>Ga0163217_1013309_pt1 | contig 18903 bp, 16 predicted proteins | sample SynspAceP_FD_185933 | JGI IMG/M metagenome (GOLD analysis project Ga0163217, IMG submission 185933) | Saline lake microbial communities from Ace Lake in Antarctica - Synechococcus sp. Ace-P (PacBio error correction) | ecosystem: Environmental > Aquatic > Non-marine Saline and Alkaline > Saline ...
TTGAATGTTACGTTTTGGTCTCCATGATTTTAGGTTTTAGTTGGTTATCAATTTTTTAAATTTGTGTATTAACATATTGTAGCCCTTTATTTAGGATGACTCCTAATGAAGCAATACCGTATTGGCGGAGGTAAGGAAAACTTTTTCGTTTCCGTTTGCCAACGCACAATAGCGAAATCTTTGGTTTTGCCTGCCAACGCTTTTTAGCGTGGTTTTTTCTTTTCCCTTCCAAAGCAAAATCCTAAAGATTTTGAGGACTTCATAAAACTACGCTATTTCCTGCGATTTAGCCGAAACTGTATCGTTTTAAAGTTTCCTGTTGGCAACTGGCTTTTCATTTTTTTTCAAACAACCTCTAGCTTCACATTTTAAATTTTTTAAGAATATCCATCCACAAGGTATTAACTTAGAGTTCGATGAGTCCTATCATTAAGCTTTATAAAAAAGGTCTTGTCCTTCCTAAAAAAAGAACCTGTTTCGACTCTCGCCTTATCATATTGAGATAAGTGACTGAGTAAAATATATAAGATCATACAATCTTCATTCGGATTAATTGTCTTTGGTATTATGCTCGGTTGATCGAAGTTTTTTTTGTACAAACGATTCTACATACCTTCCATCCAAAATTATATGTCGATACTTTAATCAATTGTCATTTGGTCTGGTGGTACTAATAGTTTTAAAGTGAAGCATTTGATGACGGTAAACAATTAAAAATAGAATCAGAAGGGGAAATTTAATGTTAAGTTCTAATGCCGTATCTCTTTTGTTTATAATACGCGTCCCAGAATAACTGCATGTCCATATTTCCTTTTCGTTGGGAGTATTAATAGAACCACCACCTCTTGGATAGCTGTTTTGTATGATGATGCTTTTCCAGTAGTATCAGTGTAATTTGCTTCCAGTAAATGAATATAGCTGTCTCTGTAAAGCCCTGTGGTCCTTAATTCTACTTTCATAAATTTAGTTTTCTATCTGGTTGTTTTTACATCACTAATCTCTTGATCGCTTGTTGCTAATGTAAATTTGCCCAAAGCAAATGAAATTGTGTAGTGTTCATATCAGAATTATTAATATTTTTTTCATTCTTTAAACTTGCGTACAACGTATAGATAATATAATAACAAGTTACTAATATATCTATTTTAGGATTACTAATCTAAGGATTTTTATTTATTAAAAGTATTTGTAGCCACTTGGTGTATAATTCTGTTGTTTTGCTGGAACCATGTCCTGGAAGTTACCTGAATCTGTCTTAGGTCCACGCCTTGATTTCCCCAATAAGTGGGTGGTAAAACTATGGCGTAGATCGTGGAGGGGTTAAACGAATTTGAACTTATCCTTGCCTTGTCCCGCGCGGGCTTTAACTATTTGCAATACGCTTTCAGCAGTATATACTTGTTTTGGCCTTGCCGCCATTTGAAGCAAATATTTTTTGGGGACTTCCCATGCCCTAAAATAGTTACGAAAGATCTTTCATAGCGCGGTTTTTTCGAGAAAAGGGTATATCTTCCCTTAATTTCCTTTAGCTCCTTGAACGCGTAACCAACTTTCTCTACTGTCTATAATCCCCAATTTTAAGATTCAATAATTCATCCGTTTCAAGTCGAGCCATACGGAGGGGAGCAAACATACCCGTTGTCAACCAATAGCGATTGTTCTTCGTTAGGGACCCGCGGCAGCATCCCCGCAGGCGAAGCAAAAGGATATAGCCAAAGGCCCCGCCCCGGACGGTAGAGGGAAGCCCAAATCATTGACGCGGGCCCTACTAGAAAAATGTGATTTTCAAAATCAAAATAATTAATACTAATTTAGTATCTAAGTTTAAATGATTCACGAAACTAATTTAAAACATTTTTATTCCTCACTACCAGACCAGAAAATGAAACATAAATTAGTACAATGCAAACCTCGCTTAAAAATAATTCAATGTTTTCTAGCTAATTTGCGAGTGTTTTTTGTCCAGTGCACGAAGGTTTTTTTACCTCCGGGCGACCCAGATAAATGGGGGATTGGCCCCTACCTGAAGGTTTTTGAAGCAGTTGTGGGTGTAGATTTAGTATTGGGCCACTGCCCGCCATCTTGCTGTTAATAAGAACGGGGATATATATATTAAAATGCGGTTTGCTCATGAGGACGGCGAGAATATAGGTCTTCGTGATACCGATAATGTGGGAAACGCGGACGTAATAAAGCGGTTTTGGGGTGTATTTGATCAAAAGGGTTACTAATGCCAGCTGGAATGCGCATTTATAACGAATTTTTGTTATTATAGTCACGGCAGTACCGTATATAGACAAAAACTAACAAGGGGTAAAACTTATCCCGGAAGGGCGAGCGTGAGGTTTATGCCTCACTGATGCAATTATAGAAATTCGAATTTGGGAATATTCACATATTGAAAGCCATTGGACTTTGATGAAGGAGGCCATAAATGTTATGTGCCATTTGGGTTCGCGCAGGAGATGTTTGTCAGTCTAAAGAAGCCATGATCGTATGCCGGGTGCATTGAGTCCAAGATCCATGTCCTGAGTTAGAGTGGCACGGTGGTATTTGGGCAATTTGAGTTGCCCCAAATAAGCCCGATCAGTTCAAAAAAAAGATGTCACCGCTATGCGACTGGAATTAGAAGTGTTGTTGCGCATGGCTGGAAACCACCACGACAATACCTTGTATGCCCTGCAAGCACGGAAGGACAACATGAACCGTAATTGGCCCGAAACTATTCACCATGGAAAAGTGCTATGCTGGCCTTCGGAAGAATTCCTTAGGATACAAGATGGTTACGATGCTGGTTTGGCCTTACTATTACTATGATCAATGCAGGGGTAAAAAATTACTTAATCCGGAATATTGGCGGGGATGGTAAAAAGGAAGGTAAGGGGATGAAATATGAGCAACCAATAATTGGTTTCGCAGGACAATTGGGCGCCCAATGACCTTTATTTCTATCAAGGAGATCAATTCCCCGGAGCATTACAAAAATGGCGCCTTTATAGCTTTTCCAACGGGGTCACCATTAGAGCTTCCTTTTTCCGAAGCTGGTTTATTTTATTGGTTTTTGTGCCCTTTAAAGATGGAAATTTGGGGAATGGGAAGTCTTTGCGGATGGTTTTACACGGTGGATAAAATTATTGATACGGGGTGACGCCGGGTATAGACTATGGGGTTTTTAAATTTTTTTGCCCCCCCCCCCCCATGGGGCCAGATGGTCATTGTATTTAAGTGAAAGTGAGAACGGAAGATTTGGCGTGTCATGTATAAGGGGGATAAAGAAAAATTTGGGCGCGGGACAACTTGCGCAAATGGAAGCACTAAAATCACTCCACACATATTAAAACTCCCGATGAAAAAAGGACGAATCTTACTCCATTCAGGGCAGAGGCAAGGAGAGTATTAATATAATAAATATTGTGGTTCATGCATATGGGCGACGGTAAAGGTGATGGCAAGCAGATTTCCCGCCATTGCCGGATCGGAAATGGGTAACAGGAGATCAGGTTAAGGCTTTATAGATGTGTAATAAGCGCAGTTAAGTGACCTATAGAAGTGAATGGCAAGGCCCTTGACGGGGTGAATGCCCACCAGTTGAATTACCCTGGCAGATGAAGAAATGCCCAGATTCTGACTATATTCGAAAAGAGTTCTGGCGATATTCCTCCTCCAGTGGGATCGTACTACGTAAAACAGGGCAGGTATTATCGAAGAAAAAAAGAGGAAGAAAAAAGACAATCTCTTAAAGCAAAGATATCTTGTCAAAGTTAACAGGTACTTTAAGTCTAAAAATGGATGAGCTATATTTTTAATCTGCCCCTATTTTTTCAGATAGTAAGGTAGTGCAAGAACTTTTGCAACACCTACTATCTAGGTCAACCATTGCTAAGTACTAATTTTTAAATAGCTGTAATTATTTTTAAGATAAATCCAATCTCAAATACGCTAGCTGTTAATTTTTTAACCAATTGCCCAATGCCTTCCGTGCTTCCTGGACAAAAGGGCATTGGCCTCTGAAATCTCCATAAACAACTCCTTTTCCGAATCCCCAATAAAGTTTTCTTCCATCTTGTATGAAATTAATCCCAAATGCATGGGCACGTCATTGTGCGGGCATAGGCCCGAGATGATTGGGGTTGGGTTCTCGATTTTACGGCATCCACAAAGTTTTTTGTTGGTGCCCTGGAGAGCGATAATGGTTTGGTGGTATTTTCGGAATATCGGTCATGTTTCCCGTTAATGGTAATTTCCCGGGTAATTTGTAATCACAAATTAGAACTACCCTTGTGCTCCTTCAAAATAGGCGCCGATTTCCGCGCTCTGCGGCACCAGTTGAACATTTGGAGGTTCACATGGTCAATGGAGTTTTAATCCGTCGAACTCATAATCGATTTCGATCCATTTAGGGTGTCGGCGATACCTTCGGCCCCTTCTCCTCCGGGCCAACAATACTTTTTAGACGCCTTAGGCTCCAGGGCCCAAAAAGCCCATCGGCAATATGGCACCAGAAGTCCAAGCAAAAAGAAGCCCCTGAATAGTCGCCAAGAAATAGCGAATACGTAAAGTGGCATTTCTCAAGGAATATAATCCACATAGGGTGCTGGTCCAGCCACATATCCCAAATTCAGGCCTTTTGGGGGACGGCTACACTTTTTTGGATTGCCTAAATTTGGTGGTCCGCCCGTTTTTCCACAAACGAAGCTTGGTGTGGAACATACCAATGGCTCCCTGACTTTATAATTTTCAACAACACGAGTGTAATTAATCGGTTAAGCGTGGTATCTGTGTACCCATTTTGGAAAAATACGGTATTATGCTTTTTCCCATATTTTGGAGCATCATTTGTCCTCTTTACTATCGGACAGTGGTTTTTCACCGTACACCATCTTTTCTGCTTTGAAAAGCCAAAGTTGCGATCTGTGCACTGCCAATGGTTCCGGGTAGCACAGGTGATGGCATCAATATCTTTTCCGTTCAGAATACTTCTGAAATCACCATAAAACTTTCACCTTTTTTTCCCGCTGAAGGGTTTTCCAATTGTTTTTAGGGCTGCTTGCCCAAATGTTGAATTCGTCTACATTCACAAAGGGCAAACCACATCCACTTCGGGCAAGACCGCTGAACCCAATTTCCAATGCTGTTGCCCATTCCGCCTACGCCAATGTGTGCCACCCGTAAGCCGATCGCTTCGGGCAATTTTGCCGTATGCTGAAGGTAATAAGGTTAGGGCCAATAGGCTAAACCACTTTGTTTTAATAAAATTCTCTACGATGTTGGTCTTTTGACTTCATGTATGATTAGTTTTGGTTTCAATAAATATAGGGAGGCGGAATGCCAATAACTTATGGCGCCGGGTCTAATCTTTATTCCTTCAGCTTTGGCGGAATAGCCCATTCTTTTTTAATTCCTGTTGTTCAGGATACGTCCAATGTTGCCGTTTTTTTGAAAAAGATTGTAACTCCTAGGAGCTTGTCCAATACATTATAAGGCGGAATCAGGTTAGACGCAGGGTGGACATACATTGTCGTTATAACCCAACTGTACAACCCGGTGCTTTTACGAAACGGCCAAATTCCACAACAATCATTATATTTGGAAACTTCCTATTTTCTCGGGCTTGTTTGGAAAATTCGTCCACGAAAATCTGTGGCCAAACGCCCCGGCACGCGCATTGTCAAAAACCGGTTCATATCTGAGAGGGTGGGTAAGAAAGCTGCAAAATAATCAATTCTATCTATCCAAAACTTGCGTCCAACAAATGACAGTTGCACCGCCTTGGCTACCCTCCCGGTAACCGCCAATTCTTCGGCCATTAAAACCATCCAGCACTTTCTATAAACTCGACCGCTCTATACACAACCGAGAATATACACGGCGGTAGTAGGATTATCCTATCATCTTAGTTAAAAGGTAGGGTACCGTTCAGGGGCCCCGCGCGAAGATCATCATAACATTTTGATCCAAATTCACGGGTATCCCGTGAATACCAATGGTGAAAGAGATTAAACCCTCTGCAGCTTCGTCATTTCCCCCATAAATAAGGTCGGTATGGCTCCGCGCCTGGCAGTGCAGAATGGCAGATATCTTTACCACTTTTTTTTGGGTTGGTTAAAAATGCCCAATAGAATTTTCCCTTTTATATTGTCGCAATTGCACAATGGTATACATCTCCTGGTCGGTAAACCGTTTCGGGCATCAAGTCATTATGCCTTCATAGGAACTTGGGTTCAATTCTTCCTTGCTTTATTCAAAACGCCTGCAAAATCTTCGTAAAGTGGTCGTGGGCTTTTGTATTTTTTCAAGGTGCAAAACCTACCGTGGTATACGCGAATATTCCTTGCCATCTACTTCAAGGTTGGGGGCAGTACAAGAGAAAATCCAGGTTCGGTAAATTTTTTTTAAGCTTTTTTTGGTGGAATTATTTTTAAGGGTTTCGAGTGCCCTCATCCCCAATTTTTAAAGGTACGGTAACCCAGGATCTGGTTGTACGATATACTTAATTTCGATGTCGTCTAGGAGAACATTGTTTCTGAAAACGGAAAATTGAAAAATTCAGCCTGTCCCGCCAACAGAAGTAGGTCCCAGTCCGGTATGGTTTGGACTAACAATGACTTTCTACTAGTTTCTTTGGCGGGGTTGAGCAATTAAAAAGGAGTAAAAAAGGAGGAAAGCTGCAAGCGAAGTATGTTTTTCAAATTTTTATTCTTTCGGATTGGTTGTGTTCAAAATTAGAAGCGATACTAAGGAGCCATGCCCTATTTTATGTGGAAGAAATTGGGGTAATGATTTCCCAAACCACTGTAGAAAGATAATAAAAAGGTTGGGATTTTAGGTTTCTAATGCAAAAACTCACAATTTGTGAGGGCTGGAATATTAATAGAAGTTTTAGAAGATATCCATACTAGTCACTGGATTCTTCCATTTCCCATGATCAAATTACCGATAGTGCGTCCACCCTGTTTGATGCGAAGCTCCCGAAGACCCTTACCATTATCGCCAATCAAAAAAAATTCATAAAAGAGGTGTTGTTCCCTAAAATTGCTCATCTGTGCGAAAAGGTTTGTTTTTATCATCTGCGTGATATTGAAATTTGGCCTTCCGAGTTACGGCTCAAATAGTTTTACCACCTCTTGTAAGTTCAATTGGCTATTTCCTTTAGTTTTAGCTTTTATACCAGATCCGTTGGAAATTCCATACTGATAAGGTAGGCCGTAAACGTAAGTACTTGCGCAAAAGATTGAATGATCATATAATTCAATGGCAATCCATATAGGACCCCTCCAATTGGAGTTGCCCCCAAACATACTGGATCTTACTCTCGCAGGTTCGTAGTTGATGGTATAATCACCAATTATTGTTGAAATACAAATGGATGATCCTTGTTGGTATTTTGGATAGGGACCTGATGCCGTAGTCCTGAAAGAAATTCGTCCTTCAATCCAAGAGTCGTTTCACGGCAGCCTTTCCAACCTATATGCCTCGCATGATCGAAAAAAGATAGTTTTGCCATCCTTATTGTCTGCTTCTTATTGGAAATCAAAGAGGCCAGATGCTGGGCGGGTCCCTAATAATAGCGACTGCCATTATTTTGAACTCCTTTAATGTTCAAAGGGTCCTTGTTGAATGATTTCCCACCGCAAAATAATGGGATGATACCTACTAAGGAACGCACCTTCAATCGGCTTGTTTCACCGTTGACATTTCCAACCCACGTCCATAATAAAAAATCATCCTCCGTCCATCCCAAAGTGAGATATCTTTTTTTCCCTATGTGGTGCATGGGGGCCCAGGCAATATTACAGAAAATGCCTAAAGACTTTGGCCGCGGACTCTTCATATACCTTATTGGTCTTCGGCCAATTCTAACGAACATGCGCAGCATAATTTACGGTAAACATAGCCATCCAACTGGTGGCCATCGGCCTGTTTGCATCCTATCTAACGCCATGGGGCATAATGATTGCGATCGAACACGCCCAGTTTATCGAGCCTAAAAATTGCCACCTTCGAAAAGATCGGTACCGTCCCTTGTCCTTTTGGTTTACCCACGCAAAGTAAAATTAATAAGTAGTTTTTTGGAAAGCATTTTCCCAGAAACTTGGTATCTCCTGTGCCGTTCCTTTTTGTTTATCCTTTTCATATACAATTCCAAACGGCCCAAGAATGGACAGGGGATTAACGTCGCCTAAAATTCCATTCATAGGCGGAATTTGTCCAATTAGGGTGCATATAACTCTCTCTTAGAACTTAAGTAGTAAACTGTTCTTTTGGCAAAATAAGGGTCTACTATCTTGCCAAAGGAAACCAATAATGAAAAGCAAGGTCCCACGCCGGCAATACAAGGATATTCCCCATTTATACCGGCATAGATATCACGTGGCGCTGTTGTAAAGGTGCTGCCAGTCTAATTTCGAGGGCTTATTCCGATCTGGCTTTAGCCCTTCTCCGGGACCCTCCAAAAGCCATTTAAAAACCGTCATAAGTAATAAAACTGCTTGGTCCCTACAGCCCTGAGAAGGCACTTTTTGCAATATTCGGTGTGCTATTGGCAAATCTTTATTTATGCTTGCCCTTCAATAAAATCCTCACATTCCTTAATTTCTCTCATTAAATACGGTATCAAAATCTGCCCAGGGATCTTTCAGTTTCTTTTACTGAGACGTACCCTAATGCTCTTTTCTTTCCCTGCTTTTAGACTAAAATTTAATGCCAGATTGCCGAATTTGGATCCAGGGGTCTTTTCTGGATTTACGGGTGTGCTTTCCATTTACGACATGGTCCCATTTATGCCCTCCTTAACTATTCCACCTCTTGGGCACATTATATATTAACGCTTGTTGTTGGTCTCGTTTTCACAGAAAATTTTGTTCCCCACTTTTCAAAATTGATAAACAATAATGCCTCTGCCGTTTCTAAAATGCTTCTGGATTGCAACAATTATCTGCAACGGGACCTTTATTTCTAGGGCGAACTAAACGTTTGTTGTGGTTTCCAAATTTCTGCAACCAAAGGTGTGGCAATACATGGATGTTGGCCCTTTTACGACCTCTGTTTACAATCGTGATTTTATTATAAAAGAATATCCTCTACATCGGCTTGCATATTCTAATAAACAATCGAAATAGGCATTTTTCTTTAAAACTAGGTGTAATGCTTAGGAGCTCATATTCCGCTTCCTCCCGGGCTTCTTTTATTGTTTTTGAAACCAAATCCGCATACGGAAATTTTTTCTGTGGATACTTATATAAATATTTTGCTGTAGGAGTGTGTAGGTGAGGATACTTGATGAAAATAGTGAGTTTTCTTAACATCCTCACCGTGATTGCCTTGGTTGTTGTAAGACCAAAAAACGCTCCTTTAAAATTTCATCTTTCGCCATTCCAAAAAAACAGTGCAGGCATAATATTTCCTTGGAGTCACAAAACCTCTACCTTCCCTCTCCCCATCTATAGGCATTACTAACTACGGGCTTTATCATGATCTACAAAATCCCCATGCGTCCCCCGCATGTAGCGCGTATAATTCTTCCCGTACAGTGCCGCCACTGTCTTTCCGCCAAATATGGCCCCATTTTTTTTTCCAATTTATAGTTGTCAGGAACTGCCATCTTTCTTCTTCACAATTTTCGGGGTCAATTTGCCATTCAGATAATTTATGTTGTAATTGAAATTGGTTTAAAAGGTTTGCTACTAAGAGATTGGTTCTTTACAGTTCAATACGGTACAGAAGTTGATCTTTTTTTGGCTAATTAAGCGCAAAAATAAACCTTATTTGACGAGTGAGCCACTAAATGCTTAAATATTACTTAATTAGCATTACGGCTGTTTTAATTTTTTATTAACAGCTATAAAAAAATAGAAATTTAAATTGTTAAAAACAAATTTACTACACGGGAAATGGCAACCCCGAAGAGTATTTATTTTATTAATCCTCCAACCCAAAAGTGCACTATGTTGGTAAATAGTTTAACAAGCGCCTCCATTTTAAAGCTTGAATAAAAATCGGAAATGGTTATTTTTCTATTCCAATTCTTCACAATAAAACCCATGATGTTTTATAATTCGTATTACGAGTTCTCCTGACCACCTTGGGTTTCCGAACGCCGAGGATGTTGTCGCAAATCCCTCCCAGGTCAAAATTTCCAATAGTCATTATTGGTATTAATCTATTTAAAAACAGGTTTTAAGGTCCTTACGTCCCGTTTTTTAGTTACAGACGTTTTTAAATACCAATATTGTTTTCATAATTTTCCTATAACCAATTTTAATTCGATCATAAAATGCAGGTGCTGCTATACCCAAGGCGGCCGAAGATAGACAATAAGCCCTGCCCGCGATGGTTGGATTTCATTATCGATAAAATAAAATACGGAAGACCAACGGTACCTTCATTTGGCCGAAGAAGCTTTAATTGTTTGGCTGAAATTGTTCTTCTTAATTTGCCGACAATAACTGTTGATCTCTCCAGTTGGCACTATCCAAAGTTCAAGTACTTTAGCTTTTTGGTTTAGCATGTTCCATGTGTTCGTTTAGAGGAGCACTGATCCCGCGTAGCAAATTTCCTTTAACCCCGGGTGCTGCAATTCCCCAAAAGTTCCATCACCATTTCGGAAAAACGGGCGGCATGCCACAATGGTATGATTAAAAAAGGCCTTCTTCTGGGAAGCATCAATTACGCTCCTGGTTAAAACCCTATATGACCTTGCCAATGCACTTCAATAATTCTTGGGTTTGAGATTAACTTGGGGGGAACGACTTGTTTAAAAATAGTTTTCCATGATTGTACAATTTTTTAAGTGATTAATAATTCTGGACGCAAAATTAATCGCAGCTAGTGACAGCCCTATGTCAGTAGAAAAAAATGCAATTAAATATAATTCAAGTTACTGATTATGAGATAATTAAATGTGTAAAAATATTATTTTTGTTACTGTTGAACAATGGGTTGTCACTACAGGGCTTAATTTTGTTGCACTTATTTCATTGGCATAGGTAATTAATGTCTTTTGTTGTAAAATGATGAACCATTTATGTATAAAATCGAAAGGGAAAATTTGGATTATACTTTTAATATGAAATCCTATCTTTGGGGAGATATGTTTTATGCAATTATGGGTACAGATACCCGTTACAGATTTGTCGTATTGTTAGCCATCTTGGTACAATTAAGCAATCGAAACGAATTGTAAAGGGCACAGGAATTGGCGGACCGATTCAGGTTAGCCTTCGTCTATTTAATCGTGATTATAGAACATTGGAGGCCTTCCTGGTGTGGCCATATCAGTGAGGGCTGGTATTTGGGTATTCCATTATGGAGGGTATCGTTTTGCGCACCAATTATGTTTACCCGTGAAAGGCAAGCGGGAAAGCTTTGTTGGCTGCTGAAAAATTGATGCAAAAAAGTTTTTGTAGACAAATCAACTTGGCAATTATCACCAGTCAGCATGGTTAAGGTAAAAGTCGCGGGGTTTTTAAGAAGAGGCAGGAGAAAAGATTGGATTTCTGCATTGGAATCAAAAATAGCGGTAGACCCTTCACAGCATTGTTCAATGAGAATATACCCAATGCCTCGAAATTCTTTTTTGAAAGTATTGCAGAAAAAAAACAGGTTTTTTTCTTAAAGTAACGCAACTCAATGCAGAGTGAGAATCCTTCTGAAAGACATATTAGAAGCTGTTGGCCTAATTTCATGAAAATAACTTTTGGGTATGTTTTGGGGTATTGCCCAATTACAGAAATGATTAACCGGCAATTTAGAACGGACAGAATTTGGGTATTAAAAAGAACTTCACTTTCCTTTAAGCCGTGAACATGGTAGTTTGACGACCATCTAACTAAAGAGGTTAATAGAAAAAAAGTTCAGGTTTAAAAATATTGTTGACTAAAGTGTCGCCAGGTATATCATAGTAGTAAAAACATTTATGGCTTTTGTTTCGGAAGAAAATAAGGAGAGCAAGGTGGAGATGACGATTTAATTGTCGGCCAGAAATTTGGAAACATGGCTTTGCAAGATGGTAATCTTATGTTTGGGGATTATGCCGAAATATTGGAGCTGAAGTTTAAACTTAGGATAAAGTCGATTCTGGAAATAGCTATTTCCAGCTTTAGTATTAGTTGATACACCCCTGAAATTTAAAATAGGAAACTCCTCGGTACTAATGACTACTTGTTTATTAGTGTATATATTCAGTCATTTTTTTGGGTTATTTTTTATTTCAGATTTCCTCCATCTGAGGTTAGGGAAACCTAACTTGTTGTGAGGATGGGCTTATTCATTTTCAGCAATAATCAAACACTTGGTTTTATTGCTTGTATATTGTTAATCTTCAGTAATTCCATTTAAATGCAAATTCCGTCAACATTTCGTGATTGCCCTTCAAAAAATAGTCCAGACTTATATTTTCAAATTCCTTTCTTAAAAAATTTCCCTATTAGCTATATTTTTCCAAATTCACCTAGTGCTCCCGTTTTTCAAGCACTTCAACTTCCCAGAACAGGCGATACATAATATGTCAAGTAATCGGAACTGACATATCGGTCAATAACTATTAATAGAAATTGATTGAATGGGGGGTAATACGGAAACACTTCTTGTATTCCGTCATATACTCCGCATAAAATCCGCTTAGTTTTCGGAACTTTTTAATTTTTCCTGCTGGTTGTGGTTCCAATAAATAGGTGATTTCTGTTTCGCACTTTCAATATAAAGTACATCTCCAGAACCAGTGCAATCAAGAATATTCCTTGCATAATTTTTGCCCCTTATTAAAACTTTTCGCTTGTACCAGGCAGTTAAATCACTTATTGATGGCCAAGCGGAAAATTTTTCTAATAGTATGTTTTAGATTTCATAAAGGTGCTCAGGGTCGCATAGCCACCGCCACTAACACCTACAACTATATTCTAGAGTGTCCCAACGTTGGAATTTTTTCAATGGCATAAGTTTAATGGCATCATCAATGTCCGATAGTGCTAATTCAAACTGACACAGGCAATTTATTGTTAGGTTTGCTCCTCGAAAAATCTGGATGGATATAATTGCAGATCTTTTTTGTTTGCACATTTCTGTCTAAATCGTCATTTGGTTGTAATAACCACTCGCAAGTATGTAGGTCTTACAATAGGTTTGGGCGTGTCGATGTTGATTTTAAGAAAATAGGATTTTTGAAAAAACTATTATTCCTTAGCAGATTTGATTTCAACAATTTTTAAAAAATCTTTGCTCCACCCCCCCCCCCCCCTATCTTCTCTGGTGTCGTCAACTTTAAATAGGCTTCTTCATAGGGTTTTTTTTAATAAAGGACCAACTCGATTCATTTTTACTTAGAAACATATACCTAAACCATCCCCAATTAATAAAATCAAGAATAAAAGTCATCAATTTAAAAAGCCCTAATTTTTTCAAAAGTTTGTCTTTTATAATTACCCTAAGGTTTAGGCGTTGATTTGCTTTATGGGATTTAATTTTAATAAAATCTAGCAGAGAATCGGGCCGGATAAAAATGTACATAAAACTTTTGAAAAGAAAGTAGGCAAGCCCAAACAATAACTAGGAATGGTGCTTTTTATATCAAATGGATGCTTAAGAAATTATTTTTTTATGTGGTGAATATATTGGAACGGACTAAAAAATTTTAGGTGTATATCCGTTATGCTATTTGGATTACACCAAAGCTACCAAATTGGCACCTATCACTTGACCTGAAATCCATTTGGGAAATCATCAACTGCCAAAAATAGAAACTACCGCGGGCAATATCAATGGTTTTTTTTTGCCAATCTGTTGAAAGCATTCATGGCACTTAGCCGATGCTATAGTTTCTTGCGATTTTCCCTTTAAAAAACAATTCTGTTTCCGTAGCTCCAGGAGCAAGGGGCAATTTACTGAACATTCCTCTGCATTCTTTGAAGAATACACGGGTCCATTTGGCTCACAGCTGCCTGGAGGCAGAAAATAATGCAATAGTTGGAAACATTAATTTAACTGTACTTGGAATGAAAAGTTTATAATATTTTCCGATGTCGGCTAAATTTGCTGTCCGCTTCCTGTAAGGTGGTTAAATATCCCTCTTACATTAATATCAAATTGTTCGGCCTTAAATCTTCTGTGTATTATCTTTTAAATTTTTTGGAAATCATGAATACCCGCATTATTGACCAATTACATCCTACCTTACCAAAGGTCTCAATAGTTTTATCGAAGCAAAGGACTTACATCTTCCCTTTACTAACATCAGCTTTATAAGCCAAAAGCTTGCCCTCCGTTATTAATTTATTCTCTACCCGTTTGCTTTGGCTTCAGCTTCAACTGTTTGAGGTGATTGACTATTAACCTATTGGCACCATTTTCGGGCTAAAAGTAAACGCGACTTCTTTTCCCATCTCTCGAAGCCTCCCGTTACGATAATGAACTTTATAATTTCTAATTTCATAAGATTAATTTTTAAGGGAATTAATTTTAGGGTTTTTTATTTGTAATAGGATAAACATGCTAAAATGAAGGAACTAATTAACTAAAACTATCAGCGTTTCCGTCTTGCGAAAAATTCCAACCCCAGTGGCGGTTATCAAATGGTTAGTAGTAAAAATGTGAAGGCTAATTTTCCAATGACTTTTATTTGTTGTTAGAGAAAAAATAGCTAGTAGAGGGGCCTAATCCTAATTCTGAACTCCAGTAACTATGTGGAAACCAGCATTAAACCAATTGCATTTTCAAATTGTTTAAAACGGCGGCATACTTTGTGGTTTTCCATTAATATGGGTTGGCAAAATAGGTTCATTATAATAGTGGGACCAATATTGATTTATTTGCAGTTCGTTTTTATATTATAAAAATTTATACATCCTATACGGTATGGTTTTAATGGGCAAAAAAAAATTAAGCTTTCCAATTGTTTTAAGTAGAGCGGAGAGTCCCTATAATATATTCATCAAGGAATCAAATCGTTATGCGTATAGTTTTCTAATACCCACGAATACCTTCAAAAGGCACTTATTAGGTAAACTGCTACGGCCTGAACTGGAATATTACTATTGATGGACTTTTCATCTTGACCTCTTTCAATCAAATGTTGCTAAGGCCGATTTCCAAATTTTTCTATTATATTCTTTAGAAGCGGTTTTGATAGGCAGTTTCAAGAAGTCGCCAAATTTTCATTAATAAATTATTCAATCGGGCACCGTGTTGCTTGTCATAAACTGGAAAGGATTTGAATACGCTCTAAAAAAAGGGTCCCGTTTTCCAGTATTTTTAAGGCATCTCCAGTTCATATAAGGGCAAAATCATACTGTCATAAACCCTTTTTTGGCAATTTCAGGGCAATAACCTCCAGGCCCTAACTCCTTTTTTGTTTTTTAAATGAATGATAAAAAATGCGCCCTTTGTCAGATTGGTGGCAATTCATTATCTATCGAAAATGCTGTCGTTTTAAAAACCATTTTCCATAAAAACAGTGAAGGCTTATCAATGAATTATTTGGCTTGGTAAGTTCAACTTAAACTCCTGTTGCATTTTACAAATGTAACAAAAAAATATGTTAGATGGTTTTTGATAATTCCCTTACTCAGGTAGGCACAGCCAACTGCACCCTTAAAATTTTTCGGTTTAAACCCAAGCTATTAGTTATAAATGGCTCATTTTTCTTTTCTATTTAGAAGTGTAGGACAAATACGAAAATTGAACAATCATTATAAGTTGCCTGGAAAAAACCTAATAAGTTTAAACACTTACTAAGCGTAAGAGTTGGTACATTATTAACTTTAGTTTTAAGGCCCATTAAAATTTTGTAAATGAAAATTTCAATTAAACTTTCTGATAAACTCTGGTGCAAAGTAGCAAAATTAATCAATAAATATATGAAGAATAGTAGTATTTCTTTCAATTTGCACTAACTTTTTATTAGTTGGCAGTAAAGAAGAAATAATCCAAAGGAATTACTTCAACACCAAACATCACATTGGCTTATGAACCCAGGAAGGTTTTGGTTACGATTAAAACTGGAATCCAAGGTGGCTTCACAGCCAATTTTGGAAGTTGGAGATCGATTGGTAGGGAACCAAATGATAAAATAGGTGATGTAAATGGAGATGGCGTGGTAGATTTTGATTTAGGAGCCCCGATCCGATGATTGATTGGAAGCTACAAGATTGCAGGTGCGGTTTATATATTATTTATGAATAGCGATGGGACCGTACAAATCAATCAAAAATATCGATGTGGAAAAGGTGGATTTACAGACACTTTGAATGCGAGAAACTTTTTTGGAATATGGTGTAGCGGGAATTGGAGATTTAATGATTCGATGGTAATTTCCGGACATGCTGTAGCTTTCACCGGTACCCTCCCAATAAACGCTTTGTATATTTATTTCATTTAAATACTGAATGGAACGGTAAAAGATTTCGTCAAGAATGGAAATATTATTGCAATGGACTATCGCTATTGGGGATATTAAAATGAGATGGACGGATTGACCTAGTCGCATGTGTTCCTGGGTCTGACGATGGGGGTAAAACAACCGTGGAGCGATAGATATCCTATTTTTAAATAGCGAATCTGAAGTAATATATGCAGATAAGGTGACCATTGTTCAACTCAAGGTGGTTTTGGATCTGGACTTGAAGATGGTGAACCAATTTTGGGGGGTTAGGGAAGTGGCAATGCTTGGTGACCTGGATAATGAATGGAAATAAAAGAATTGGCTGTAGGTGCTTTTTATGTCGATGGAGGGGAAAGGCGCAATATGGATTCATTTTCCCTTTGGAATAAACTCAACATACATGTGGTATCTAAGCTAAACTGGCCGAGAACAATGAATGGTTTTGGAAGATGAGTTGGTTTGAGGATATAAATCCGAACGGAACTTTGGGGCATTTTGGCATGCCATGTGTGGCAGCTGGGGATATTGATGGGGATGGAATAGCTGATTTGGTTACTGGCGCAAATCCAACAATAATGAGGTTGGGGTTATGTACTTTAACCTAAATGCGGATAAGACGCCATTAAATCTACGAAACAGGATCAATAATGGTGGGGTGGTTTTAATTTTGAAATTTAGAGTCCGAGGAACGTTTTTTCCCCGCTCTATTTCCTTTGCGGGCGATTTAAAGGGAGATGGTTTCTAATTGCTTATAAATTTTGGTGGGGGAGCTGGGGGAACAGGCACTTTGTACACTCTGTTTTTTGCGGTATTCAATAGCAATTTCAAACAGCTATTTAGGCGCAAATATTTTCTACTTCTAAAGAAACGATCAAAGTATGAAAACGGTGCCTTGGAAAAAGAAGCGTAATTTTCGACTTGGTCAAAGAAGTCTAAGTATTTTGTGGAATGTTTATGAAAAGTGGTAAAAGAAAAGTGTGTTATAACCGCCTTTCTGGTAACAGTGGTTTTTTGAATGGAAAGTTTACATGATTTTGTCAAATCTTGTTTTCCAATGCTGGTCATTTATTCAATAATATCACCATTTATTCTGTAATAAATGCTGTCGGCCCGCAGAACACAACGTCTATACCCCCTTTTTTTTATAAAATCGACCGATTCAAATGAGAAGGGCGCTGAACAATAATCCTCAAAAATATCAAAAAACGAATCAAAAGGTATTTATCAGCTTGTTTCAATTCCAATTTGTTACTCCGTAATGATGAATCCCTAAATTAAGTCTACTTTTAGCTAACAGTACTTAATTTATAATTTTGGCATTTGAGCGAAGACTTTGACTGTTTTTTAAATATTTCTTTCTTTATTATCATTGGGTAATCCACTATTTTCTGCTTGTTCTAATTTAGCCCTTATCCAAATCAATTTGTATACTGCTGTTTTCTCGCCCTGCCGTATCAAATCATTGACTACTCACTTTTACTTGAGTATTTCTTTATTGTCTACCTGAGTTTTTAAACCACTCATCATTGGGTTCCGTGATGAATACTTTGTCTTGCCATAACTTTTTATTACAATATGATGTAAATTTTACACCAAATACGCATCATTGCAAACATGATTTAAATCATCGAATTTTAGGTTGTAGATAGATAATGATTGGAACGATTAGGTATTAAATAATGATAAAACACCACATTTTAAGGTTACGGATAACCTAATTATCATATTCATTTTATCAAATAAAAAAAGAGTTTTTAGAATTTAGGCAAATTTTTCATATAAAATCTGACCTTTAAAGCATATCCTGCATAATACTTTTGATATTGGCATCCTTATATATTTTTCTGGACCATAACAGTGCTATAACTCCGTAAAGCGTTCATTTTGGCAAGATTACCAAAAAGGGATTGCTGTTTAATAACGCCAAAGTGGGTCGAACGCGGTTTTTGCTGCTGCCTGGTGAAGCTCGTTACTCATGGCATCGAAACTCTCCAGTGGGTGGCCCATTTTTTAATCCGATTTTTTATCGCTGTAGTAGCACCAAAGCTGCAATAACCAAGGTAGCATATTTAATGCCTTTCCCTCCTGCAGCTAAATTTTTCCTCACAGGGTTCGCTATTAAAAATTTCGGCGTTTGGCAGAACTCTCGCGAAACAAATTGCGGCTTAACACTGTCCCCTTTATGTTGGGATGGGGCAAAACGCGTGCCTCCAAACCTGTCGCTTTGTAATCGCTTTAGATCAATCCCTTATCTTCATCCAAGACCGGGGTTGCTTCCTTGTCCAAAAACGTTCTCAAATAAGTAAACAAAGGTTTTGTCTTTCCATACAGCATTAATGGTTTTGTGGCCCATGTTAATGCTCCCAATAGTCCAAAACAGAAATGCCCTGCATTTAATAAACGGAGTTTTTTCATTTTTTCATAGGGCTTCACATCGGGAACAAATTGCACACCGACCTTTTTCAATTCAGGTCGGCCCATTGGAAAAATTATCTTCAATGACCCATTGAATAAATGGCTCACAGGTTACC
>Ga0163217_1013217_pt1 | contig 18900 bp, 33 predicted proteins | sample SynspAceP_FD_185933 | JGI IMG/M metagenome (GOLD analysis project Ga0163217, IMG submission 185933) | Saline lake microbial communities from Ace Lake in Antarctica - Synechococcus sp. Ace-P (PacBio error correction) | ecosystem: Environmental > Aquatic > Non-marine Saline and Alkaline > Saline ...
AAGAGGAGAGATGACACACCGGGCTCGATGAATGTGGCCGGCCTGCTGCCCGCCACCCCGCGCCTGGCGGCCCGGGGTGGCGCTCGCGGCTGAAAATTCTGGTTCTTTGTTTCGCGTGCTCGATGGCGGACCTCACGGCACCGGACATCCTCGGGCGCTGGAAAGCAGATGCTGCGGGCCTGGCAAAACCCCTGGCTGCTGGTGGTCCAACCGGAATCGATTGCCTGGCCTGCAGCTGAAAGCGGGAGGCGCCTTGCTTGGCGAGCATCCGCGGGCGCCTGTCCGGCGGCGGCCCGGGAATCTTGAACTGGTGGCCGTCCTCGGCGGCGCCCACGGCGGGCCCGGGCTGCGCAGCGATGGCCGGGTCCGCAGCGAGCCCCGGGGGGTTTGGGGGGGGGGGGGGGGGGGGGGGGGGCGGGGGGGGGGGGGCAGCGATCGGGCCGCTTCAGGATCCGATTGCTGGCCCCTGCTCGAAGAGCGGGGCCGCCTGGCCTGCGGTGCTCAAAACGGCCCTGGCGCCGCCGGCGATCGGCTTCCTGCCGGCATCTGCAGGCCTGGCGCTGGGCCAGCACCGCAGGGCGGGCCCAGGGGCTTTTTTGATTTCGGGCCGCTTTGCCGCACTTCAGGCACCGCGTGCGACCAACCCCTTGGTGCTGAATGGATCTTGGCCGGACCGATGGCCATCGAATGCCGGCTTTGGTGGTGCAACCTGCCGGCCCTACGGGTCCCAAGATCAATAGGGCCCAGGCCAGGCGCACTGGCCTGGGCGCGGCCTCAGCGGCCAACGGCGCCTGCTGGGCGGCACCAGCAATCGGCCAAATCCAGCTTGCTGGCCTGGGCGTGCTGCGCCCAGCTGCTTGCTTCTGGCCGCTCCGTTTCAGCGGGCGGCTTGTCGCTGGCGCCTGCCGCACCGGTCGCCCGGCCCAGGCCCGCCCCTGGCCGTGCACACCACCCGTCGCACCGGCCAGCTGGCGCGGCCGAACTCCAGCTCCAGGGGCCCGCCTCGGCCTCGTGGTCCCGGTGGCTGCTCAAGGCGCCTGGCCGAGCAGGGATCCAGGGTGAAAACCGCTTGGCTGCGTCAACTGCCAGCCAGCGACGGTGGGCTTGGCCAGGCCCCCTGCTGCCGTGAGTGATCTGGCCCCTGTTTCGGCACCAGTGCTGACCCCCCAGCCCTTGGCCACCGTTTCCTGCGTCGCCGGGCTCGCCAACCACTCCCCCGAGGTGGCGCACCTGGGCCAGTGACAATCCCTTCCCAAGCAGCAAACGGGCGTCCCTGCCGGTTCGGGCCGCTTTGCTTCAGGCGGTGGTCGATGTCCTCGCCAATCCCCGCCTGCGCCCATGCCCAGGAGCTCAAGCAGCCCCCGGGCGCTCGACACCCTGGAGCGGGCGGCCCAGCTCTGGCCGGGCTCCCGGCTGGTCTTCGTGTGGGCAGCGAACCTGTTGCCCGCAGATCCAATACGTGGTACGCGGTTCAGGCGTTCTCAGCCGCTTGCCGCCCTGGCGGTAAGTGCCGCCGCCAATGGCTGGCCCGCTGACCCATCTCAGCTCGATGGCCTTGCGCCAGCGGGGCGGCGAACTGGAGATCTTACCCGCTGGAGATCCCCGCACCGCCAGGCTCCCTGATCCGCCTCCCACCCCGACCCCGAACTGGTGCCCGAGGAGCTGTGGCCGAGCTGCGGGAGGCAGAATCTCTACGGCTTCCGTTTCTCCTGAACCCAAGCACAGGCGCCGCCTGGTCGGCCCAATCCCCCTTCGCCACCGCCCCGTTGCGCTGATGCGTCTTGCCCTGGCCCCGAATCAACCCGCTGATCAGGTGATCTGCAGTGGCAATGCGGCCCTGTTCTCGAGGCCAGCCGCCAGGCCGCAGCGGCCGCGCCGATCTGGTGTCAGCCCAGGAACTCTCGCTCTGGGGCTATTCCCCCCGTGACCTGCTGTTGCGGCCGGCCCGCCTGCTGGCGCCAAGCAGGCGAAGGTTCTGCGTGCCATCGCCAGCGAACTGCCCACGGAATCTTGGGGTCTGTTGGTGGGTGTGGCCGAGCCCCTGGCCCGCGAACACCTGCCGGGCCTCTGCACAACGCGGTGGCCTTGGTGGAGCCTGGCGTCCTGGCGGATCGGTGGCCCGCAAGCGCCTGCTGCCCAGCTACGACGTCTTCGATGAGCGCCGTTAATTTCCGCCGCGGCTGACCAGCCTGCCTGCTTGCCGTAGGAGCGTCCCGCGGGCCGGCGCTGGGTGATCGCCTGACTATCTGAGAAAAGACCTCTGGTGGAGGAGGAACGTGCCTGGGCACCGGCTCGCCGGGGCCGATCCGATCGCTGAGCTGTTTGCCCCAGCGGCCCGACCCCTGCTGCTGAACATTTCGGCCTCCCCCTTCCGTGCAGGGCAAGCGGCCCTTGCGTCGCCGGCTGGCCGCCCGCGGCGGCGGCGCCGGCTGGGCTGTCCGTGGTGTTACGTGAACCAGGTGGGGTGGCAACGACGAGCTGGTTTTTGATGGCCGCCAGCTTCGTGATGGATGGAGCCGGCCCAAGGTTCTGTCTGCAAAATGCCCTGTGCTCTTCCTCCCTGGCGCTGTGGTCGCTGCCAGAGCCAGGGGCGGAGCCAGTGGGTTCCGGCTGCGGCGCCGTGCCACAAACGAGCCCGAGCCGCCTCGAGCAACTGTTCCGGGTGCTGGTTTGCTTGGGTGCGCGACTAACGCCCGCAAATGTGGGCTTCGAGCGGGCCCTGCTGGGCCTCAGCGGCGGGATCGATTCGGCCCCTCGTCGCCGTGATCGCGGCGGCGGCGCTGGCGGGGACCACGTGGAGGCCCTGCTGCTGCCCTCCCCCTACAGCTCCGAGGGCTCCCGCTCCGATGCACCGCCCTGGCGCTCAGGCTCGGCATCCCGGCATCAGATCGTGCGATTGCCACTTGATGAAGCGGCTTTCGATGAGCCCCTGAGCGGCCCCTTGCAGGGCGCACCGGTTGGCCTGACCGCTGAGAACCTGCAATCGCTGGTCGCGCACCCTGCTGATGGCGGTGGCCACCAGCAAGGCCAGCTGCTGCCTCGCCACCGGCAACAAAGTCGGAGCTGGCGGTGGGGTACTGCACCCTCTACGGCGACATGAAACGGTGGCCTGGCCGTGACTGCGGCGGATCTCTACAAAACCACCGTGTTTCGCCTCTTGTGCCTGGCTGGGATTCGCAGCGGCCGGCCCCTGCCGCTTCCAGCTTTGCCCTGCCGTGTAACGTGAATTGATCGGCACGGCCCATCCGCGACAACCCGCCCAGCGCGGAAATTGGCGCCCTGACCAGCGCGATACCGACTCCCTTCCGGACTAACGACGAACCGAATCCGCTGGCTCAAAGCCCTGATCCAGGATCTGCGCAAGCCCTGAGCAATTGATTGCCAGTGGGCGTGGAAAGGCCTCCCTCGCCCCATCGGTGCACGGCCCGTTGCGCGGGCCGAATTCAAGCCCGGCAGGCGGCCCCCCTGCCTTCAAGGTCAGCGAACAGGGCCTTCGGCCAGTGGCTGGGCCGCATGCCGATTGCGGCAGGGCCACCCTGAGCGTTCTCCGCACGCGCAGCGGCGCGCTTTGCCTCGGCAACACGGGATTTTCCACGCAAAATCCCTGCCAATGGGCCTGAGCCCGCCCAATCTGGGTCAGCTTCTGAAGTTTGCATGACCAGCCAATGACCCCGGCGGCGCCGATCCGCGAGCATCGGCGTTTCCCCAACCGAGATCAAAGCGGGAATGAGCAGCGGGTGCACTCACTCCCGAATGGGGTGGTGAGCTGGTCTCCACGTCTGGAAGTGCGGTGTTCAGACTGGAGCCGGCACCGGCGCCCGGGATCAGCTGACGAGAGCTATGCCGCCGTGGGCGCCCCGCCTGGTGAGCTGTGAAGAGGCCATGGGTGCCACCTCGTGGTTCAGGTCAAGGAACCGGCAAAGCGGCAGGAGTTCGGCTTCCTGCGCCCGATCTGGTCCTGTTCACCTATCTGCACCTGGCCGCCTATCCCGACGTGGGCAGGGCCCTGCTCGACGCCGCACCACAGGGGTGGCCTACGAAACGGTCCAGCCTCGACACGGCAAACCTTCCCTGCTGGCGCCGATGAGTGAGATCGCCGGTCTCGCCTGGCGCCCCAGGTGGGGCCCTCTGCTGGAGAAGCCCCATGGCGGTCCGTGGCGTGCTGATCGGTGGCTGCACCGGGTGCGTCCCGCCCCGGGTGTGGGTGCTCGGCGGTGGCACGGTTGGGGCTGGAATGCGGCCCAGCTTGGCGGCGGCCATGGACGCTGAGGTGCTGCTGGCTGGACCATTCGCCCCACGCCTGCGGACTCTGGGAGTCGGATCGCCGTGGCCCGTGATCGGCCTGGTGACGCAGCCGTAACCTTGACGAGGCGGCCTGGTGCACGGCCGACTTCTGAAATCGGGGGGCCGTGCTCACCCCCGGAGGCCGGGCGCCAACGCTGGTGGATGAGGCCTGGTGCGGCGGGTGAAACCCGGTTCGGTGATCGTTGAATGTGGCGATCGATCGGGGGCTGCAATCGCCACCAGCCGCGCAACCACTCACGAACCGATCCGGTCGTCACGATTCACGGCGTCCAGCACTACGCCGTCGGCAAACCATGCCCGGGCCTGTCCGTTTCACCTCCATCCCGAAGCCCTGGTGAGTGTCCGACTCCCCTACATCGTCGGCATTTGCCGCCGCGGCCCTGCTTGGAAGCCGTCACCGAGGCGCCTGCTGCTCTCAGGCTCAAACCACCGTCGACGGAGCGTCTGCCACCCGGCGTCGCCAAGGCCCTGGGGGTGCCCCACCCGCGCACCCGATGGCCTGCCTGCGCTGAAACTCTTAGAGCGGCGCAGGGGGGGCAGAGGGCGCTCATAAGGCCTCCACGGCAAATCCCCTCGCGCAGGGCCAGCCACACGCCGCGGCTTCCGCGTAGCTCGCTGCTTTCAAGGCCTTGAGGCCAAGGGCTTTCGGCCGTGATCGCACAGCAGGCAGGGATTGCCTCCACCCGCGATCAGGGGGATGCCGCGTCGGCGCAGTGAAGCACCGCCTGGGCCGCCCCAGCGCCCCCGCCGGTGCCACCACCGCCCGAACTGGCCTGGGGTGGAGCAGGTCCGCCTGCAGGGCGGCGGCGGCGCTGCATCGTCTGCAGAAAGAGCTCGACCAGATCGGGCGCCCGGCTCAAGCCCACCAGCACGCAGGCCAGAAGGTTGTGGCCAGTTCCTCGGCGGGGCCCGGCCATCGAGGCCAGGTCAAGCGCAAGGGCAAAAGGGCCGATGCGTGGGCACAGGGCAGGCCGAGGTTGGCGGCACCAGCAGGTGGCCCTGATCACGTGCCTCGCCACTGCCAGGGATCCACCCCATCGCCCCTGGCGGGTAGGCCTGCAGGGCGTCGCTGCCGGGCCGTCTTCGGGGAAGCGGGTTCACCACCTCGATCGCGGGTGGCTTCCTTCCGAGCGCAGCCGCTTCGGCGGCGCGCAGCAGGGTATCGGGGGCATCGTAGCTAGGCCCAGCTCACGCCGACTGGGCCCGTCGCGACAGGCTCACGACCCGACGGCTTGATCGTGGTCACCACCGGTCCGATCGAGAGGCCCAGGGTGGCCCGGCAGGCCTCGGCTACCTGCAGATGGCAGTATTGCAACTCCGGCTCGATCGCCCGCATCCCAGAGCAGGCCAGACGCCTGCTGGCGCACCGGGGCCAGGGCAAGGGGCGCCGCTGGCAAAAGCGATCGAGCGCCCAGCCCCTCCACGAGTGGAGGCGGGGATCGCTCATAGAGGGCGGCCCCATTCATCCAATTGGGATGGGTGATCAGGCAGCCAGCCTGCGGCGGCCAGCAACCGCGCTGCCGGCAAGGCCGTCGCCGGCAAACCGCCGATCTGGCAAGCCGATCCCGGTCGGGATCAACAGCAGGGTGGGCTAGGGGCGCACACGGGGTCAGGGGCCACAGCAGCACCGCCTCGATCGCAAGCCTGCGCCAACCAAGGCTCGCCATCAGCGGCAGGCTCTGCCGGCCGTGATTCGCCAGCCGCAGCGGTTCCCCCTTTTCCCGCCAACGCTGGCGAGCAGCTGGGGCAGCAAGGGACGCTGGCGCCGTCTCCAAGCCCAGAATTCCAACCGCTGCAGCTTCAATCCTTCCCTGGAGCGGAAACGGCTTGGGCCCGTCGGGGGCCGCTCCATCACTGGAACTGCGCCGAAACTGCAAACTCATAACACAGCATCTTCCTGGCCCGCGCAGCAATTTGAGGTCTGCTGCGGGGGTAGGAACGCACAGGGGGCGTAACCCTCGGCCTGCAGCTCGGCCTTTACCCCCATCGCTTCGCTCTGATCGACGGTGCCCGTCGCTCAACTTGGCGGCGCAGGTGGTGCAGACACCCGAGGCAACAGGAAGCTGGGCAGGGCACACCGGCCAGTTCCGCTGCCGCCAGCACGGTCTGGTCGGCGCGGCAGCTTGAACGTATGCATGGTGCGCTCAGCTCGGCAACAACCGGAAGCTCTCACTCAATGACAGGCGGGGGGGAGGACGGGGGTCCAGTGGGTCGGGGTGGGGGGCCAGGTATTCGGAGGCCGGGAGGCGGAGGCGAGGTGGCCTGCGCTGATCTTCCCCACGGGCGCTCAAGAACCAAGTCGAAGCTGATCGAGAGGCGCACAAATCGTCGCCATCTTGATTGAGCGTGACGGCCAATGGTCCGTGCTGGCCGGAACAGAACCAGCAGTCCAGCCTCGGGGGCCAACATCCAGCCAGCCGCATTGAGCGGATGGGTTGGCGGCGAATCGGTCCACGGCATGGCCGACACCAGCCCGGCACGAAGCTCGTTTCAAGCTTGGCGTGGCGCGAACAGGCGCAGCGAACCGCCCCGCCCGGAGCCGTCGCCGTTGAGATAAAAGACGGCGCTGAGGTGGGCATTTGGGGTGGTGATGGCGGCCCACCACCATGCCCTCTTCGCTGACCAACCGGCCACTGCGCTGGATGAACAGGGCGATCTCCTTCGAGCTTGAAGCGGAGGGCTCCGAGGTAGGACCCAGGCCTGAGCTTACAACTTGTTCGCGCAACCAGGCAAAACCAGGTAAGCGGTGCAGCTTGCTCAGACACCATTGAAGATTCGCCGGTCCAGGCACAACCTGGATCCGGGTGCTGAGGGTGCGCCGCGCCAGGGCGATGCACGGTCCCTGCATCAATCGCCGCCCGGTTGTCAGCGGGTCGGGCCCCAGGGCCACCCCGCCCGAGGGCCGAGCGGAAACAGCGGCTGAATCCTGGAGCGTCTGGAGCGCCAGCTCAAGCCATCGCCGAGCCCCCACCACGTTCCAGAATTTCCTGGTGATGGCCGCCTGGCGGGCTTGTTGTAATCCAGGGTGAGCGTCTTGGCGAGCTCCTTTGGCGTATGTTCGCTGGCGTTTTGTTCATGGCCGTCATCCGCCTGGCCAGTTTCACTGGCGGGCCGCCTCCTGCAACGAACGCAGCAGTTGGTTATCGAGATAGAGGGGCAGCAGCGCATCTGGAGCAGCTTGGTCCCGGGGCTTCTGCTCGAACAGGAATTCGCCTCCTGAAAGCGCCGGAACCTCATTGGCAGACGAAGGGCGCCAACGCCCAAGCGGTGAGCAGGCCTTGCGCGGTGGTGAGCCGGAAGATTTCCGTATCCTGGCCGCCACACCCTGGGGATCCGAGGGGTAGCAGGGTCTGGGAGACGGGAGCACGCTCACCAGGTTGACGAATTTGTGTAGATCAATCTCAACTCTGTCGGTGCTTCCCGAGAGAAATTTCGGCGAGAATCTCATGCACCATCTTGCCGGCCTCTGCTGCGGTTGGCACTGCTCCAAGCCGGTGAAGGTGGAGAGGATCGGGTTAGGAGCGGTCTGAAATAGCCCGGGTGGCCTTGCGGCCGATCAGGCCAGTTTCCACCGTGAAGCCCCTGATTCTTGACTCGCGAAACGCTGTTTCGGTGCCGCTTGATGATGTTTTGCGTATAGCCGCCACAGAGGCCTCGATCGGCACTCCCACACCAGGGTGATGTGGCGGAGGGGGTTCGCTTCCTGTTTTCCACGCAGCGGCGTGTTGCTGGACATCCTCGAAGCGAAAGCCGCGACTGGAGATTTTCCAACATGCCGTTGCCAAGCGATCGGCGAAAGGCGGGAGCGCAGCACCTGTTCTGGGCCCGCCTGAACCTTGCTGCCGCCACGCAGACGCAATGGCCTCGGTGTCTTGCGGGTTTCTGACCGAACTGATCCGGTCGCGAATTGGCTTTGAGGTTCGCCATGGTTCATATGCCTCAGGCGGTGGCCAAGAAGGGTGGATTTGACTTGTTGATGGCCGCCTTCAACAACGCCTACAGACGCGTCGTTCATTCTGGCTTATCGGTCCTGAAATCTGTTCGATGAACGCCGAGGCAATTGATTTTGAGGTACTCCCGCAGCTCACGCACGAACTGGCTGCACAGTTCAACGGGAACGCTCATCGATCAGGGCCCTTGACACCGGCATAGACCCACAGCCACCTGCTTCGGCAGGATCAGCGGGCTGAATTGGCGGCTGCTGAGCAATTCGCGCAGGCGCTTGCCACGGCCCAGTTTGCTTCTGCGTGGTTGGCGTCGAGATCGGAGGCGAACTGGGAGAAGGCCGCCAGTTCATCAAATCTGAGCCAGTTCCATTTGAGTGGGCAGCGATCTTCTTTGATCGCCTTGGGTCTGGGCACGCCGCCGACCGGCTCACGCGAGATCCCAATTGATGGCTGGCCCGTGAGGCCTGAGTTTGAACAGGATCAGGAGTGAGGAAGATCTGACGCATCGGTGATCGAAATCACGTTGGTGGGGATGTAAGGCCGACACGTCGCCGGCCTGGGTTTCGATGATCGGCAGGGCGGTCATGCTGCCCTTGCCCATGCATCCGAGAGCTTGGAGGCTCTTTCGAGCAGGCGGCTGTGGCATGTAGAAAACATCGCCGGGGTAGGCCTCACGCCCGGGCGGGCGCGCAGCAAGCAGCGACATCTGGCCGTAGGCCTGGGCCTGCTTGGTGAGGTGTCGTAGACCCACCAGGGTGGCCTTGCCTTGTACATGAAGTATTCAGGCAATCGCCGCGCCGGTGTAGGGGCCAGATATGAAGAGCGGCAGGTTCCGAGGCGCTGGCGGCCCCCCACGGTGTAAATCGAGGGCGCCCGCTTCACGCAGCACGTCCCACCACCGTTGGCCACCGAGGCTGATTTCTGACCGATCGCCACGTAGACGCAGACAACGTCCTTCGCCCTTTCTGGTTGAGGATCGTGTCGATGGCGAAATGGCGGTCTTGCCGTCTGGCGATCGCCGATGATCAGCTCCGCTGCCCACGGCCGATCGGGGATCATCGGTCGATCGCCGTGATGCCTCGTCTGCATCGGCCTCATAGCACCGACTTGGCTGAATGATGCCGGGGGCCATCGATTCGATCAGACCGGGTTTCGCTGGGGCGATTTCGCCCTTGCCAAATCGAGGGGGAGAACCCAGCGGGTGATCAAGCGGCCGAGCAATGGCCTTCACGACAAGGCACCTCACAATGCGGCCTGAGGCCTTGCACGTGCTGCATTCCTGGATTCCAGGCCTTCGCCCATCAGCACCGGCGCCGACGTTTTTCGTCCTCAAGGTTGAGGGCAATGCCCTCGGTGCCATCCTTCGAATCGAGCAATTCGCCGGCCATTGGCCTTCCCGCATCCGTAGACCCGGGCGATGCCATCACCCACCCTGCAACTACCGTGCCGACGTGCTGGACCGAAAACGGACTTGTCATAGTCCTCGAATCTGCTGCCTTGAGGAAATGGCGCTGATCTCGTCAGGACGGATGGAAACCATGGATTCAGGTCCCCGCTCGGGGAGGTGATGGAAGGGGAGGGATTGGAGAGAGTGGCGGCTGGCGGCTGGGCTAAGCCCCGCCTGGCCAGGGACAGGCCGAGCGACGAACCTGCCCGGCCAGGCTGGCAATCGACCCTGGGAGCCCTAGGCTGACGACAAAGCCGCCGATCAGGGCTGGATCAACGCTCAAGATCGAATTTCGACCACTCTCGGTGCCGGCGACAGCCGATCCTTTCTGGCGCAAGGCCAAGCTGCTGGTCTTCGCCTGAGCGGCGTTGCAGACGTGAGCTGGCCAGGGTGAATGCCCCGCTGTTATCTCGGAAAAGTTTCCAAGAAGCGAATCAACACCGGCAATCGAGCAAGGAGAGACGCTGGCGAATCGGCCATCAGCTTGCCACAGGTTCAGCAGGGCGGGTGACCTGTTTCGCCCGAACAGGCTGACGAGAATCTTTTCTCTTGAACGTCCGGTTCAATCACCGGGGAGGTCAAATGGTGTCGCGCAGTTCGGCAGAGACTCCAGAAGCACCAAAGAGCTCTTGGCCCCTGAGCAATCAGGTTCGGCTTCCTGCCGCTGCTCAGCCACCTGAAGCAGAGCATCGCGTAGGGAGAGGCAATCGAATTGAGGCCGCGGCATCGCCTTGGTCCGATGGTTTGGGATGGACCGGTCCGACCACAGGCCCTGGGATTCTCCATCGAGCTTGCCCGGCAAGGAATCGAAAGGGCGCGCTCGATCGCTCTGGCGAAGCCGGGCCCCCCCCCTTTTTCCCCGACGCAACTGATCACTGACACGGGCCGCCCTCGGAATCGAGATCAGCCACCGCCCGACCTGCCTTGAGACGGGGCCCATCTCTTCAACCGTGCGCTGTTCGCTCTCCAGTCCGAATGGCATCAGCCCTGGCGACCCCATCAATCCTGATGCGCCTCCGCCTTTGGGTTGGCATTCGCAGATCTTCCTGGGCGACGATCAAAGCGGCATTGGCCCTGCTGAAGTCGTTTGCTCGGCCTTCCCTCCCAGTCGTTGAAGAATGGCGCTGGGCGAACGGCGTTCAAGAACGCTTCGCCAACACCTTCGCGCTAGAAACCAGACCAGGCCAGCCAATGACGATGGCCAGGTTGATGATGTCGACTCGAACAATCAAAGTTCAGGCCAAAACCACCTTACGCCAATGAGGCAGACGGGTAGATGGGGCAGGATCATTTCACGGGCCAGCAACGTTTGACGGATCTTGATCCTCCGAGCTGATCAGCCTTGATTTCAGTGATTCCAGCGCAAGCTTTGCGCTCGCGATCGATGCTCACTTCGGGCAGTTTTCCCTGCCTGGCGTTGGCCTCGGCTTGGCAAAGAGGCCAGGGCACTGGCGGTAAGCCTGTCCATACTCCCTGCTCGGCGTCGAGGATCAACGACTGAGACTTCTGGCGGGCCTCCTTGAGCTGGGCCTTGAGATCAGTTTTCCAGCCGTTCAACCTGGGCAGCTTCTGCTTGCTCGAGCGACTGGTGCTGAGGTAGCGCTCTCCCGCCTCTTCCACCGTTCTGCCCAACGGGCCTGAAGAACAGGCATTGAGAACGAAGGTGAGCAACCACCACCTTGAACCGCCATGAAGAGGCAAGTGGCGTCGAGGTGAATAACCTCCCTCGGGTGTGCCGGAGGCGGGCGAACAGAACCAGCTGGTCATGGGGAAAAGCGCTGGGGGTAATCGAATGCTCGAAGAGGAGAAAAATCTCAGCGAAGCGGTGATGGTGATCGGCGTGCAGACGGCCGCGATCAGCCGGCGAAGGGGTGGCGAAAAGAAGCAACCCAGGCAACCAACCAGGCCATAAGATGGTGATGATCCATGAAAGCCAGGGACAGCAGCAGGGTGCCGCGGATTCTTTCTTCGGCTTCGGGCTGACGGCAATGCCTTCCGCAAGCGCCGCCGGAAGCAGTGCCTTGACCGATGCCAGGTCCGATTCGAGCCGAGGCCAACGGCCAGACCAAGCAGCCACAACAACGCAGCGAAGTGATGGAACGCATGTGGAATGAAGGGGATGTGGGCGCCCGGAGAGGCGCGGATAGGGGCTGGCGCCAGGGACATCTCACCGAAGGGAGACGGGCCCGGAGCGAACCGGATCCATGCGCGCAGGAGTTTTAGCAAGGCGGACTGAAGCCGAAGCAAGCGAGCGGCCGATTGGGGGATCAGTGGGGCCTCCTCGTGGACGGCCTCACCATGTAGTAAGCGGCGAGGGTGGCGAAGATCAGCGCATGAAATGGGCAAAACTGGTGAACAGACCCAGGAACATCACCGGCAAGGGGAACGATCAAGGGAACCAGGAAGGCAAGCGGCCAACCACCAGTTCGTCGGCAAGAAATGTTGCGAACAAACGAAGGAAAGAGAAAAAGGGTTTGGTGAAGTCTTCGACGATTCCTTGAACGGCAGCATGATCGGCGTGGGCTCCACGTGTACTCGAGTAACGGAAGCCTTTTGCGGCTCAAGCCTGCCGTAGAAGTACGCCAGGGAGACCAGCGAGCTATTGTGCAATGGTGGTGTTGATGTCGCGGTGGGCGAGCTCCGATTCACCACTCGGCAAGCTGATCACTCCAGGGAACAAGGGCCCACCCCAGTTGCTACACGAAGATGAACAAAAAGAGGGTTCCGATGAATGGAAGCCAAATCACGGTAGGGCTTTTCGCCGATGAGTCGCGGGCGATGTTCCGATGTACTCCCAGAGGAATTCCAGCAGGTTTCTGGGTGCCCGCGGGGATTCGCGTCCAACGCGGGTTCCTGCCACACAACAGGCCAGTAGTGGCCGCAATGACCAGCCAGGAACTGATGAACACCTGGCCGTGAATCGGAAATCACCGATTTGCCAGGTAAGAGGTGTTCCCCACCTCAAGTTCGGCCGAGTGGGCAGAAGGGAGGCAACGAAACATCGGAGGGTACGGAAGTGCCGCTTGCTGCGACGGACGGTGAGCTCAGCCTGGGATCGAAGAAACCCTGGCGGGGAATAAGGGCCTTGAATCCAATAATCGCCGGCTTAATAAAGCAGAAAGCCGATCAGTACTGGAACGATGTCCAGGGCTGCAGACGGGCCTGCAGACAGAACCAGACCACAGGAACCAACAACTGGGCTTGCCACATTGCGGGAATTGGAGCCGAATTCGAGCCACTGAACGGGCCCAGTAACTTCAGATAGAGCATGCAGCAAAAGGCACCGACAATCAGGCCTGAATGGCAGAACTGCTGCCAAACAGCAGGGTCCCGTCCAACAGCACAAGCGCACCACCGCAAATGAATCAGCGTGGCCATCAAAAAGACGCTTTGCAGGCGGGCATAGTCGTCCATGCCATGGCCAGGGAGGGGCTTGGCAGAGCCAGGCCAGAAGACTCTGGATCAGCTGCCGAGGAGGGTTTCTGCGGAGCAAGCTCCCATCCCTTTTCCCCTGACAATCTGAGGACAGGGCAGAACGACGATCAAGGATTCAAGGAAAACCTTGCGTCGTCACTCATTTCACCTCATCCACTCTCGCCGCCAAGCGGGTGGGTTCGGAGGTGCTGATACTCGCCGATTGACAGCCTGCAAACGCCCTGAAGCCTCTGCTAATGGCATTAAGAACCTATCACGTGAAGGCTTGCAGGGCCGTTGATTTAGGGGGTTGCAGAGAGCAAGCAGACAGCCGTTGCCCGCCACAGTTGAACGCCCCAACCTCACCAGCTGGGCCTGGGGGCCATCCCAGTGGAAAGGTCCAGCCAACGACTGGCCCTGCGCGGCGCTCTCAGCAGCGCTTGAGCAGCTGCAACGGTTTCGGTCAAGTTCACTGGACCAGACTCTGGATCAAGCGGCTCGCCACGGGCCAGCCCCAGAGCCAGGGATGCGGCCTGCCGAAAGCTGCCAGCAGATCCTCGTCGCGGTCCCAGAGCTCACTCCAAGGCCCCCCGGCTGAGGAAGAACTCGAATGGCTGATCTCTGGATCGGAGGCTCTCCACCAGGGCCACTGCTGCCTCTGGGGCAAGGCCGCGAGCGCGCCGTCCAGCAATTCCCTGGCAACAGGCGAGCCGGGGAATCCCATTGCTGCGGGTTGGAGAACCGGCGAAGTTCAGCCCCGAGCCTCGACGAAGCGAAACAGCTCCGTCGAGGTCGTTAAGCTCGTCTCCTGGGATGGAGGTAACATGTCGGCGAAGTTGGCATCCGCTTTGCTGGTGTCTAGGGCCCAGCCGTTGCTTCGTGGATGGCGGCGCAAGAGCGGTTGTTCTCTGGCAAAATGCCTGGAAACATTTGCCGGCCCAGGCAGGGCGCACAGCGGTCTGGAGCGTCAGCCACACCCCAGGTCTGAGTGCCGCTGGATGCGGTGGATCTTCCCAGCGACCCGCCTTTGCATAACAGAAAAAGGTGCAGGCAACCCACCTGGCTTGAGCAGGCCCGCTAGGGCCAACAGTCCGGCGCCTGGCTCGCGCAGGTGGTGCAGCACACCCACTGAATTGATCAAGTCGAAGGGGCTTCCCTCTCAGATCCAGCAGGCTGCGTTGCTCGATGCGCAGAATCGGCGGCCACAGCCGCAGCCGCCGGAGCGTCGCAGGCGTTCGCGGGCCACGTCCAGGGCTCCGGCGCTGATGTCGATTCGCCAGAATTTCTGCCCCTGGGTTGAGATGCGCCAGGTAATGCTGTGCTCACTGCCGGTACCTCGCAGCCCGCATCGAGGATTCGTGGTGCTCCGCCAGGCTGGGCAGCCGGCCGTGCAGGGAACTAGGCAGTGTCCGTAACACCAGCGCCAGTTGGTATCCAGGCGGAGCTCCGTCCTTGAAGGGGGTTCGCCCGGTGGGGAAGCGTCGTAGAAAGGCCGCTCACCTGCGGGGTTGGCGGGCGTCAGCGGGGGCCTGGGAACATGGCGGCGGGGTGCGGTGTCCGACCAGGGGAGATTTCCAACGGTGTTCGGCGTCCGCGCCCTACCAGGGGTTTGGGCTGCACATATTTGTTCATAGCGCCAGGGGATGGGCACACAACCCACCGAATCGCAGCCGTACGTGGTGCGCCCGGTTACGCCGCCCCTCCATGACCGTGACCCGCCAGCAGGGCAAAGCAGCAGGGTTCTCCCCCCAGCGCTAATGACACCTTGCCGCTCTCCGCGTCCGTCAGGCGGAACAGCAGAACCCCCCCCCCCGCCCCCCCCCCCCCCCCCCCCCCCCCCGCGCCCCCCCCCCCCCCCCCCCCCCCCCTCGCTTTCCCTGAGAAGGGCGAACTTGAACACTCGATCCCTTTTTCAAACAGCGGCGGCCACCCGGCTTGGAAGCGGGCCCGGCGAATCTCGGCCAATGCCGATGTTGATCGGTCGCCAAGGCCCCCAACAGGATCTTTGCCGAGGCAACCCCATCTCCTATCTCGACGCGCCCTCACCCTGCCTTTGTGAGCAGTGCCGCGACGGCCCCCCTTGGCTGGCCAGACCAAGATGCGCCGGCCGCCAACGTCCTGGCGCCCTTCGCCCAGGGCCATCGGCGGCTCCGTTTGCTCGGCCGCATCTTGAAGGGGTTTCCGGCCGATGCCGAGTTCGAAGTCGTGCTTCCGGCTGATTCAGCCCGATCAGCGTTGCCCGCTACGGCTCAGACCGCATGCGCAAGTCGTTGCGCGACATGGGCTGGTCCTCCGTTAACGTGGGCTATGCCGTGGTGGCCGGCGATCCCAGCATCCGGCGGTGAACCCGGGGGCTCCGGGATGGTGCTCGGAAGGGCTGCTCCTGCCGGCCCACCAACGTGGCCGTCCAGGAATGCGGGGGCTGCCGGCCGCCAACCTCTTCCGCCAGAAACCGAGGCACGCCAAGTTGGTGATCTCCTGTTTTCAACGTGCTCCTCAAGGAGCTGGAGGTGCCCACACCTTCACGCGGGCCAGCGCTGGGCAGCCCCTGGTCAAATTCAGGGCCTGCAGTTGCCGGCCACCTATGCCCTGGCTGCTGAGACCCCCAACGTAGCTTCCGTGATGAGGTCCGGCTCTCTCCGGCCGGGAGAAAAGCTGAAGTGATCCGGGCGGCCTACGCCAGGTGTTTGAAGCGCCGAACAACTCGTCAAGGGCTATTCCCAGGTGGTGAGTCGGTGGAGGCTCACCCCAGGTGGCCCAGGGCCAGCTGTCGATGCGTGAGTTCATCCGCAGCCTTGGCCGCAGCAAGGAGTAACGGCGTCAGTTCTACGGACGCTTCTCAACAGTCGGGTGTGGGAACTCCCTTCGCCATTTTCCTCGGCGTGGGGTCAGCTCATTGAAGGAGTTTCCGCCGCCTACTTCGCCATCGTCCGAGCAGGGGCATGCCGGCTTGGTGGATTCCCTGATCACGCATGGAATACGGCCCCAGGTCTCGGCGAGAGACGTTCCTTTCCTGCGCGACCGTCGGCGAAGAGGCCCAGGAAAGTGCCGGCTGGGCTCAAACCGCAACTATTCGTTCAGTGGCGTTTGGGGCGCCCCCCAAACATCACCCTCTATGCCTTCCTATCGCCAGCCGCTGCCCGATCACAACGTCTATGGCGGCGGCAATGACCACAACCGGCCTGACTTTCGGCGCCATCTTCCCTCCGTAACCGCCTCGGTGGCCACCCGCGCCGCACCGTTCAGCTACCGCACTCCGCCGCTCCCTCGTGGGCATGCATGGCCCAGCCAGGTCAGATGGACAGCCCCCCAGTTCCGTGGCGGCCGTTCCCCCGGCGGGTCGGCCCCAAGCTGGTGGCGCCTGCAGCAAGAATCGCACCGGTTGGCGGTTCGGTGCCCAATCGGCAGTGGGCAGGCAAGTGTGCGCAACACCGAGTCAGCCCCAGGCCGGTGATCCGGGCGTGTAACGTGCAGGTTGCTCGGCAACACGGGTTCGCAAGGCGAGCGCTCAGCGTTGAGGAGATCAAGCTGGAGAACGGCGACATCAGCCTGCGGGAGTTCATTCGCCAAGTGGCCGCTCAAGGCCTTCCGTGGGGCGTTATTGGTCCGGGCCTGTACATCACCAAGCCATTGGAAGTGATCCACCGACCGGAATCCTGGGGCGGCCCACCTCGGGCGTTCGGAATCAACAGTATTTCGACACCGCTGCCCGCCAAAGGCTTCTATCGGCGTCAATCGAACGCCATCTCGCAAGCCAGGAAGTAGCAACGATTGCTTCGGCGAGGACCTGCGTCCCCTACGAACGTTTCATACGGCGATGATCTCAATGCCCGCCGGATTCCCCACCTTCCGGGCAACCCCTCAAGACCAGCGGCAGGTGGTTCCGCTCCGGTCCCGTCCCGGCCCCAGGTTTTGCAGCCAAAACCCTTCCGTGGCCAGCGGCGACTGACCCCCCCGCAACCTTCCCTGACCGTCGTTGGCCCCGGTGGTGGTAGGCTGGATGCGGCGATCAATGGTGAGGAGTCGCTTTGGCACGGTGGCCCACCACATTGCCCATCCCAGATTGAGCCAGCCTCCTAAGCCCACCGTCGCTGGAGAGCCCTCTCCAACTGACGCCCCGGTTCTCAACGTCCGATGGACATCTACCATTGCTATTTTTCGCCACCGGCGCCCGTGGACCGTTGATGCGATGTCAAGGTCTGCGCCGAGCCGGTGCTGTCAGGGCATCTCTCCTCTGTCCTCAGGGCCCAAGCGCCGCAAGTTTTTCCCCCTGTGGAGGCCAGCCCCAAGCCTCAAAGCTCACTACCTTGGGTTTTGAGGTTGTTGTGTGGGTTCCATGGCTTTATTCCAAGCCATAGTTGATTCCACCCCCCGGGAATGCTCAATCGTACAGAGCCCATCAACCATGAAGTAACGCGAAATAGCAAAGAAAAATCAATAATAGAGATCGGTTGCGAGCGGCCCACGAGCAACAAAAGGATTTTATTAACAATCTCTGCATAAACTTTTTGTTGATTTAACTCATCGAAAAGCCCTGGAATCCGACTGTTGATCACGGACCTTGGCTTCAGGGGAAGGGAGGTTGATCCCTGGCTTGGAATCGCCAAAAACCTTGGCAGACAAAGGGTTTGTCCTGATTTCGTTGCCGTGAAGAACTGTTACCGAACCGCGACGCTTGAATCGCCCCTCTTCCCCGCAGAATCAAATTGGCGATCGGCCAGCTCGATTGTTCGCTTGATTCCAACCCAAACCGCGTCGACCTCCAAGGTCTGCCGGAGGCAAGGAACCAAGGAATTTCCCTTACCCATCCGGAATATGCGGTCTCCTTTCGGTGACCGCTTGTTTCGAGGCAGAACGCATGAGCATCGTCCTCCACTCGATCATCCAACGCGGAACGCCGAGGCCCGCTTCTCAGATCTGGCGAAACTCGACCAGATCAGTCCTTTGTCAGCGGCGGTCAACGTCGTCTCAGAGTGCTCAGGTCTTGAGCGAGAGCCGCGAGAGGATTGTGAGCAGGCGGCGCCGCCCTCTTTCAGAAGCGCCCGACGTGATCTATCCCGGAGGCAACGCCTACGAGAAGAGATGACGGCCAGTGTCTTCGCGACATCGACTAACTACCTCCGCCTTGGTGACCTACGGCATGGTTGGCTGGAGATGTGACTCCCATCGAAGAGATCGGCATCATCGGTGCCCGGAGATGTACCGCGCCCTCGCACTCCCCTGGAGGCCATGGCCGAACCGTCCGTGAAGCTCAAGAAAACGCCTCCATGGGCTGCTCACGGAGCCGACATGCGAGGAGGCAGGCTTTCTACTTCGGCTACGTCATCGGGCGCCCTCCTCCTGAGGCCCGTCCCTTCCTGCCCCCTCCTCTTCCCAGACCCATGCAAGACGCGATCACCCCAACGTCAATCATCAGTCCCGACGTCCAGGGTCTCTACCTGGACGATTCCTCAATCGAACGCCTTGAGCAGTATTTCGCCAGCCGGAAGAACTCCCGGGTCAGAGCGGGGCGCAACAATTGGTTCCAACGCTTTCGGCGATCATCAAGGAAGCCGTTTGCTAAAACCCTGCTCTACTCGGATATCACCCGTCCGGGCGGCAACCATGTTAAACGACCGTCGTTACGCCGCCTGCATCGCGACCATCGACTACTAACCTCCGCTAACGCCACCTAACGCCATGCTGGCAGTGACACCTCGATTCTCGACGAGCGGGTTGCTCAACGGTCTCCCAGGAGACCTACAACTCCCTGCGTTCCATCGGAGCACTTGCAGTCCGATTCAGGCC
>Ga0163217_1087131_pt1 | contig 18896 bp, 7 predicted proteins | sample SynspAceP_FD_185933 | JGI IMG/M metagenome (GOLD analysis project Ga0163217, IMG submission 185933) | Saline lake microbial communities from Ace Lake in Antarctica - Synechococcus sp. Ace-P (PacBio error correction) | ecosystem: Environmental > Aquatic > Non-marine Saline and Alkaline > Saline ...
AAAAAGAAGAGGGAAGATTTTTTTTTCCCCTTTGGTTTTGGGGTTAAATGAAAAAAAAAATTTTGAGGAATGGGCCCCTTTTTTATTTAACCTTTGTTTTTTGATTTTCTCTTGACTCGCCTTGGGTTAGAGATCAGTAATAACTGGGCCTATTTAAAACTTTGAAAACAATCTAACTAAATCGCTATCCGATTTAATTTATTTGGGTTTTGCGCTTCTATTAAAGTCCTTTTTGGGGAAAAAAAAAAAAAAAAAAAAAAAAAAAGGGGTTTTTTTTTAAAAATTTTTTTTTTTTTGGGGAGGGCAAAAGAATTTATCTATTTCCAATTTTAATGAGAACCATTTTTTTAATTAAAACTGACTTTGATTTTCATTTTTTTTTGGGGTATTGGGTCTTGTTGGGGAATTGACTACTTGATCACCAAGGAATTTCAAAATTCCCGATTAATGAAGGTGATATAACAACATGGAAGCAAAAGTATTCACAGGAGACTTAGAAAAAGAGGAATATTGTAATATTAGGCTCTCTAGAGCCTATCGACCATATTGATCCTTTTTAATTTGGGAGGGAACTTAAATTATGCCTGCTTTATTATCCTTGGAAATTCGGATGCTAAAAATGGAAATTTTTCAACTTTTGCTTTTTGGAATTAATTTCTCTTAAAAATCCCAAAAACCAAAATTGATTCTTGGGTTTTGGATTTTGATTCTTTTGAAACAGAGTAACGAAATCCAAGATTATCAAGAAATTTCTCCCATTTTGTAAAACGAAAGGCCTTTGTAAAAGAATTTTTTTAATTAAATAACAAGTTTGAAATTTCAGAAATGGAGCTGATTCTCCCCCATTAGCAGATTGCACACTGGATCGCGATTGAGTGGGAAAGGTTTATATTTTTGGAAATAGCCAATCGGAAAAATGACAAAAAGGGTTTTATCCAGTTACCTGCTTCTTGGGACCAAAAACTTGACGATAAATTCAGACAAATTTTAATTCGGTGATTTTTTTTTAATGAAAGTCTGTCGAATTTTTTTAAAAATTTACTTGAAAAAGTTAACTAGTTATGGAATGTAAAAGTTGTTTTGATTCTTCGCCTTATTTAATTAAAAGGAGCAAGCAATACAGAATCAGATCAAATTCTTACCAGAATTAACCTTTAGGCGGAATCTTGAGCAAGCTATTTTTGGACTAATGGAACAAATACGAGGATCAATTCTGAAGCTTATTTCTTGACTTTTACCAAATACTGAATTTGGAAAAAGGAGTTAATTTGTTCAATCAACTTTTTGGCGGATGACCTAAAGCAAATTATTCATCCAAATTTCGCTAAATCCATCCAAAATATTCCATTACTTTGAACTCCTTTATTATTAAAGTTTAATTTTTGGAAATTAGTTTAATAGGAACTTTTGTGCAATTCTTTGATTATTTGGTGACACAGGGTTTTGAAGGATGCCACTACCGAGATATTTTCTAAATGGCAAAGGAAGTGACTGTGTGTTATTGAACGCTGACTGATCATCAGTGGGTTTCATCACGAGCCTTGGTTCATTATGATTGGTGAGAAACAATCTCAAAAAAACTGGGACTGAGTTTGCTTATAACTTGGGGTTTAAAATGGGAGCAATTTTCTTTCTTCAAAAAGACCATTTTAGAGCTTTACCTTCGAAAAACAAGGCCTCCCTCTAAAAGCTTATTTTGGTCGATAGATTTCAAACTTTAGGCAAATTGAATACCTATTTTTGGGAATGGAGCAGTTGGTTCTTATATGAATGAGCCTGAATTAAGAAAAATCATTTTCCGAAATCCAAGATTCTAATCCTGAATTTTTTTAATTTCCCATTGATACGATATAAGTTTTAATTCTAGAATGATTTCCAATTTGAATTATTGAGTTATTTGGATTTAAGTGAAATATAAAAGAAGGGTCATAAACTGGGTAATAGATTAATGGATTTGGAAATGGAAGGGAGGGCAAGACTTATCTAAAAGAATAAAGCCCCTGTGATCAGGTCCCCATTGATTTTTTAATCAGAATTTGAAATTTCAACTTTCAGAATTGAGAAATTCAAAAATTGAAGTTGAATTGGTAATCCGCCCGTTTTTTAGGGTGAAATAAAATAGCAAGATGTTTTGGACGACTTTGAAAATTCGTTTTTTTACAAATTGCTCAAGGCTCAAAAATCAATCTGAAATCCGTTATTTTAAATTCTGAAATTTGCCTTAGATTCAAATTTTTTTTTTTAATGATTCATTCCAATATGAATACTAAAGGTTGTGGGAAATTATGGATGGAAGAATTTTTAACAAAGAACTATCAATGAAACCAGTATACAGTCGAAAATTATCTTAAGCGCTATAGAATAGGATTGAACGGAGAGCAATCCACCACCTTAGCAGGTAGAATAGGGAATATAATCAAGGCGCCATTTAAAGAAATCTAAAAATCTCCGAAATATGAAACGCGATTTTGGAAGTGGAAAGAATGAATCTGCTGATTCTGGGCGCTCAGACAATCAATTTTCAAGTAATGAAGGGGAAGGTCTTGGGGAATAATTGGTAAAACGGAGGCAGGTAAATCAAACGCTGTCAAGATTCTTTCTCAGATCATCAGACCCGATTCGGAAAAATTGAAATTCATGTAGAGTAGCCTCTTTGCTGGAAGTTGGGAACAGGATTCATCCAGAACTCTCAGGTCGGGACAATATCTATATGAATGGGACCATCCTAGGGATGACTAGGAGGAGATTTGATTCCAAGCTTGATGAGATTTTATTGATTTTTCAGGCGTGAGAGTTTTTAGATACTGCAGGTCAATTCTATTTCTTCAGGAATGAAGTGCGCTTGGGATTTTCAGTGCTGCTTCATTTTAGATCCTGAGATTTTTGATCATTGATGAGGTTTTGGCAGTGGGAGAATTAATGAATTTTAAAGTAAATGTCTTGGGAAATGGGAAGATGGTAGCTAGTAAGGAAGGAACAGTAAATTTTTTGTTAGCCATAATATGCAAGCTGTATCGACTTTGACTAATAGATGCATTGGTTTTAAATAGTGGAGTGATTAATTATATAGGAAAACACAGAATCTGCGATCAATGAATTATTTTTTACTCCTCTCAACGTAATACATTCTACTTATTTCTAATAATTCAGAAGATTATATTCAATCTGTGTTTGTTAAGACTCACATGGAACAATAAATTCAAAACAAAATGGAGAAAAATGGGAAATTGAAAATCTCAATAATCAACGCTATTAATGTTCTAGATGCTGCGGTTTTTTCCATTTAAAGTTTTTTTGACACAAATGGTGTTTCCCATATTTCATGAGCTTTTTATATGGCTTCCCGAAAAATGGTTTCAAACTTTAAAAGTGAAATCAAATTGAGATCTATTATTGAAAATATTAAATTATTTCCCAGCATTATTCATGTTCTATATACTATTGCTGAATAGAAAAGTAAAGTTGTTACTAGAGAAGAAGGAAATGTTTGTCCCTTTCAGTATTGAAGTGGATGGGAGAGTGAGAGATTATTATTGGGTGCCTGGTGACGCTAATACGTTAACTTTCCGGTATAGGAAATATTGTGAAAATCCAATTAATTCAATTTGACTTTTTTGTTAGAGGAAGAGTTTGAAATCGGAATTTTATTATAGATCTTTATAAGAATACATAAAAACATAGATTTTTATATCTCGTTTTTTGAAGGGATAAAAGTCCGTAAGTCTTTATAGATGCTTAAGAACAGGATAATAGAATTTTTTCACCCTTAATTTAATGGGTGAATGGAATTTTTTTATAAGGATTTAGATGGGAGAAGTTGAAATTTTAATCATGATCGATGGGAGTTTGACTTAGCAAAAAAAGAAATTAATAATTGGAAGTGATGTACTGGAAGTGGGTCAGGGTCTGGTAGGTTTAGATATAATCTCTTTCAAATGTAAAAAAGTGTTTCTTCTCTAGAATTGAATCCTGATTCCATTTTCTACAGTTAAAGGAGAAGGGATATAATGTCTTTCAGGACATCAATAGAAGCCATTTAACGAAAAGTAAAACCTACGATTCGATAGTTCTAATTTCAGGTTCTTGAGCCATATTTGGGACATTTCTAGTTTTTTCAAGATGCAATTTCTGGTTTTTGAATGATAGTGGTCAATCATTTTAAGTGTTCCCAATTCAAATCCATATTTGAATTATTTTTGAAAAATGGGATACTCTAAATTTTCCTCCACCATAAATATGGGGGTTGTGGGATAAGGAATCTTTGATTAACGTAGGACTTGAGTTTGGTTTGGATGTAATCAAATTTGTCATGAGCCTATTAATGATTATGGAATTAATGTCTTAATTATGATGTTAAAAATTCAAGAAAAGTTTGTAAGTGTTAAGGCATAAGATTTTTAGTTTTCTGTAAAAATACTTTTGGCAGAAGAAAAAAAAAGTATTATGAGATTTTTTGTGCAAATTTATTGTTTGAAGGAAGAAATATTCTTTGTTGTTTTTTAAAAATAATAGTTCATGAACAAATTTGAAGAATATTCTGAATTGTCACAAAGAGTTAATCATGCCCAATGAGGCCTTTAATAGGCCGATTAGGTGTTTATGTTTTAAATCTTTCAAAAAATATTTTCTAATAAAGGGATCAAGGTAGATGTTTTTAATTCCTTCTGAAGAAAATGAGATTCATAATTCTGATTCTGATATATAATATTAGATTTAAAATTATTAATTCTAAAATTTCAATGTTTAAATAGATTTTTATATCATTTGAATAACAACTATTCATCTTATTCATTTCTTCATTATTTGAAATTAAAAGCATAGCCAAAACAACTCAACTTAAAGTAATTTGAGCTGAACAATTAATAAGAAATTTGAACTTTAGTTCTTTATACTAATCTTCAAGGAGTTGGATATTTTTAGAGTTAAATATATTTGTTCAGGGGTATGGATTGCTTAGCTTACAGATCATTATTCCAAAATTGGCAGAGGTTATTATGGATTAGAAGAGAATAAAGTTAATTGCACAAATTAGGATAGAAAGAGAAGACTTTATATAATATAGATTTCATATTTGGACTTCGATCTATATGTTTAATAAGTTGCCTTCTAAAAAAAAGTAGTAAATCAAGAGTCTATTACCCAGCTCCCTTTATTAATTATATCAAATCGAGATTTTTTTAAAATTTTTCACAAATGATAAGAAAAGGATTACTATTGGTTTTTTTGGAAGAGTATGGACTACCGAAAAGGAGCTGATATTTTTTTAAAAATAGGCTAATGAGTTTAATTGGATTTCAAATGCGTATTAATAGGTAAATTATAATGATGATTGTTCATGAGAAATAAAAGAAATAGCATCTCTATTCTCAACAAAAAAAAAAGTTAATTATGTTGGGTGTTCATTCAAAACTTGACCTTATTTAAATTTTTGGTTGAAGTAGATATTGTAATTTTACCTTCAAGAAGTTGATAATATGCCTAATACATTGTTAGAACTCTAAGTTGGGAAAAATTGTAATCGGTAACCTGAAATGTCTTGGGGTTTTCGAAGAATTATAGAAAGTGGTGTAAATGGTTTTTTAATTTGAATTTAGGTTCTTTAAATCCATTGATTTGTGTTTTAGAAAAAATTCATTCCATTACCTCATATTGAAATACATAAAATCCAAGAAAAACGCCCTTTCAAACAGGCATAAATATTTCAGTGGAGATATGGAAAATAGTATTTATGAATCTTTCATTTCTGAATTTAAAAATTTCATTAAATGTTGTGGAATAGTAGGAAGCTTATCCATCCAAAATAAAAAAGGGAAAATAAATCCCCCCTTTTTTTTTTTTTTTTCCCCCTTTTTTTTTTTTTCCCCCTTAATTCCCCAAATACAAAGAAAAAGAAAAAATGGGCCCCCTTTTTTTTTTTCAAAAAATTAAGCATAGAGGGCCAGATGGTAATGGCCGTTTTCGAATTTCGCGAGTTGGGATAGGGCAAGAGATTGGCGAATTATTGATCTGAAGGGTGGGCAGAGCCCATGTCCGAATGAAAGTGGTAAACATTTGGATCACTAACAATGGGTGAGTTGTAATATTACCTGATTGAAAGAGCAACTTCGAAAAAAGGGGTTTGGTATTTTTAAACTAATTCAGATACCGAAGTATGAATTCAATCCTATTGCGTGCCTGGGGTAAAGATTGTGTGAATTACTTCCGTGGGATGTTTGCTTTCTGCATTCTGGATACAGAGAGTAAGGAATTGTTTTCTAGCAAGAGAATCATTTCGGCATCAACAAACCATTGTCTATTTCCGAAAGTAAAACCGAGGCTTTTGCCCTTTGCTTCAGAAATTCAGGCCCTTTCAGGAATCTTGATTTCGTTGATTTTGATTTGGATTTCCAAGCATTACAAGCAATATCCTTTTAATATCAGTTTATTCCGCTCCAAAGACAATTTATTAAAGGAATTTACAACCAAAACTTAAACCAGGACATTTTTTGAGAGGAATTTTGAAGGAAAAAATTATCGAAGAAAAGCCATATTTGGTTCTTTTTCAATTTAACCTGATTACTTCTCAAAAACCAGCCCTATTGGGAGGAGCGAATAAAAGATGCATAAATGAATCCGTAAAAACACACTTGGTTTCAGATGTGCCTTTTGGAGCGTTTCTTTTTGGTGGTGTTGATTTCATCTTTAGTGGTTGGCAAATATGGCAGTTGGATGGATCGACCTTGTCAAAACTTTAGTACATTGGATTTGGAGCGAGGAAGGATTTTCTGAATTGAGCTATGCAAAGGAAAGTAAGCTGAGCATTGGGGAACAAGCCATCATGAAGCTATAGTAAACCGGAATGCACTTGGAATCCTTCCTGAAAATTGGTCAAACAAATATGGAGAACCATTTGGAGATCTTCTGCCGATCCCTACTTTTAATTATTCCAACTTTGCCGCAAAAGAGGTGAAAGTGGTGCTTTCTGGGGATGGGGGAGATGAATTGTTTGCAGGTTATGAAAGCTAGTACGAATCGCTTGGAGTAGGCCCAAATCTAATCAATTCTGAGCAATCTTTCTCGAGGTAAAAAAGTAGGTCTATCGAATTGGCAAAATGGGCTTAGGCCCAATCAATTTCCTTTACGAACAACAAATTTGAAGACTGCAAAAACACCTTTTTGTATTTCCCTCAAACCCGATCTGAACCAAACTTTGAAGAAAAGATTACCATCACAACTTTTCAAGTGCCTGATGATTTTCCCTACCGAGAACTATGGGAATCAGTTCCATCATTTAACGCACTTTCAAAAAGCGCAGAATTCTGAATTTAAAGACTTATTTAACTTATGATATTTTGACCAAAGTAGATATTGGCTTCTATGAATGCATAGTTCTTGAGGTAAGAAACGCACTACTGACATTCGAGTAGTTAGAAATAGCTTCAAATTCCTGAAGAGATCAATATAAATACTCAATCGGATTTCTGGGTAGGAAAAGCAATTATTAAAGACATCGTGGCAAAGATCTAGGTACCGTGAGTTGCATATCGAAAAAAAGATGGGATTTGGAGTTACTATTTCAAACTTGGTTTGGAGATGAAAAAAAGGCCAAACTGGTGAATTAACAGCTTTCGATTACGGACCGGGAATTGGATTGGAATGAAATCTTTAATCGAAATGCTTTTAGAAACATTGCAAGGGTAAAATGGGGGCCAGCAATGGCTTCTGGTTTTTTTTGGCAGGAATGGATGGTAACGAAATAATGAAAAACCAAACCCAAAAATTGAGATTAATGGATCCTTGAACTGGAAATTATGGGTGTTAATTTCATTGATTTTTTAAAAGCTTGGATTTTTCTTTGTCCTTTTACAGAGTAGTGGAGTTGAATCCTAGCCCTGGTTTTTGGGGAGAAATTCTCCGAGATTCGGATTCCTTATCTAGTACAATAAGAAATTTGGGTGAATTTGGGTATCTAATTCACCTGATTTTAAAGGATGCCTGGGTATGGAATACTTTATTTGCCCACTTCGTATTTAACTTTTTTTCAAAGGCGATGGCATTGACGGCCTTTAATTATTCTCCAATATTCTATCGAATTCCGGTTGGCGTCATTTTTCTTGAATGAATTGCATTTAGGTTATTTCAAAGGAAAGTTCTTTTCTAACAAAAAGTTTTTTTTTTTTCAAGTTTTACCTATTCACCACTTTATGTCATTGGTAATGATCATTTTATCTGACAGAAAGCTTTTTCAAATTTCTTTTTTAATCATTACTATCCACTTTTTTCTGAAAAGGATTGGATGATGATCATAAAGGTGCATACCTAATGAGTGGTATTTTTTTGGGATTCTTTATTTTTCTCAACCGGTTTTTTATCCGGCACTCAGGGGGTTTTAATAGCATTTGTGTTTCTGGAAACGAAAAGAGACTGAAAAAAAATTGCTGATTTCTTGTTTCGATTCTTTTTTGGTCCTTTTTTGATTCTTGAGCTTGGGTTGGATCTCGATAATTACCATTCCAAGAGGGGAGTTTTATCCACTGGTCAAATCTTTTTTTGGGCCCCGGTCAGGATAATGTATTTCACAAAGCTCCTCTTGAATTTACCAGGTGATTTGGGCCAACTTACCTGTGGTGGAAAGAGGAGCGGAAATTAAATGGTTTTTGGAGTAGGAGACTGAAGGCTGCGAAAAGAAGCCACCAAAGAGAATTCCCGTTTTCTTCCTGAATTTTTACGTCGGAAAGATTAATGAAAATACATTGTCCTGAAATAAAAGAAGACTTATTGTTTTGTTAAAACGAATGCTTCTTTTTTTGGAGAAAGCAGATTTTGAAAACTGGAAAAGTCCATCAACAAGAAAGGTTCGAACAGATGAGTACTTCCTTAATAAGAGAAAACCTTTATTTTTTTTTTACAAATCCGGCCAGAATTAAATTAAACTGAAGCAATTTCTGTTTCTAGCACCAAAATTCCACTAATCCATTTAATTATTTGGATGGCTTAATCTTTCAAAAGATCATTTCGAATGAAATCCATAGCAACTTGCTACATTATTTTTTATGTCTAGCCTGGAGTAGTGATATTAACCTTATTTTATTCTTAAAATCTGGTTTTTTTGGATTAGTAATTTTTTCCTTATAATCTTATAACAGTCTTTGAATGGCATCCTTTTGCATTAGACTAATTGAAAATCGATATCTTCTTCCTGCCTTTCATTCATGTGATTGACCGAGTGTTTGTGGTTTATTCTTAAAATCTGAAAATTGAAAAAATACCGAATTTTAAAAAGAGCTCTCAATCGTAAATTCCTGTTTTCAATGATTTGAATCCTTAAGTATCTTGATTTCAAGATTAAGGTAAATCAGTGCCTTTGAGAGTTTCAAAAAGAGATCTGTCTCATTATTGTCGATGATTCATCACAGGGAAACGTTTTTCTTTTCGAGGGTTCAGATTTTTTCCTACTCAATTTCAAATAGATGTAGTCCAACTTATGAATTAACTTTGGCATTCAAACGGCTTATTGCTGTAGGTTTAATGTTTACGTATTTGAAGAAATTTCCAGCAGGTTTTGTTTCTTGTAATGGATTCGGATGGGGAAGAAGCGGCCAGAAGATGTTGGAGGCCTTTTTGAGGAAGCACGAAAAGAACGATTCCAGTGTTTTTTGCGAATAGAAAAAAAAGATCGAAGTCTTTTATTTAGATTTTTTTACTTCTCTTATAAAGTTTATCTTTTGTACTACTTATAGGGAAAGCCTGTAAGTTTTGGAATTTTATAGTTTTTCCCAGCTTCCTTGCTAGCTCTCTAGTTTATAACTCTAATCTTTGGAATATTATGCCGTTACTTTTTTGAAATCTAGTTACCATGCGTTTTGATACCCATAGAGGGAGAAACGAATATCTTGGGAAAATCGAAAATGAATTTTTTCATAAGTTTAATTTCTTCATGGATTTTAGCGGAATTCAATTTTTATTCTGATTTAGTCACTTTTAGAGTGGTGTGTTCTTCTCGCTGTTAATAAATTATAATTTCATTGGCTGGTACCAACCGGTAAGTCTCCTATTTCGTTTTTTTTACAGAAGATGGCTATTCCAGGATGGGCAACCTATTCAGTATTGGCCTTTAAAAAAACGATTAATTCTTTTTCAATCCTTATCATGGGATTTTTTCAATGTTAATGACTTCTAGCGAAATAGGACAAATAGTCCTATTTATTTCCATAAAGGAATTTCGAACCTTTTATTTCTAGGCGTATTAAAAAGCAATAATGGAATATTTGGGAATGAGTTAGAAGCTTTTTAAATTGGCAAAATTGGAAAAGATATTTTTCAAGGTAAATTCAGGAAATTTATATAGTGGTGAGGTCTTGGAAGTAAGGCGCAGGTGTAGGTGCTACAACTGAGGGTTTTTAAAAAATAAGGAGTTTAAAAATGGGTATGATTTGGAAACCTGATCCAACTTGTGTTCTGAGGATGAAGATTTTTTTTCGAGCAATTCCTTGCTTAATTCTTCACCAATTTTGAATGGCACACTTGAAAGATGTTTCCTCAAAAATTGACAACCATCTATACATTGATGTCCCTGAGCACATTGAAGATGATTCAAAGGAGGTTCATAATGGCGTTTGAAAACGATAAATCGAATGGAAACTTTGGATAATTTTGGTTCGGCATTAATTCCTCTATTCTGATTCGATAAAGGAAAATCGGTCATTTTCGAAGGTATACTAAGGGCATGCTCTTTAAACTTATTCCAAATGGCGGTAATGTTTCAATATTTTTCAAATATCTAGATTCCTCTGGGCTTTGTGGCAAGTCCTAGCCAATAAATTTTTCCCTTAGACAATTCCAATTCCAAAGCCTAAGTCAAAATTCGGTTTTTGGAATAGTTTTTTTGGTTCCGGTTTCAAAAGTATTGGACACATTGTTTTTTTACTCATTTGGAAAAAGTTTGATTCTCGTCCTTAAAAAAGTCACTCCGATTAAAAGTTCATTCACAATCCCTGTCATCTAAAAAGAGTTTTTTAATTTGCTATTCAACGCCTTTTGCTATAGGTGGGGCTGAAACCCCAGCCTTGAATCTTAGCAGAATTTCCTTCAGGAAAGAGGCTATGATGTAATGGTAGGAGCCTTTGGTGATGAAGTGAAGCGAAGGGCTTATGGCGATTCCAAAGAAAAAGGGATTGCAACTATTCATTGGGGATGTTTTCAAGAAAAACTTATCCCTCAATCCGGAACATAACACTTTAAGGATGGGGCTTGAAATGGAGATCCATTATCTATTTAAAACTCTAAAGGTTAGAAAATTAAAAGTGGATGTAATTATCCATATACGTATCCCCAACTTGAATTTTTTTGCTCCTATTTCATTGATGGGAGCTAAAAATGTTTTTTGGAACCAGGGAATATGGGGATTATTTTCTCAGGAAAAGATTTTTGAATTTAATGCCATTGCAAAATCTACTAAGTCATCAAGCAATGGGAGTTCTGGAAGTTATTCTTAGAAAATTATACCAATCGAGATATCGAAATTATTCCAAAATGGAATTGAAGTCTATTCGACAAAAGTGTACAAAGAGTTAGTTGATTCTCTAAATTGAAAGTAGTTTATGGAGGGAATCTTACATGGGTAATAAGATCATTTAACCCTATTAAAAGCGTGGAAAAAGTATCAAGAATGCTGGATTAGATAAACTACAATGGTTTTGGCAAGGTAACCCTTAAATACTTTTTGATTGATTTTCAGATTTATATCAATAAAAATAAATTAAGCAAGACACCGTAAAAATACTCGGAGAAGTGCAAGATGTCCTAGCTTTTAGAGACTTGCGAATATAGCAGTTTTTAGCTCCTATAAAGAAGGTTTACCCAAATGCGGTTTTAGACAATTATGGCAAGCTTCTTTACCTGTTATTGCTTCGGATATTCAGGGGACTAGGGATGCTTTAGGAGTGGAGTATCCATGCTTTTTTCAGCCAGGGGATAATGACATGCTTGCAATCAATCTTATTCAATTGTTAGCTGACTTCACAATTACGTTGTGAAATTGGGTCCATCCAATCGTTAGAGTTTAGTAGTTTTCCTTAAAAAAAGGGGGACTCCTTCGAAACTTTGATCAATCGAATGATGCCGCTATTTTCCATTATCATTCCTTGCTATAATCAAAGTCAACTTTTTGAACAATGCGATCCATTCAGTTTAGCTGCAAGATTTCACAGACTTGGAAATCCCTATAATCAATGACGGAAGCACAAGATGGAGACAAAACAAACAGGGAATACTTTGCGGGAACTGAATTCTAGAATAAGAATTATAAGTCAACACAAATAAGGGCTTTTCCTAATGCGAGGAATATCGGGGAATCACAAAACTCAATTCTGGACAATATCTTCTTTCTTGATGCAGATGAACTGGTCTTGCCTAGATGCTTTATTCGGAAATAGAAAAGCGTATCAACAAATAAATCTTTAGAGGTCATACGGTTGTAGGCTACAAGCTATAGAACTGAAATCAATTTTCGAACCGATGCAGGTCGTTATTCATCTTCATCAAATCTGTTTTATCCCGAAGTCTTAGAAGCCAATATTGGCCCATGCCATTCTTTTTTGTTCCTCTCAATTAGTATTGGAATTGGGGAATGTTTGATGAGTTCTCAAAGGCGGAAAGAAGATTGGGATTTTGTGATAAGATTGGCAAAGACTGATGTTTGAGTTCAGTTTTTATTGAAAGAGTTTGTTGTATATCGATATGTTACCTGAACTCCATGAGTGAATGGCTTTCAGATTGTATCGAATGAATCAAAAAGTGGTTTTTGAAGAAAGGTATCTCTTTCGATGATCGAAATTGGGGAAAATACTTTAATAGAAAATAAAGACATCACAATTTAATTCAGCTGATGCTTTGAAGAATCTTGATTCAAATGCTTTGAATTACAGTGCTCCAAGGACTCCTAATTGGATTCAATTCAAATTATTGAAAAAGAAAAATTGAAGTTTTAAGATGTTTTTTTTTCCGATTGATTTTTAAGGTAATGATTCATACCTCACTTTTTCGTTATTGGAAAGATGCAGATTTTTTGAAGGCTTTGCTTGAGAAAGATGAACCGGTTTTTTTATCATTTTTTCACATAATTTTTTTCTCAAGAAAAAGGAGGTGAAAAGCCGCACTTTTCTAATGTATTTCAACCTGCTAGGAAAAAGACTCAACCACGCAAAGGTTTTGGATCGCTTTTAGGTTCAATAATTAACGAACAATTTGAAACTTTATGATTCAGAAATTAAAGGAATATTGCCTATAGAAGATTTTAGAACATCTTTTTCAAAAGTCCTGGTGAGGATGCCTCTATGCAACTTCTCAAAACACCAACCATAAATTTTTATATTGATATCGGTGCGCATGATCCAAGAATTTCCATTCTAATTCATATTTCTTCCTACTTTAAAGAGGCTGGAATGGGTTTTTGTATTGATCCCAATTCTAGCTTTTTGGAAAAGAATGGAGAAATTGGAGGCCAAATGATCAAGTTTTTGAATATTGGGATTTCATCGAAAGACTCTCGGAAGATTATTTTATCTTAAAAAGAATTCTGTTAGGAAATACATCTCTAAAGATTTACATCAAAGAATTTTGGGCCTTTGAAAGATGTAATTGAAACTAAAAGAGTTCAACAAAGCCTTTGGGTAAAGTCCTTGTCAGATCTCAAATCTATTAGACAAACCGATTGGATTCCTTTCAATAGATTTTGTGAAGGGCTTGATTAGAAGTTTTGAAAAAATCAAATAACTGGATAAATTTAGACCTGAATTGGTTTATTTGAACCTTTTGGTAGCCTAAAGAAGATTTTGAAAGCTCAAAGTGTTTCTTTTTTAGATGCAAATGGATACGAATTTATTGGAAAAATCAATCCAATATAACAGCTATGGCCAAGCCGGGGCTCGATCAATTGGATCCTTATTGTTTAAACAAAAGGAGAATTTTGAAAGAGATCATTAAGGAGAAAAAGAATTCATAGAATTCCCCTGAAAATTTCAATGCTAAGGATTTATCCATTTTGATTCTGGATTTAGACCCGGAGGTAATAGGAGAAATCCGCATCCTTTTTGAAGGTGCTAAAATGAATTAATTAATCCAACGATATCCTTTTTAAAAACTTAGTAATCCTTGAAAGACAATGTTCATGACGCATGGGGTAACTTTTTCCACAAGAAATGAAGGCCTGGCTTTTGAACCTTTTTTTTGAAAGAGGGATGGAGAGTTTTGCAAAAGCAATTTGGCCCTTGGACACCTGGAGTAAAGGGTATTTTCATTGGTTTTGACTGATTTTCTTCAAGATGTATTTCTGCTGAAAGGCTATTGGGACGATTATCCTGTTTTGTCCCGTCCTATTACAATGGAATTAGATTTATATCCGAGAAACCTGTGAAATTTTTTCCTTTCAAGACCCTTCTTTCATCTATTTCTGGATCGTATAGAGTAACATGCAATTATTGTACGACGAAGATTAACTTCTTGTGCTTTGACACCGATCAATTCAAAAAGTAAGAAAGCTATTTTCGGGGATTTTGATGAGTTTGAGTTTTTCAAAAGGCAGGAAAATCTATATATCAAGAAAGAAAAGTTTGAGAAGAAAAGTTTCTTATGAAGAGAACTGAGCAAAGTTTGGAAGTATTGGGTTTCCAAATAGTTTTGTATGGAGGATTTTGAACTTCAAAAGATCAAAAGGCATCTATTTGTTCAGAAAAACCAAATCTTACTAAGTTCATGGTGCAAACGGTTAACCAATATGATTTTCTCTTACCGAAAACGAGGCCTTAAGGTGATGGAATTAAAGGCAGTTTCCGACCGACGATAAAATAATTGTTTTTTCAATTTAGCTAGGGCTTAGCCAATGAATACTATTACACGATGAATTGGGCGAGAATCAACTGATATTCAAAAGGCTGACATTCGAGTGGATATTAATCTCACCTGATGAATTTGTTAAATAGATGTATAGCATCGTTGAAGGAGTTAGTATTGTATTGTGTACTTACAATAGGTGTTTTTTCTGTTGCTTCCGGAAACTTTAGCTCATATAATCGTCCTATGCTAATTTTTCTTGGGAAGTCCATGCCATAATCGATAATAATTCTTTAGATCGCAGTTCTTCACAGTTGCAAAAGGAGATTTTTATCTAAAACTGAACTCAATTACGAGAGTTATTATAAGAGAAGGAACAGGGCTGTCCTTTGGCTCGATGACAGGAATTAGGAATCAAATTTTGTCTAATTCTTTTCTGCGATGATGATAACCACTTGGATCAAATTTTTTAACCATTGGGTTGGAATGTTTTTCAAACGAAATCCAAGTTATAGGTGTATTGGGGATCTGTAGGATTAAAAAAGTTAGCTAGTGAAGACCAAAAATGGTTTGAATCAGTTCGCACAAGCTGTATGGATGGGGAATTGGGCAAGAAAAACGGTCCCACAGCAATAAGGGTTCATATCATTATGGTGCCAGCCTGTTTTTTCAGAAAATCAGCTTAAGAAAATTCGCATGAAAATTGGCTTCAAAAGCATATTTCTGACGTAAAAGGAGTTCATTAGTTTCTGGCGGTGACGTATGAGTTTGTGTTATGCAAGTGGGCAGATTGCTAGGTATGAACTTTGGTTTTGATGAGCGTTTTGGTTATTTCATCATTTCATAGAAATCATCATCGTTTGTCTGGAAGTATTATCTTAAATTGAAAAAGGGAATCGCAAAATCCTTTCCCACTTCTTGAAAGTTATAAGAAATTGATGATTTTGGAACTGTTGAAGAATTCAAGAAACATTTAAAAAAAAGAAAAATAATCATTTTAAAGGAATTCTTAAATAAGGTTTACTTCAATAAGTAGGGTGATCTTGATCAAAAGCTAATATCTTACATCTAGAGCTAAGTTCCAAGTGTATTCGTGAATATAGATCAACCATTTCTGCATTTAATTAGAACAAAAAGCTTTTTGGTGCCTAAATTTTCCATCATAATTCCAACCTATAATAGGAAAGGATGTTATACTTCAAGCCATAGATTCCAGTCCTTAATCAAACTGAAATTGATTTGGGAGCTATCATAATCGATGAGGTAGTCAGGATGGTAACTTCAAACTTTTGCCTCAGTTTTGGAGATATCGCATCCACTATTTTTTGGGCAGAAAAATTTTTGGTGTCTGTGGTTGCAAGAAAATGCCTGGCGCAGAACGTGATGTTGGGGATTTTTTGATTTTTTTAGATTCTTGATGATAAGCTTTTCCACTGTTTATCGAGTACTTTCAAATCACATTCCGAATTAAGATTGCGCATGGGGCGTGAGATGGGGAATTTTGGAGAGTATTATGAAGATTCGATTGCTATTGGGAAATCATATTTTTCCCTTTCTAACGGGATCAATTTATAATTAGAAAGAGACTTCTTTGTAGAAATTGGGAGGCTATGATTTAGAATTGAAAATTTGGCGAAACACTGAATTATTCCATCGAGCATTTGCTTCGTGATCCAAAGGTTTTTGAAATTCCCCTTTCTAGGGCTTTAATTATATCGAAAATCCTTTGGAGGCATGTAAGAATCTTCAAAAATATGATTGGACTCCCAATCCAGTTTGATTTTTAAAAAAAACATAATACTACGCTCTCAAAATCATTCTAAGCATTTATATCATCAAGTGGATCGGGGTAAATCAAATTCGGTTTTCGACGATTTTCGGAAAGCGCGGAAAGCCAATTTATGGCAAGGCCTATATTTTACAGGCCAGGCAAACTTCCGACCCTTGGTAGATATTTGATTTCTTGTTTGGCCTTTATTAGCAAGAGGCTTTACTCCACAGAAGTAAAAATTAAAATGAGGTTCGGAGGCTTTATATTACCTATATCGTCCAGAAATTCTTGATTCGCTACATCGCACTTCTATTTTTGATCAAAGCTAATCCTCCAGAAAATGCTTTGGATAATTGAAATATTCGGAGTTTGGAAACAGATCATGAAAATAGCGTCGCTTTTTGGACCCTCCTAGCTTAAGTATTATAGAATTGGTCATAATGCTGGACTCGGCAGGGGGACAGCTAAGGATTAGAGCTTTGTGCAAGCTGAAGGTTAGATTGGGATTTACTGGGAGACGACAATGACCCTCCTTTCGATTGGATGCTTTGAGCGGTTATTGGCTATTCGACAGAGAATCCTTTGTTTGGGGTTTTAGGAAAACCGTAGGGCAATTTTTTTGATCGTAAAAAGGGGTCATTAAGCCCGAGTTCCCAAGTCACGATTATTGGAAAGAAAAGATGTGATTGAAGTAGATTTGTAGCGGGGAGGAATGTGCATGCTCGTTCAGGAAGAAGTCGCTCGAGAAAAAGATAGCTTTTTCGCAGATGTGAGTTTATTTTTTGGTTTTTGAAGAATTGGACTTTGTCTTCGGTAAGTAGGAAGGGTACTCTATTTTTAGTCGATTGTTAAGCTTTTGTTTTAGAGGGCCAGAGCTTTTCATAATAGAAAGAAATTATAAAGTCCCCTTTTACACGAAGAATAAGAAAATTTTTAAATAGAGAATATTACAGTTGTAGGAATCTTTTAATGGGTTTTTTTTTTTTCTGATACTTTATCACTTCGTTCCATCGAAACTACAACTTAAAAAAATGGATAGTAAGTCCGTATTTGGATTTCGTTTATGGATTTCGCTTACGGATTAAAAAATTTTCAATGATTTTGGCTTGCGATTTTCATTATTGGTAATGGAGTAAGCGGAAAAAAGGTAAATCTTTAACTTAATGGGTTTTAATATAAAAGACCTACTGACCTATTATCGAGAGGCAAAAAACTAGGATTAACCTTGCCTCAGTTGCGCTTTAAAGGAAAGACAGACGCTGAATGGCTCCTTTTTGTAGAATTTGCAAAAGCTTTTCAAGCGATTGGGTTTTGATCAGGATCAGATCAGGGAAATTATCTCCAGAGAAATCGATATTCCAGAGCCATTTCTAAAAACATTGGGAGCAGTGAAATTTTGATACTTTGATGCTTCAAGCTACGAGGAGCAAGTCAGGTGTGGGATATGAATCTTCCCGATTTCAGAGGATTTTAAGGAGAAGTACTCCTTAATGATTGATTCGGGTTTCACTGGAGCATATTTTTCACTTTTCCGCAGGCAATGAAAAACTGCATGGAAAATGGTCAAGGTTGCATGGAACATATGAGTCGGGGTGACCGCCGCAATGAAACTTTTTCGGACATGGTTTTTACCAGTTTAGTCCTGAACTTTTTTTTAGAAGTATTTAAACTAAGGCCAATGGCTTTGAACTTGTGAAAATGTGGCTCTTTTTTTCAGAATCTTCTAGTCCCTGGTTTGTTTTGAAGTGGAAAAGATCCGATGGAAGTCCGCCGTCGTGTGCCGCTTTAGGAATAGTAAGGAGGCACTTTTCTTTTTTCCGTAGCTAAGCGAACAGAAATTGAAAGCGATTTTTGGCAACAGCTTTCCACAGCAGTCTGACTATGAGTCATGAAGTGTGGAAGATAACCTTAAAGATGATAAAAGCCAAAAAGAAGGGTGGTCGGATCCCAACTTTTTCTTGTTCCCCTAGCTCTATTCACTCTTAAGGCTTGGAAGAATTTTTTAAACGCGGATCGACCGCCAACTTGGCCACAGCAAATCAAGACTATTTTAAGAAAATCAAATTTTAAAAATTGAAAATCCTGCCTTCAACCAAGCACGCCTTAGTCAATGCAGAGCCGAGCGGAGTCAATATGGAGAATATTGACTCGCTTTTTCGGATCAAAAGGTCGAGTAGTCTTTGGTCATTTCTATCCCAAGCATGAAGCTAAGGGAAAGAATATGAAAAGCGAATTCGGCTTATTTTTGGACATTCCGGAAGTCGCTATCATTTTGGATTGCTGTAGCTGAACTCGTAAAACCTAATTCAAGGAAGAG
>Ga0163217_1117855_pt1 | contig 18895 bp, 11 predicted proteins | sample SynspAceP_FD_185933 | JGI IMG/M metagenome (GOLD analysis project Ga0163217, IMG submission 185933) | Saline lake microbial communities from Ace Lake in Antarctica - Synechococcus sp. Ace-P (PacBio error correction) | ecosystem: Environmental > Aquatic > Non-marine Saline and Alkaline > Saline ...
CCGGAAAAAAAAAAAAGGAAGGGGAGTTAAAAAAAATTGGGTTTTTTTTTTTTTTTGGAAAAAAGTGCCTTCCCAAAACAGGGGTAATTTGGTTTTTGAAAAAATTTTAAAAAACGAAACAAAAATGGAAAAATCACGAAAAGCCCGGGGGCAGTAATAATTTAAGCCCCAAACTAAAAACCTCTTACCTCATCCCCGAAACTCTAAAGCCAAATCTTAAGCTCAAGCCCCAACAGCTTTTGGCGGGCAAGTTTTTTTTGGGAATGACAATTTTTTTTTCCTGGATGCAGGGAGTGGGGCCTTCAGAAGTCCCCCTGTTTTTTCTGAGTAAATTCCCGAGCTGTTTCGCGAAGTGGTAGAGCATTCCCAAATTAAATTGTTGGTTGAGGGATTGACTCAATTCCCAAAATTTGAAAAATGCGTTTTTCTCGCAGGAGCAGACCTACTGGTAATTGGACAATAGCATAGAAAAAAAGACCCCCCGACTTTTTTGTCCGAGGCCCTTGGGCAATTTTTAAGCGACAATGAATCGATCATTGACGCACGTTAATTAGTGGACCTCTCTTCGGCGCATCTTTCCCAGCCGGTTACTCCGTACTCAATTTTTGAAAACCTTCGCAAAATATGCCAGTGTCCTTTATAGCCTATGTCTTTGCCGATATCCCGGATTGAATTTTTTTGAGGTTTCTAAGTAAACTCTACCAGGCCAGTTTCCAATCCGCTGGTATTCGATGTAGTTCCTGAGGATTTAATTTCGGTACGCGATTTTGAAATATTGCCCTACATAATCCTTCGGATACAATTGCGATTGGAGCCCCAAAACTTTATTAGAAAGATCGCCTCCAAGGTTGGTCTTGATAAAGTTAAAATAAGTCCGATGAGTCTAGGGTCCTTGAAAATAGGTAGCATTGGTGGAAAGCTCTTCTAAGAATAAGCGATTTCCTTTCAAATATGGCGAAGTAGCTCGATTACTGATTTCGGTTTGGACTTTTAAGGATCGCCTCCTTACCAACATCTTACCTCCACTTTCTTTTCATCAAGTCTTTCGATGATAGTGGCTAGGCGATCATTGAATCGAAATGAATAAAAAGGGGAATGTCGAGTTGAATTGAAAAAGTTAACCACATCGAAAACTTTCGAGTCAAAGCTGACCATGGAGATACAGTCATCCTCCATATTTACCCTGATTGTTCCTTGAAGAAATGCTTTGGAGGTATTTCTTTCTTAATTTTCTTTGAAAATTGTTGATTGGATAAGTCTGGACTTCTTTAGGCTATTTCCAAGCGTAGTTTTTGTTTACGCTCAGCAAGGAAGGAATAGCACTTCGCCTTCATTTAGCAGCTCTGATCTCGCCAAACTTCAAGTACGTGATGAAGAAGTATCAGCGTGTATCAGTCTCTTTGTAATCTTTGACTGTGAATGGTTTTATCAGTCCCTAAAATTGTTGCCCTTCGAATAAACCTAACATTTTTACCGACTCAAATGGACTTTGTTGTAATATTCCACATGATAATTTGGAGACATAGTAAAAATTCAAAAATATAATTTTTTCTAATTAAAAACATGACTTTTTTGGAATGAAGAGTAAAAAAAATAAAAAAAGGGAAATAATTAATTGAAATTAACCCTTTCGTTTGATTTTAGTTGACTACCTCAGATACCATCGAGATAATCACTATTTTCTGAATTTCGGAGTTCCCCTCGTAAATTTGAGTGATTTTGGCATCTCGCAATGAGTCGCTCTACATGGTATTCTTTCAACATAAGCCATTAGCGCCATGTCCTGTATCGCTTCCGATCGTCACCATCCATTGCTACCTGTGAAAGGCATAATAATTTTGCCCTGGCTGAGGCATGAGAAATAGTCTTCACCTTGATCTTTCAGCCAAGCTGCTTGTACCTAAAAGTCTGGCTGCTTCATTGTTTGTAGCCATGTCTGCAATTTAAACTGAATGGCCTGATGTTGACTGATAGGTTTACAATGCTTTCGCTCTTTGGAGTAAGCAAGCGCCATTCATAAGCTTCCCCGTCTGCAATGGCTAACAGCCTTGGGCCGCTATTCGATTCCTACCTCCATTAAGGGTTTCCATTGCAAAGGTAAACCCAAAGCCTTCTTGTCCATGCGGTTTTTCTATTGGCACTGTTGACGTCCAAAGTAAACATCAACTGAGTGGTGTCAGATCCCACGAATCCCAAGCTTGTCTTCCTTTTTTTCCGACTATAAATCCTCTCCTCCCCCTTCTACAATAAAATACCGAGATTCTTTGTGCCCTTTTACTTGCATCTTTTTTGGTTTTTGCCCGGGGCCCTAAATTTTATACCCAAATAAATACTTGCAGACGAACCGTTTGGTAATCCAGTTTTAGTAACCGTTGAGGGACATAATGATCTCCATTATAAGCTTCAGCCCTGAGTTTTGCTGGGAATAGCGTCAAACCAGCTTCTCTGTTCAGAAAGGCAGAAAGGCTCCCAAAACTTCACCACTAGCAAGAGGTTTCAAATACTTTTCCTTTTTGAGCTTCGAGCCGCTATTTCTCTAAGCCCCAGCAATACCAAAGAATGTTTACAGACATACATACTGAAGCGGAAGCAATCAATTTTGAAAGTTCCTCCATACAAACATAGGAAAATGGATCCATTCCGCCGCAATTGTATTTTCGGCTTCACCATCATTCCCATAATCCAAGTTCACCCATCTTTATGGAACCTGTCTTATGGGAATTTAGCTTCTGAAATCGCGCTCGATAACTCCTGGAAGTAATTCTGTATTGGCAAATTCTCTTGCAGCATCTCGGACTGCTAGATGTTTCGGTTAATTGAAAATGCATGTTTCTTAATAAATTGGGTTGAAACCGATCGAAGTTATATGAAAAATAAAAGGGGGCAAAACCTCCCCTTTTCCCAAATTTTTAATTTGAATCTGTAATCAATCCCGCATTCCCAAAAAGATAAAACATAATAAGCCAGTGTGGCTAAAGCTGCTAAAGCCCGCTACTACATAAGTCATGGCTGCCACTTGAGCGCATCTTTCGACATTACGTATTCATCTGGTGTGATCGATGTTTCGTGTCTTTACCCCAAGCAAAGCGCCCGGTTACTCGCATTCGAATTCTACTGGAAGTGGTGACCCAAAGTGAACAAGGTATAAATTCCATAGGCACTGCTACATATGTACCAACGAGCTCATAAGGAAGGCCTAGCGCAAATCCACCCAGGGAGTGAGGCGATCAACAACGATATTCAAGATTTTTGCCGGCAACTGTTGAATTGGCACCAGCGTAGATTCTTAATTTAGGCCAAGTGTAGGAAAGTTGCAATGCGTAACGGCGGGCCGCATTCGCTGAGCTGCTACTGCTGCTGCGGAGGCATTTTCTACCGTATACACATCAGGACTAAGATTTACTGTTTTTGTCTGTGGGTTATAATGGTACACTCAACTGCGAACCTTCCACAGATAAAACCTCAACGTCTGTGATGTTTATTATCTGCCAACCTTAATTTTGGCGATTTTTCAGCTCCGAAAGGTTGCCTTCAGAGGCGTCTCGAATAACTTTTTTTAAACTTGCTTTCAAAGTCCTATGACAAGAAAGCCAGCTGCGGCAAAGAACTAATAAAGATTACTATGATCATATTAATGTTATTTAACGTTGACTTAACGAAGTTAAGCCTCAGTGGGTTTTTTTTCCAAGCGGATTTCTCAGCAAATTATCCAGCTGATAATCCTGCGAATAGTAAACTAGAGGACTTGGGTGCCATGGGATAATCGCCGCGAAGAATTTTTCCGTCTGTTCGGATATCCCAACTGTATCAAAATGAAAGCCAACAGAGCGCATGAAAGGTCCCTATTCCCCCTTGCACTGGGGGCCAATCATGCCATACTCCCATTACCTGACTAGTAGTACCTCGCTGCTAACCGACAAATTGGCAGTATCTGGATCCCCAAGAGACGGTGTACCATAGCAAGAAATAAATGACCCAGATCGTAATTGAGACTGGCGGCAAACCCATTGATTCCGAGCTTGCCTACCAGATCGACGTCCTCCGCCTATTTTCTCTAAAAAAATGTTTGGAATTTTGGTTTACAAAAGAGTGGTTCTTGAAATCTTCGAAAATCAGATAAATGAAAAGGATGATAGTATTAATCCTCCTGAGCAATAGGAAGATTGGAAAGGATTCCAGCGCTTAATGTTTAAATCAAACTAATTGATTTGCGAGATTTAAGAAACAATTCATTTTCCTACAAAAAAAGCAAGAAGACGGGTGCAATTAAAAAAATCAAATCCTACACTTCGCTTCCACGATCACTGTGCGAACAGATGACCTAGGGATATGCCGTTAGTACGTGTCAGTACGCCACATTCCGAGCGACCTTCCCCGCCGAGGGCACCAGCATATTTACTCAGTTTAGCCAACCATTACTGCATGGGTAGGATCGGTTTGGAGTAACCTTTAATCCCCCTCGTCTTCCTTGGATCAATAAGCTCCAGCGCCAAGCTCTCAGCCAATACCCGCAAGGGGCTATGGCCAACGAAGTAAAATCCCAAAACCAGTTGCTGATTGACTTGTGCCAATAGACTGTCAAATGCAATTATCAGGAGGGGGGGGGGGCACGATATAAAAACCAAAATATCCAGCCTGCAAACTCCCGAGGGAAATTGTAAGCTGACGATTTGCTTGAGGTTTTTTTCGGAATCATCAGATTAATTGGTTTTGCTCATCAGGAAAGATCAGTCTAGCTTGTATTGCTTTGCCTCTTCCAGTTCGCATTCTGCATAGGAAAATTATGATTACAATATCTCCAACAGCGGCTTTTTCTTGGCTGCTGGACCGTTCAGACATACTTGCCGACTGGGGGAGGACCGATCCTCCTCGCCTTTGATAACATAGGTACCTCCAAGTCGCTCACCATTATTCACGTTTACGACCTGTACTTTCTCGTTCCTCGATCAGACTTTCGCAGCGTCCATGAGATTCTCGCGATTGGTGATGGAGCCTACCAATAATGAAGTTTGCCTGGTGATCTTTACCCGGTGGATTTTTGATTTTAATACTTGGATTTGCATTGGTTTAGTTTTTGCCGCAAATTAGAATTTTATCGAAATGTTATCGATCAACCTGATTTCCCTAAATGCTGCCACGCAGATGGACGAGATAAGCTCGGTCTAAAGTCGCTAGGACCTCAAAGCTTGCAGGAATCGATAAGCTCGAAATACTCGAGTTCTGCGAGTTGACTTTTTTTCAAAATCACAGACGATTTCTTTGTTGACTGCAAACGCATGCTTTTCCGGCAATAAGTTTCCTTTTTGGCTTTGTTTTAGCGAACTTGAAAAAGGATAAAGTGAGGCTTCCCTGTGCAATAGGGAGAGCGCAGGTTCTAAAGCTATCGCCGCCATCTGCTTCTCGCATTGTTGGTACAGTCACAATATCTACTGGGAAGCTGAAAGATCCTTAACCAGACCTGCCAATAATGGCTACTTGCTGCAAATCCTTTTGCCCGAAAAAAGCCACATGAGGTCGAATCGATATTTAAACAGTTTGAATACGAACCAGTCCTACTCCGTTGAAATGCCCTGAGGAAAGCTCCTTCGAAGGTTTTTGTTTTCCAAGGATCCAAAGGAAAAGCGGAGTTCGGGAGATTCGGGTATATTTCCTTTGATGCTTGGTGTATATACTACATCCACAATTTTTCCTTGTCTTAACTTCTCTAAATCACCTCTAAGTGGGTTTGGATAGGTATCAAAGTCAGCAAGGATTATTGAATTGAGTAAGGGTTGACAAAAATAGAAACTATGGTAAGATTCGCAGGGATATTTGAAGCTCGGATTAGCTGAAGATGACTCATGTAAGGCACCCCTAGTAGCACAAAACCAATGATTTTATACTGTTTTTGATGCCTGAAGCCAGATTTTGGTCAAATTTTCTTTATAGTTACGCTGGTACAAAAAGGGTGGGATAGTCTATGGGTAAATAGGGGCCAAAAGTTATTAATATTCATAATTTCAAAAGAGTTTTTTGCTATTTTTTGTACATTTGGTACAATTATTTATCACCCTAGTAATAAATCCGTAATTATGTCCAAACTACGAATCCTCTATGTTGCAAGTGGAGATCAAATCTTTTTCTTGAAACTTCCCAAGTTGCAAACTTCTTGAGCATTACGCTCAAGCGAAATGCAAGAGCGTGGAATGGAGATCAGAATTTTGGTTCCCTCGATTTGGCTTAATCAACGAGCGGAAGAATAGATTGCACGAAGTAGTAAAGACTGTCTGGGATCAATATTGGCAGTAGGAGACGAAGAAAAACCATTAGTTATCAAAGTGGCTTCACATTCCGAATGCTAAAGCTTTCAGGTTTACTTATCGATAATGAGGACTATTTTCCCAAGAAAGCATGTTTTCCATGACAACGCAGAAGAAGTCTATGAGAGACAATGACGGAGCGTGCAATCTTTTCTGTAAAGGAGTAATCGAGACGGTTTAAGAAAATTGGTTGGGCTCCGATATCGTGCATTGCAACGAATTGATGACAAGTTTTAATTCCGATGTATTTGAAAACCACTTATAAAGAAGTGAGCCGTTATTTCAAGATCTAAATCAGCTGTCGCAGTTTTTTACACGACGGATTGTCCCATACCTTTTGGCGATGATTTGTTAAACAAGGTTAAGAAAGGTCGACATTGATGACGCTATTTTACACCTTTGATGAGCAAAGAAATTACATAGGATTTTATCAGATGGGCATGCATAGCGACATTGGTGGTCAAAGGCGGTGGAAGTTTCCCGCAGAATTAAACCACTAAATCGAGGGTCTCTTCAAAAGACCCAAAAAGTTTGAATCAAGCATTGAAACAGAAGCAGAAGAACAAGCTCACCGAGGAGCTATTTGACATATATACTACCCTCGGCCGGGTAAGTTTTACCTTATGGCGATTTTCTGTCATTTTCATTCTTAATTATTCTGTAGCGATCCTGCTACAGTAGGTTTTTAGAACTAGCTCCCTGGAACACCAATTGGGGTGTTTTTCCAGAGTTTGATACCTGCTAAAGGTGGGTTTGTTGGATTCTTTGACAACTCAACAACTAATCCTGTTAGAAGAAGGAATACTTTTAGCAGGTCTGAGCAAGATGCTTTCTTTGGATTACGGAAGCAAAGTCTTATTCTTAGGTTATCATTTTAACCAATCTGCTACTGCGCCCCTACCAACGAGGCTTTTTATGATAGTGCGACTTTCTCATTGATGTAATTAGTGTCAATGGAGTGACTTGGAATAAAAGAAATTCATATTCAGTTCATAGATTAGAAAGAGACCGATACTTGATACTGCCTACTAAATATTTGATAAGCTTTCGGTTTAAACCCATTAACCTATTGCTTGGGGGAGATTTTTGTTGGGGAACGCAAGACACGACAATTCAAAAATTAAAAGTTCGCTCCTGGATTTTCGTTTGAAATTTTGACTGTTAGTGAAAGGAAGAGTTTTTAAGATGCTTTTCAACATTTCAGGTGATTATTTACCTGGAATAGCGATTTAAATCAAGAACAGGTGATAATACCAACATCGGTTTCCCCAGCAAGGGCAAAATACGGCTTTACTTCTATTATCATTTTGGCTGGAGATACTGGTTCCTAACCTCCTATAGGATACAACTAACTCTTCTAACGGGATTCGTTGGAAATTGAGAAGTAATCGACTGGGAACCCCCAAATCAAAAACGTTGTTGACTATGGGTGTCGCATATGATGTAAGGGAGATAAAGTAGGTGGTAAAATCAAACCTCGAATGGTTTTAAAAATGATACTAGTCCTTTCGATCAATTTTTAAGATACGTTGGCTGGGTAAACTTTTAATCAGTTGAGTTTGGAAAATAGGGGAAATAGAAAGCTACCCTGAAAACTCAGATCCACTGTTTTCAGGATATCTTTATTTGACCAAACCAGTCAATATTTCCGCAGAAGTCCGCTAAAATCCAATTTAAGTTTCAGATCTCAGGGCAACCACAAGTAGAGTTAAATGCGAATGGAAAATCCTATTCCCCTCTAATCGGGCACCGTCACGACTGAACTTTTAATAATAATACAGGTGTTTACAAAGTGGATATATCATCCTATACAAATGCAATCTATAAGAACACTCCTGATTAGAGAAGATTGGCTTTTTCATGGTGGACTTGTTGTTTAATGGTTCAGATGATGATGATTTTTTAAAAAATCCCTTCGCCATTTGTTGTTGATAACGAATAAAGTGAAAGTAAACTCATTTACTCGAAAATCAGGTAATACAAACAAAATTAAAAAATTGTTCATCCACCCCGCTTTCCTAACTTAATGAAGTGGGTTTTTTTTTTTTGGTATGAAATCCTGTTTTCTTTGCAAAAGTAAATCACCAAGTCAAAAAATTTTTCAATATGTGTGGAATCGTAGCGTAACGTTGGTCAGCAGAAGCCTTACCAATTATCATCAAAGGGTTTAAAGAGATTAAATACAGGGGCTATGATAGTGCGGTGTTCGCAATTGTTAGATCTAATGATTGAGTATTTAATAAAAAGAAGGGGAAAGTTTTCTGAAATTGGAAAACATCCTTGAATCCTCAACAAATTTGACTTCTAAAATAGGAATAGGACATACGCGTTGGGCGACTCACGCGAGCTAATGAAGTCAATGCGCATCCTCAACTATTCTTCTTCAGAGAAAAATGCGATGATTCACATGGAATATTGAAAACTAATGAGGTCTTAAAAAATAGACTTAGAGCGAAGGTTATAACGTTTCAGTCCTCAAAACTGACACAGAGGTTTCATCAAGTTTAATCGAAGATTTCAATTGAATAACCACTGTAGTCTGGAAGAAGGCGCTTCGACTAGCACTTCATAAAGTAGTAGGTGCGTATGTGCCATAGTCTTGATCACAAGAAGAGCCAAGATACTTTGATCGCCGCAGAAAAGGATCTCCACTTGTGATTGGAGTTGGAAAGATGAGTATTTTTTTGGCCTCAGATGCTACAACCGATCATCGAATACACCAATTAAAGTGATTTACCTTGACGACAATGAGATTGCGGTCATCCGTAACAACCGTCCTTCAGGTAAAACATTGAAACGTAGAGACCAGTCCCCAATATTCAATCAACTGGAAATGGAACTGGAAGCCATCCGAAAAGGCGGATACGAGCACTTCATCTCCAGGAAATCTATGAGCAACCAAATCCATTGCAGATTGTCTACGCGGACGCTTAGATGCTAAAATCAAGGCAGATTGGTTCTTGGAGGTCCCTTCTGATTAACAATGAATAAATTCAAATGCAGAGCGGATCATCCATCACTGCATGCGGAAACTTCCTGCATGCAGGGTTAGTAACCGAATACTTTATTCGAAGAAGTTTGCCAGAGTACCGGTTAAGAGGTTGAATATGCTTCGGAGTTCAGATTCGTAATCCAGTGTTAAGTGAAAAAGATTTTATCATCGCGATCTCTCACTCGGAGAAACAGCAGATACACTAAGCTGCATTGAAACTAGCGAAGTCAAAAGGAGCGACTATTTTTGGAGTTTTTGGTAATGTGGTTGGTTCATCCATTCCCGTCTACTTACTCACGCAGGATTCATATACTCATGCTGTCCAGAGTGGAGTAGCTTCTACCAAAGCATTTACGGCGCAGATCTCTGGTGCCTTGCGATGATGGCACTTGAAAGCTGGGATACCAAAGAGGCACCCTTCAAGAAAAGCAGATACCATTCAACTTTTTACATGGACTTGAAGCCAACCTGGGAAGGTTGAAAGCATTACAGAAGTAATGAGGCCATCAAATACATCGCAATCAATACAAGGATGTTAGAAATGCCTTTACCTCGGAAGAGGTTATATATTTCCGGTGCTTTAGAAGGAGCTTTGAAGCTGAAAAGAATTTCGTATATACATCGCTGAAGGATATCCTGCCGCGGAGATGAATGCATCGCCCAATTGCCTTGATCCGACAGGAGAAAATGCCAGTTTTTTTTAATCGCGACTAAAGATAGCTTCGTCACGAAAAAATAGTAAGCAATATCCAAGAAGTTAAGCTGAGAAAAGGGATAGTAATTGCTGTAAAGTTACGGAAGGGGATACCCAAAGTAAAAGCCTTAGCGATCACGTCATCGAGGTCCCAGCGACAACACGAGGCTTTCTCAGCCCTAGTGGCAGTAGTGCCGCTTCCAGTTTGCTTTCATACCATATCGCAGTGATGCGGAGTTTGCAATGTAGATTCAGCCAATGGAATTTGGCTAATCAGTTACAGTAGAATAATATTAGAGAGGCGATCAATGATCGCCTTTTTTTAACTTACCAGCTCCGGGAGTCCAGGATTTAAGTCTGCAAGGTCAGCAGCACAAGAAATTCCATAGGTTTTCGAATCGCAGGCCACAGACTGGATTTGTAATCGAGTGTACAAGGCTCCAATTCCCTGACTTCGTTTCAGGATCATACAATCATTAATAAGGTATTTCATCCTCGCATTGGAATGGCTGAAAGACCCATAAACAGTAAACAGGGAAAAGGACAATTTTTTTCAACGGGAGTTTTTTAATCATACTAATGAAACGCAGTAAATCATATGGCAAGTTTAGAAAAGCCCCAAATAAAATTCCTAATTTTTGTAATGCGAAGAAAACTATGCTGGACAAATTACCACTAGTTAAAGAGCGATTTGAGGAAGTAGGTCAATTGATCGTAATGCGGAGTCCTATGGCAGACATGAGCAGTAATGCCCAACTGACCAAAGAATATAAAGACTTGAAGAAGGTTGTAAAAAATCCTATGATGAGTATGATTAGTGATCAAAATCTGGCCAATTCAAAAGAATTTTGGATACGGAAAAGGATGCTGAAAATTTCGGAAATGGAAAAGCTGAAATTAGACGAGCTCAGACCCGGAAAAATTTGCCAATTGGAGGAGGAAACTTAAGCAGCTTTTAATTCCAAGGACCCCAAATGACCTCTAAGATTGTATTCTAGAAAATTAGTGGAGGTGCAGGAGGGGATGAGCTTCGATTTTTTGCGGGTGATTTATTTCGAATGTATCAACGCTTTTGCGAAGTGCAGGGATGAATTGACCGTGCTCGATTTTGACATTTGGTACAGCTGGGTGGCTACAAGAAATCATTTCTAACAATATCTGGGGCTGAATGTCTACGGAATGATGAAATATGAGTCAGGCGTGCTCGAAGCAGCGGGTGCCTGCTACAGAGTCTTCAAGGAAGAGTTCATACCTCGCGGCTTCAGTAGCTGTGCTTCCAGAAATGGATGAACTGTAGAGTCAATAATCGACATGAACGATGTGAGAAAGATACGTATTGCTCTCGGGTCCGGGGTCAGTCCAGTGATACAACTCTATTCTGGCAGTGGCGATTGGACTTCACAATCCTTCTGGCTTGTGGTAAACCTGCCAAGATGAAAAAATCTCAAGATCAAAAACTTTGAAAAAGGCACATGAAAGTACTAAGATCCAGACTCTATGAAACGAGCTTGCTCGGCATAATGATGCAGTAGGCGCGCAGCGAAACATCTCATGGTGGGAAGTGGGATCGTTCGATAAAATCCGGACGTATATTTAATCCTCAATCCCGAGTGACCGATCATCGAATCAATAAAACAAGTTACAACTGCCAAAGTATGGAGTGGTCAGATCGGTGAAATTCATCTCTTCTTTTACGTTTTGCAGAGAATCCTGGAAAAATGCAGACCAGCGGAATCGAAAATTAAGGACTGAAATTTTGCGAGTAACTCCGCAGGGTCCCAATATTTATTAATTTAACACCCCAATTATCTTGTAACCACTAACCTCATACGTTTATGATTATCACGGAGAACGAGAAATAATTTGGTGAGCTGGAGCGAACGCTCATTTTTTCATCAGCTCTTATCCTCTGGCTAATAATCCAAAAATCGGCGATGAAATCTTCGGGATAGCTTACCTCAGCCATATACCATTCCATGATGCACGGTCATTGGATCGAACACAATCAGAATTCAATCCTCCGCAACCCTTTGCTATAGAAATTGACGGGAAATTAGCGGGCTCCGTCGGGTCGGATCGCGGCAAAAGATGAGTCCGAACTTAATATTGAGATGAGATTGTTTGGTGGCTGAACCATTCCTGGGGAAATAAGGGTATTGCGACTGAAGCGGTGAAGCTTTTATTCCAATTACATTTTTTCAAAAAAATTCGATGTCCAGCGTTTATTCTCGCAAGTCTTGACTTCAATGGCCAGTCGATGAAAGTGTAACTAGAAAAAGACTGGTTTTAATTCCAGAAGCTATTTTGAAAAAAGGCATTTATTAAAAACTGGTGTTGTCGGGATATTTTCCATAATGTAAAGATCCGGAGGGGAAAAGAATTTCCCCTTTTTTCTATTGATTCACGATCACTTTATATTGTCTTCAGCTCATTTTTGTTTTTGAAGCTGATAATGAAAAGCCTTTACCCAGAATTCTTCAAACTTTTAATTCTTTCTGAGTCTTCATTCCACACGAGAACTACTTGTCCAAGAGTTGATGAGTTGTACAGATTCCCAGATCGTAAGCGTCTTTAATTCTAATAGACTCGTTCATTGATGGCATTTGGAATTAGAAATCCTTCTTTTCAACGCTGTTTCCAAATTGGCTCAGGAAGGCTAGTAATAAATTAAACATTCAACAGCGGAGGGTCTGAGCTGGAACCATATTGCATTCATACTGGAGGAGTGACTTTTGTGTTTGGGATTCCCTTCGGTGAGCCAATTCACTTTTCCACGCGATTAGATCTTGTCCTGCTGGATCACAGATCACTCCCTCCAGATTATTTCCGCATTGGAAATTTACCTCAGGCTGAATAGGAATTCATAAGTTGAATACCTTAGGCCCGACAAATCGCACTTCCCTTGAATTGGTCCCCGGTTGTGCAGGTGCAGAAGTTAATATTCAAATAGGTTGACTATTAAGGCAGACTTGCCACAGGTGTTTTTCTGAATCACTCCAAGCTGCTGAACACCACTGCTCGGTCCACTTTACTTCTCATTTTGGAACTCCCCCCTGACCAGAGATGATCTCCCTCCGAATTGACCATGTAATAAGTAACAGCAGAGATCTCGGTAGTAGAGTAGGAATAAGTGGGACTATACAGGCTTTTTCCTTCTCCCAGAAATTTGATTTATGGGAGGAATTTGATTTCACCTACGGAATGAAATGAAAGTTTCGCCAGCTCCACAGAAATTTTCGGCGACTTACACAATACTCCATAATCTCCTAATGCTGGTCCACTGGATCTTCATTTCTTCAAGTGCCTTGGCCTGAATGAATTTGCCCTCCTTCTACTACGCCAAACGTTATTGAAAGAGCCATAGGTGCCGGATTATCTTGAATGTGTTGTATTTTTGCACATTAAGGCAACTGTTTGAGGGCCGAAAATCTCAACTTACGATCACTCGAAGGGACAGCAGACATAATTTAGGATGCCGTTCCATCATCTCCTACCGCATAAGCCGACGCGTTGGGAAATTTCCCTGCACTGACGCTGGTAAGATTCCCTTAGTGTCCGCCTCGGTACTTCTCCCCAGGTTTCTCCGGCATTATTGGTCACTAAAAGTTTTTTCCTTTGTCTCCCGACAATGAAAGCCTACGGAATAGCATCCAAAATCCACCGAATTCAATTTCCGTTTCGTTGTTTCTATCCTTCGCCAAGTCCCTTTCCTTTGTTCTTCCTGATTTTAGGATCACTCCTTTGTTTCCCACAATAATGGCTGTAGCGGAACTACTTTTGCGAGGGCATTGAGATTTTCTGCAGGTGAGTTTTGGGAGATTCCCAGATAATTCCCACCATTTTGACCACTGATCTGACCATTATCTCCCATATGCAAAAAGCTACCTGAAAATCGAAAAATGTCACATCTCTCAATTTTCACTGGAGTTTGGTTTTGCACACTGGCTGTTCCCAAAGTCACTCCGGATCAAAGACGAGCGATGTAACCGTTTGTTCCCTAGCGATGTATGCTACAGAAGTGCGAATAAGGTAAACACCATTAATGGTTTGTGAGGTTTGGCAGGAACGGCAAACCCAGCTTGTCCCGTTTTGCTGTTCGGTACATTTTTGGCCAGATTCTCCGGAAACGTAGCCAAATCCGTATTCCAAAAATCAATAACTGACATTTTATTGCGGGCTTCGGGAATCGGTCTACGGAGGATTAAAGTAAGGGCTGAATTACTGGTAACAAAAAAGTTCGCCTCTCTAACCCAGAAATGATCCAAATCGATTCTGTTTTAAAATCTGTCGCAGTGAGATATTTCGAATTCCCAAAAGGCGTTGAGAAATAGCTGAGCCTGAATTAGTAGACTGATTAAATTTCGCGGCAGGGCAACACGCAAAACCTGCCGTTGGTAGTTGGCTTAAAATGCTAAAATTCTGTAGTGCAGACCAGGAGTAGTGGTGCCCAAATTAATTTAGAAAACTCGTCCCTGAATTTGTTGATCGAATGGCGTAGCGGAATTCCTCCCACGATATGATGATCTGGCATCCATAAGTTGAGATTGCAACTTTCTTAGTGTGGTAAACTAACTGTTCGAATTCAATTTCGACCAAATTCACTCCTCCATCAATCGTTTTTAGAACTGTCCTGTTTCATCCGCAGCATAACCAGTCTTTAAAATTTGAAAAACTAAATCCCTTTCCAATCCACAGTTTGACCTGAAGTTTAAGTGTAGTCCAAGAATTGCCAGCAATTGCCTAGTCCTCAAGGATTCTCCCCTGATCCCCAGCGATAAATGCAGAAATCTGAAAGAGGTGAAATAAGAGATCATTTAAAGATTCTTGTGTGCCTGAATTGATGGAGACCAAGTTTCGCTCACTATTCAATGAACTCAGGAAGGATGCCTGAATCACCCACTACGAGAAAAGTCTGCTTTTCCGAGAAAAAAGGAGCACACTGTTTTAGCCTTGCCTGAAGTATTGGAAATCGCTTTAGGTCCAAGAAGTCACCTCCATTTTGACTGAAGTAGATCATGCGTTTTCGGCCGACAGCTACTCCCGTCGTAGCATATTAGAAAATCTACATTCCCTTTAGCTTGCCTTCAATAACTTAAAGGGTATTTCCTCCAAGATATTCCTCCATTGGTAACTGCGGAGAAATGATTCGCATCCCTACAATAAAACCTAAGATTTTCATTGATCCAATTAAATGGATTCGAAGTCAGCACCCCAGCTCTGCATCTTCTAGTCAGTTGGCGAAGCCCGCAGAACTTAGAAAAAACCAAAAAAAAGTAAGAAATAGAAATTTACGCATTCGCTCAATCAAGAATTTCGAACAAGGGCTATATGCATTTGTTACTTTGCAAAAGCCATAAGTTAGTCGATAATTTTCAGGGAATATTAGAATTTCTATTCTTATGTGGCGATGATTTTGTAGCTTTAATAAGAAAATAAAAGTCCTTTAAATAATCATGAACATATAACATTTAATCCTATGCGTTTTTTTGATCCTTGTCGCCACCGCAATGCGGACGCTCAGAAAGAGTATCCAAGGAGTATTTGATGCGGTCACTGAAGAAAATGGCGGTGAAAAAGTTATCAGATTTTGAGATATCGAAGAAGCGATGGTCTGGGGTGACTCGATTAGTAACAGAGGCTCAAAAACCAGTTTATATCAAATCTTCAAAAAGCAGTGCAGAAAAAGGGGTTGATGGGCCTCTGTTGAATATTTGCAAAATGTGAATGCGACTAACTATTCTAGATGAGGTTGCTGATAAGTATGGGATAAGCCATTCGAAAAGGGTGTCCAATCGCTTTCGAATCCTACCGTTAAGCCAAATAAAGATGAAGTTCCACTTTTGGAAAGCATATGAATACAATGCGGAAAATGGCATTAGCAAGTGAGACAAAACCTTCAAAAGAATCGGACAACGGTAATGCCTATCTCTACACGAAAGCAATTGGTGATCCCCCAATGGATTTTTGTTTGAGTTGTCATGGAGACCCAACGCTCCTTGATCTTGATAAAAAAAAAACCCTAGAAAAAATCAATTCAACTGCTACCCGCATGATCTGGCTAGAGGTCATAACAGTCGGAAGATTTACCGAAGGGTGTGGGGCACTCTGATACGCAAAAAAAGCCGTAGTCCACCGATTATAAATCCCTCAGAAATTTTTCTCTAAAAAATTGCCTAGTCTTATCTGGAATCTCATAGAACCCAATGCCTGCCCTCAAAAAATCGCCTTTTCTTTTTGCTTTTCACAATTTCGACAATTTTCCCATATGGGCATTTGGAAAATTTTCCAATACGCTCATTTTGAAGCCTATACTAACTAGAAAATTCCAGGGACACAAGTCACCTTTGACATGACACCAATTCCAGCTGGAGTTTTTGAGATGGGAATGATATATCCTGCTTTTCCCGATGAAAAAACAGCTCAATACGTTCACATTAGGATGCATTCTGGATTAGGACTCATGAGGTGAATTTGGGATGCCTTCGAGCTTTTCTTAGATAAAATTACGAAAATTTGGCGATTTCAAAGAACGCAATCGGAGAACGAGTGATGGTCTGTCTCCGACCTAGTTTACCCTACTTGGAATATGACTTTTGGATGGGAAAAGAAGGAAAAGCCAGCAATTGGAAAAACTCAATTAATGGAAGCGATTCAATTTGCCATTGTTGTTCTTAAAATGGGATTTTCCATCGACTCCCACTGAAGCCAGAATGGGAATATGCTGCAAAAGCTGGTTCAATACCTTATACTTTTTTGGGGATGACCCAAAGCATTAAGTGGATTATGCATGGACTGAACGAAAATGGAATGAATCCACCAAAAAGTGGGCACCAAAAAAAGCCAAGTCCTGGGGATTATATGACATTTATGGGAAATGTACTAGAAATGGACCTAATTGATCAATACGATAGTGATTTTTATAAAAGATCAGCCGAGAAAAACCAAGTGAATCCTGCTGAAAAGCTGTATCCAAGAGTAGTTTCGGGGCGAAGTTTTGGGGCCAGCTTAGCAACTGAATCAGCTCGCTAAGCGATTCTGAGAGCCAGACTGGAAGCGAATGGATCCCCCAAATTCCAAAAAAAAGCCAATGGTGGTTTTCCTGAGCTCCATTTTGTTTGAGGCTCGTGCCGATCCATTGACCCTCCCGCAAACGAAGAGAATTAATGCCTATTATCCAAAAAAGCCCCAATCAACTGATTATTAACACTAAAATGACCCATTATGAAATCCTAACTTCAAGAAGAGACCTTCATCAAAACCGGCGGCGGCTAAGTGACCGGAGAGTCTTAGCATCTTCCTTTTGTGGTTCCTGAAGCTTTTACGGCCGCACCGGCGAATGAGCCTTAACTTGCAAGTTATTGGCTGTGGTGGTAGAGGAACCGGAGCGGTAATTTCAAGCGATGGAAAACTGGCCACCCAATCAAGCTGGTTGCGAATGGCAGACGCCTTCCGAGATCGACTAGACAATAGTCATAAATTGGATCATGAAAAGATATGGAGCCTTTCTAAAAGTGTCAGACCAGAGGAAAGATGAAATTGACAGGTTTTGAAAGGATATAAAGCCCGCAATAGGCGGCAGCTGGATGTGGTGATTTTGGCCACACCTCCTGTTTCCGTCGATGCACTTCGAGGAAGCAGTAAAGCAGGGGAAGCAGATTTTTATGGAAAACAGTGGCGCTGACAGCCGCTGGAATCCGAAGAGTGCTCAAAGCCAGCTGAGAAGCAAAGGAAAAAAAGCTAAAATGTGGTTCGTGGATACAAGCGACATTATCAGAATAAACTATCGTGAGACGATCAAAACGAATTCATGATGGAGCTATGGAGATATCACAGGAGGACAAGTGTATTGGAATGAGTGCGGTATGGGTTGAGAGCGTCAACCCGGCCAGAGCCGAAAATGTAATATCAGATGCGGAAATTGGTAAATTATTTCACTGGCTTTGCGGTGACTCATTCACCGAGGCAACATGTCCATAATATTGATTGTGGCCCAATTGGTAAAAAAAGGCTAATCCGGTCAAAAGCAGAAGGTACCGGAGGAAGACAGGTTCGTAACGAAGTAAAGAGACTGGGGAAATTTTCGATCACCACGTGGTGTCTTTTTTACCTATGCGATGGTTTTCTGTGATTCACAGTGAGTGCAGACACTTTTCCCCTGGAGCCGCCACCGAGTAGACGAGTCTTTTCAGGTACCAAAGGGAAAGTCTATATGAGTGAGGTAACCATGGGGTTTTGACTGACTGAAAGGAAATGAGCTCTATCAACATACCACGTATAACCAACCCTATCCTTACCAGCAAGAGCACGATGAAAGCTGTGGGCTGTTTTGGAATGAAAGGTGGTATAAGTTTGCTGATGCTGAAAAATGGCCGCGAAGAGTAACATGACTTCCATCATTGGGGCGATTATGCGACTTATTCCGGTAGCCATTGACTTGGGATGAAGGATGAACGGTTTTTCTGTGGATCTATTCCCTGAGCGCTTAGCTTGGGATCGATGCCTAAATTAACTTACCGGGCTGGCAGATGGCTATTATCCAGATGCTTTCCGGGTAAAACTAAAGTGATCTAAACTATGGAACGTAGAAATTTTATCAAAAATATAGGGCTGCGACGACAGCCGTTTTTGGGTGTCTCAGGAACTACGAACTGCTTTTCCGCTTTTGGAAAGCAAAGAAAGCAGAATCGAGAGACGTTCATATGGATTTTTGCACCCATTTTGGAATGTTTAAAACTCGGCTCCAGGAGGAATATTTTGATGAGTGAGATTTATGGTAGATCAGGGATTCGCTCCTTAGAGGATAACGGTTTGCTCAAGCGATCTGTCGAAGATCAGGAAAAATTGGGAACTTTGGAATGAGCTAGGTAAATTGCGAATGGGGGTTTTTGTGTGATTGGTGGAGATAATTGA
>Ga0163217_1099389_pt1 | contig 18891 bp, 13 predicted proteins | sample SynspAceP_FD_185933 | JGI IMG/M metagenome (GOLD analysis project Ga0163217, IMG submission 185933) | Saline lake microbial communities from Ace Lake in Antarctica - Synechococcus sp. Ace-P (PacBio error correction) | ecosystem: Environmental > Aquatic > Non-marine Saline and Alkaline > Saline ...
CCGGGGGGGGGGGGGGGGGGGGGCAGAAAAAAAAAGGGGGGAAAAAATGGGAAAAAAAAACTTGGGGGCAAAAAAACCGGCGAAATTAATTTTTTCGAAATGCGTGCTAAATTCGAATTAAATATGGAAAACCGTTTTAATTCCAAAGTCAAACGAGCCACACACGGGGTGGGGTTGGTTTTGGGTCCCCCCCCATTCAATTGCATCCTCCAATCCACCAATACCAAGTCGTAATATTAACTTTTCAGCGCCACGCAAAGTTATAATTAATTGAAGGTTTTTAAAACCCTTCCCAGGTGCCCCCCTGTGAAATTCAACCCACAGACCCGGGAACTTGTCTTTAATGCATCCACTAAACTAGTGGCAACTCCGACGCAAATAAAGCGTCCACGTTCAATAACCACACAGCTGATGAGGTAATTTTGTCTTTTCTACCCACCGCACCTAATAACTGCCCGTAACTCAACGAATTAATTTTTCTAAGGAGTTTGTAAATTGTTTTTGCCCGCCAATGGATTCTGCTATCTCGAGCGCCAGGTGCGCCTATAGCCAGACCCTTAAGGGCTACAATAAATACGGATGGTAAAATTTTCAAAGTTTAATCCTCTACACAAACTGCCTGCTTGCACAGGCATTAAATTGGATCTTATTTTAAAACGAAGTATAAAACTGTTATAAGCGTCATAGTTGCCGGCTAAGCTGCGGAAAATAATGCTTTTTGAACTGTAACACCAAGATGATAAACCCGCCGCAGTTTGCTGTGGATTGCAACCTCAGGGTGGCTTAAGGGTCGCCAGTTTTTCAAATGACTGAAAGAACACGATCAATTCACTTATGCTCGAGGGATTTGAGTGCTTTCTCTGATACTCATCTCGTCCGAGCCGTAATTTTTGGCGCAATCACGATAAACCCATGAAGTTAAGGCAAGTCTGCGCGGCAGAGCGACAAAACCGACAAGACTTGCTAATCGGTTTGAGTAAGTTGCACCTCCAAAACGTTGGCTGTTTACCTCTTTGGTTTAAGTTTCGTGCGATAGTTTGAACCATTCCCCAACTAACTCGTTGCAAAGCTGGCAACAATAGCGCACCTTTGCGCTGCAGCCTCGTCCAGTTTGCCCGAGTAATAAACTGCCATCACTAGAAATTAACGACGCATAACACTCTGTTCCCAAACCGTCGTAGAACGGCATAATGCCTTACTGCATCTGAAAACCATTAACCAACTCAGTGGCCACAACGGAATAGAATAGATTGAGTTTGATCGCCATCAGCAATTTGTCCTGCAAAGGGGCCAAACTTACCATCTGTGGTATCTCCACAACCGATGCCTGAGTGAAGCTTTGCCACAGCGATTGCTGGGGCAAGTAATATGGCCGGCAAAAGCCCGTTTTATTTAGTAACATTTTCCCATAGAATTTCTGCGAATCAGGGGTTCCCATCCTGGGCAATAATCAACTAAAGCCTGCTGGAATGGCCATAAACCGTCTTTTTCTTCAAGGATAAATATTTTGAGGTGCCCATGTATTCAGCTTGATTATCTAATAAAACATATTTGACCATCAGGGGCGCGTACCCATTCCGCTGGGCTATCGCATACCAATTCCCAAGTTTGATAGTTGCCTTGTGGGTCGACTCGAAATTCCCCAAACCGGCAAACCCCACCTGCTGAATCCCATAAAGTGGCGCGCCCGCTTATAACGCGGCTTCCATCACCGCCGATCGCTAAATTAATATTCATATAATAAGGCGCCCATCACAACCGCGCACCGGTCCGTGCATATAAGAGTGAATAATTACCGGTGGTAGCTAAAGGCGTCGAACATAGTTTGCATAAAGCTGTCCTGCTAGGCCATCATCCATTTGTAATCAGTTATACGGGTTAATTCGCTTTTTGCCCTATCAACTAACTGTAAAACCATGTTTCAATCTTCAATTTGCACACCTAAGCTTATCACCAAGGTGCCGTTCGCAAAACGTGTCCATTTTGTTATCTTTTAAGTTCCAAATACCAGCCAGTACGAAGTACAACCACTAAAAGTACCGTCTTCAGCCTAGATGCTACCCTAGGCTTCAAATAATTGCTCGCGCCATAATTATCTCGCGTGACTAATAGTTTTCGATTGATGCCATCTGGCAATATTGGCTTCACGAAGGTACTATTTTTAAGGTCTTGAGCTTTAAAGTCAAAGTTTATTTTACTGCCTGCCAAAGGCATTTATGCAGAAATAGGCAATGAGCTGTAAGCATTGCATAATCTTTGCCCTTAGGTGTTGCAATTATTGTTTGTTTATAACGTGCCTGCAGATACCTGGTAGTTTGACTGAGAGCAATTTGCCTTGACCCTAAAGTCTTGGGCGGAATTGTAAGTCACCGCTTACTATCAACGCGACGCTTGCCCGTGTTATCTATGCGTTTTTACTGAATAATCATGTTGCCGTACCGGTAATCGAAATTCTGGGCAGCAATCAGGTTTAGACGAATAAGATCGTAGCCTTTAAAATTGGCATTCACTTTTGCCAGTTTTCCACCATGAATCTCTTTGCTATATTAGCTCAGCCAATACCCGTTTTTTTTATCGCCAAATTTTAGCGCTTTTTGGAAAGAGAAATCAAACTGGCTCACCCGCTTGGTTGATGGCGCCCATTAATACACCCATTTTCACCCAAATTTATTTCCATAACTTGATAACCGGTTTAACCCTTTACCGCCGCGATTTTTGGAAAAATTCGCCGCCCATTAAATCCAGAAAACCGCCTTGCAAAAATTTGCTGATGCCAATACCCTTTCGGATCAAAACTGTAGTTAAACCTGTTTATTTTGCCCGAAACATAAACTCCGACCAATGGGCCTTGCAAAGGGCCTCGTTGCCATACGTGTACGCCTGGCTTTACCAATAATTGTACAATCAATCGTTTAAGGATCATAAAATTTTTTCCTAGCCTGCTTGCGACATTAACCTGCACTCACTGCCCTTTGGCTGGCCCGCTGGATTAAGTGTCGCCTAAGTAACACCAAATAGCGTCACTTGCTGCTCACTCAAAAACTTGCTTTAGAAAACACCGGCATATTGGCAGATAAGCTTGGCCGACAGTTTTTAAACCTTTTTCGCCTATGGCCGAAGTTGTGCCTGCTGGTGCGAGATACTGTATGTAGATAGTTTGCGAGTCAAGCTTTTATGCGTAAAAAGGTGATTTTCACCCCCCCATTCCAATGATTTCCACGAATCTCGTGTTGTAGTTCCCAAACAAGCCGAACAATTAGGTCCTTGTAGTTTGACATTAGCCCCATCAAACTGTGCACATACATTCACAGGCCCACGCGACTTCAAACTGTCTTTACCCATAAGCCACAAATCAATAAGTTCGCTTCCAATTTGTCTGCTCGCCAGAACACTTGAGAACAATAATTGCCGAAAAATCAGCACCGTTTGACACTCACTTTACGCAAAGCAATACGCCCTTTGGTAACATTTAAAGCGCAGTGCCGTCCATTGGATTATCCCAATTCGTTATAGGGCAATTGTTCGGCTAAAATTTGAGAAAAAGCAAATTTTTTTTGCCAAAACATCATCCATTTTAACCTCTTACCTCAACATACCATGGCAGGATCATTTATTAGACTGGCATTCGGTCTTACCTTGACAGGCGGTATTTTACCTTCATATGCCTGCCACTCATTATTGTTGCTGGCATGTCACATCATAACTGCGCTGCCACGACTAAATATGCGCGCAGCATCTTTAGCTAATCAATAGTCCCGAGATTGATTAATAATCACCTAAATAGGATTGTGCTCACAGAGGTGTGGCATTGTCTTGCTTACAATAAATAATTATTGTCAGAATTGTGAACTTGAAGCAAAATTTGCAATCTGTCATCGAACTGGCACTCACTGCAATTGGCCAACTCACGTATTATTATCCTTAAATTCAACTTAAAGATCTGCATGTCAGTGCGCTAAAAAACACTAACTATAAAGAGCAAATTACCCGCAAAAGACTCGCTTAACTATTAGTCATTGTTTGATTCTCGATTTAATAGACTTAGGCCCAGATTAATAATGAAAATTAAGTTCAACGTTGTAAAGCTCTCTAGCCCACTTTTAAAATCAAACTCATTTTTAATTGAATCAATCAGATTTATTTTGCAAAAATAAGCAGGCTAAGGTAGGTAACATAATTTTAACAATTGTATGCAGTGTAAAATAAGCTATTGCTAAGTGCGGGATATAATAAGAATCGCGCAGCCACTAGACCAAAGCTAGGCAGTTATTGATGATTTGATTGTTTTTTCTAATGAAAACGAATGCAATAAAGGCAAGTAAGCCAGGAGAATTAAAAACCAAATTTAAAAACCTTTCGACTTTGCCTTGCACAGCCAGCATTGATGAATACTAATTACCCTAACCGAAGGAGTAGGAACCTGAAACTTCCCCAATAATGTCCCCATATTTTGAGCTTTCCCTAATTCTTGAGCAAAAACTACTACCGTTAGCGAAATCTCTGCCTCTAAAACATCCACTATTGAGACAACCCATTCCGTAAATATTTGAGTAATACAATGGGGCAAGCAGTTCCAATCGAAATGAACACATCCCCCTTCATTTTTAATCGCTTAATCCTAGCGTTATTGAGAACACCCATCGCAAAATATTTGAGTTTGCTGACAATGGTACCTTATAGATCGTAATGAACATCACTTTCGTTTTTTTAGTCCTGCTTAAATCCCTCCCCCCCCCAAAAACGTTGGGGGGGGGGCCCCCCCTTTTTGCTTCTGGCTTCTTGCTTTTGTGTGCCTTTACTGCATCCTTTTGGCTTCCTTGGTTTTGTTTAGTCCAATCAGTTTCAAACCTGGCAACTCATTGTTGCCAAACAACACAATGTCGAGTTACTTTTTCAACCCGCTTTTCAAGCAACGATTTTCATTTTGGAACTCACCAGCACGAAATGGCTAAGCCGCCGCATTGCCAGCGCGAACTGTTCCGCCATGCCGGTGAATATAATCTCCGGCAACATAGGGTAAACGTAAATTGATTACCCCTATTTTCAAATCAGATAATATCAATGCCCCTAGCGCGACATCGGTTGGCCAACTAAGGCTCTGATTTTACCTGTGATTTGAAATTCCTTGCCCAAGAGCTCTCTCTTAAGCACCTTGTGATTTATCGCCCTTGAAATAGAGTCGGTTGAATACGTCTTTACACATTTCCTTTCGCTAGAGCAATCAAGCGTTTGTTTTGGTACGAGTGAAATTAATACTGTTTGCCATTTTTTGAGCCTATCAAAAAAAAGACGTTGAGTCTCGTTTTGCGAATCTCTATCAACCGTGTATATTCAGTTGCCATTCAACTTGAGCGGCGGCGGCATTACTTCACTGACTTCGAATAACAAAGTTCCATTCAGTAAAGAATTACTTAATTTAAAAATCAGCGTCATCAATGCTTTGCCTGAAAAACAATAATGTCTGTCGTTTGGCCCCGGTAAAAGCGAACTGAAACAATTCGTAATCTTCAATCTTTAAATCCCATGTCTAACATGCGAATCGCTTCAATCAAAAACAATGGTCTGCAGCTGGCTAAATCGATACTTCCTTTAGCAATATATCTAACAATCGCCCGGTGTTGGCGACCGAAAAATATCTACACCCTTTCTCCAATAGCTATATTTGCGGATGATACCACGCCGCCGTATGCAACCGCGACGCTTCAGGTGCAGTGTTTTTTTCGGCATACCTGACAAAACTTTTTATATACCGCTGCGCCAGTTCTCGAGTGGGCGGTTAGCACCAGTGCACGGATAGGGCGTGAAGCTTCAGTATATTTAATTTAGTTGTTTGTAGGGATGGGTAAGGCAAACGCCGCTGTTTTTTTCCGGTACCTGTTTGCGCTCCTGCCATAATTCTTTACCCGCGAAGACATGGCAGGAACTTGCCTGTTTGTAATTGGTGTTGGACTGTCGTAACGCCTAAATGCCTTGACTGCATCAACTGAGGACTATCTAAGGCTAACGCCGAAAAAACTCATATAGACTTTCGCTTTTTGATTAGTTATACACCTATTAGACACCCATTCGTAATCTAAAGCCTAAAGAAATCATGTCACACAGCAGCGCTGCCGCTGCACAAGCTCGGCACACGAGAACAGCAATACATTTCAGTTAAAGAAAAAACTTCGAAGCTAACATGCTGTCCCTGATAAACACCTATTGGGACACCCATCGTAAAATCTTAAAAACCTTAAAATAATTTCCCCACAGAGCGCTGCGCTGCACAAGAGGCTAGGCATACCCGAGAACACAAACCCAATCAATTTCTCAAGTTACAGAAAACAACTTCGAAGCTAACATGCTGTCCCTGATAGCAACCCTATTGAGCACCCATCGTAAATCTAAAGCCTAAAAAATAAATGTCACCACAGAGCGCTACTCTGCAAAGAGGCTGCGCACACCCGGAACAAGCATAAATCATTTGAATAGTAAAAAAAATACTTCAGTTGTTAACATGATTCCTATATATGCCGTCGCTGTAAAAGCTAGATCAATAAGAAGCTAACATGGCTGCCTGATAACAACCCCTATTGGACACCCATTCGTAAATATAAAACCTAAAAATATTTCCCACAAGCGCTGCGCCTGCCACAAGAGGCTAGCAGACCTGGAGAACAGCAATATCATTTCAAGTTAAGAAAAAAACTTCGAAAGCCTACATGGTCTGTCCTGATAGCAAACCTATTGAGACAACCCCATCGAAATCTAAAGCCTAAAAAAATATAGTCACCAACAGAGGCTTGCCGCAACCACCAGCAAAACCGAGAAATTGAAAAAAAGAACCCCAATTGTACTGCACAAAAAATTGGCAGTGCCATGATGCTACTGCCGACAAGCACTAATATGGCTGGGGTCTGTAGAAATAGGGAAATAGGAATAAGGGCGCACTGGTGTACGAAATGAGCAAATTTGTCGTTTTGCCGTAAACAAAATAAACAAAAAACCAATTGAGCTAACATTTTAGCACTCCCACAAGAATTAGTTGCGCATTATTTCATAAAGTGAGTCTTACCTCGTATTTTACTTTGTTTTCGTCATTCGCTCTTTTAAATCGGCAAAAGGATTATAGTGCTGTTTTGATTTCAGTCTCTTCAGTGCTGCCATAACTTAACTAAGTTTTCAACTAACTGTGCTCTCTCGTGACAAACAAGAACACAATACTCCCAATTACTGCCCATCGGTAGGTTATTGCTTGTGGTTATGTGCGACGTGATGAACGTAATCTTGAGAGATTTCTGCGGGTAAATTCGCGCCGACAAACGCCACAAATCCAAGGATATATTTTAAGTGCTTGTCACGATAAACTGATGCGCGTTTGGCTATGTAAGTCTGCTGCTGGCAAATACTTGATCGTGAACTGCTGAGCCGTTTTTTGTTAGACATGTTTTTACCTTAAACTATTAGAACGACTGGTTACCAGCCTTAAATTATCAACAGAGGGAGTTTTTTCTCTGTAAAAATAGTGAAGATTAGTGGCAACTGTGTCCAAACAAATTGTAAACATTTTGTATATGCCGCCAAAAGGTATAAACGTGCGCAAATTTCATCTTAATGACTAAACGGCAAATCTCGCCCTAAATAATCTTTTACCAAACATCTACACTAACATGACGCAAAATAGCGTAGGCAGTGGTGATATGAAATACACATTGATGGCCCACTCAAAGCCGCAACTCATGCCAGTTAATATTTACCTCCAGCGCGGTGGGAAATAGAACGGCTTGCTGTTTCTGCGAAGTCTGTTGTGAAAATGTGGCCAAAATCGCTTAATACTGACTCAATACGGCCTTTGTAGTTCCGCGAACCAGTTTGTTCTCATTATCTTCAGTTTGGCGCTTCTTTTATCGGTTAAGCGGCGAACACTATATGGCAATATCACTAGGCAATTTGCACACTGGCCGCTAAATTAAATTGGGTCCAACCGACAAAGGACTGTTAGCAATAACCGACAATATCGACTTTCTTCATGGCAAGCAAAACTTTCAGTTTTTTTCCAAGAAATAGCACTGAGGTTTTTGAGCAATTTTACTAACTGAATTGAACACGGTAAGATGTAGTACATAGAAAGTTCCTGTAGTGAAAGAATTGGCTAATTTGCTTAGATCAACATGATGCCAAACCTCCATCAGGATTACAATAGTCAAAGCCGCTTATCACATCAAATAATAACGGTGTCCATTTAATTTCTTTTGCTATAAGTATACTTGTTTAAAAAAATGTAAGAAGAACTAAGCATGCAATAATTACTCTTAGTATAAGACTTGTATAGAGGGTTTTAATTTTGCCGTCACTTAACTTTGGTACATCACCTGCCCTGTACGGTTTTTAGCCATCAATGTTTGCAATACAGTGGCGCCTGAACTTGGTAGCCAGTCAATTTATGTCTTCAATCAAGTTGAATTGCGCGATAGTTGGTTGCTAGAAAAAGTATTACACAAAAGTGGCCGCGAAAGCTTTGTGGGTCTATGGTTGGTCCGGTTTGTTGATACTCATTCGTTATTAGCTTTACCTCTAAGTATTTGGTAAAACCCAACGTATTGCCTCTACTTACGCCTTTAGTCCAGCTTAATGTCTATCCTATAATTCAAAAGTCTCTGAAGCAAATCAACCAATGTTCCCTTGCCCTTGACGTAAAAGTATTGTGGCGGAACTCAAGCCTATTTGTATTTACATCAGTTGTTATTTTCTAGTCGTGAACAGGGCCCCTCAATGTAAACTGCCAGGCAGCTTCTGGCGGTTAATGCATTGTTAGCCTTATTTTATAATTTGCATGCCGAAAAGTTTAAAAAAACCATTTTTATTGGTTGAACCCGCTCTATAAGTGGCCAGTATAATTTGGTTACGCTCAACAATTGCGTGGTGACACTTATCATGATTAACAACCGCTTTGATATGTGGTAATAGTTTTTGGCTTATGGCTTTGATTTAACCGTTGGTTTACATAGTTTGAAAACTGTTCCATTACAGGCCGTCAAAATATCATGACAACTCAGACCTTAAACTGGCTAGGAAGACTAAGTTGAAAATGTAGTCTAATTGTCGCTTTATTATGTCTGACTAGCTATGGCCTGCAAGCAGAAGAAAATTAAAAACTGCCCAACAACCTCCAAGACCAAGAAAAAGTGCAACACTCCACCAAGGTTTAGTCGATAAACATAAACCCCCAATTTGATGAAAGCTCCTCCCTGAAAACCATTGCCTAACATCGCTGCAAATTGTTACATATTAACACTTTTGCACGTTTTTGTAGTATGGGCGATAAGTGTTGACTAACAATGATATCTTGCCTGAAGCGGAGCGTAATCATTCGCCCAACAAAGCTACCGTACGTGATGCCAAAGTGCCGTAATTACACAAGCGATATTGGATGAACCAACCACGCAATTGAAGTGCAAACCGGGACACATGATCGATGATCCCCACCGTAAGTATTTGGCCGAAAGGCGGTCAGAATAAGTTTCCAAATGGGCTTAAAGAAGATAACTTACTGGGCCTTGCAATCCAAACCCGAACGAACAAAGGTTATCAATATCAGCCAAGCCTTTTTAATGGCCTATTTCTAGTTTGATGTTTTGATTAATTAAGAACAATGATGGATGCAACTTTGTTACACCTAGAATTCGTCGGCCTTTTTAATCAATGCCCGTACCGAAAGAATGTATTTTGCAGCTATTTGAGCGAGGATAAAAGAACGTTGAACATAAAACGAAATACCTTCGCCAGCCAAAGCCACCGCTATGAAATAGCACGAACAAATTAATTCTGAAATGTACCGAAAGTGCCTAGTGGATGAAGAGTTTTAGTTTCACCGGTTATTGATAAGCACAGTCCCTGAATTCCCCTGACCGACAGTTTCAGCTGGCTTTAGTCCTACACGTGATTATCGAGTGAATCTGCATATAATTGAACAGGCAGAAGATATAATTTGGGCTGGCACTACGAGCTTAAATTTTGGAATCGAATTTGCCCAGAATCCGCAATCGGGATTAGCCTATCATTAACGCGAATATAAATAAAGGCTGCAATCCGTAAGGTTTGCTGCTCTTTACTAGCCACGCAGAAACAGTGTGTTTAATTCAGGTTATGCGATCACTTTCGCCTCTCTTGCCAGACCGAAATATTCAAACCTTCAATGATCTTGGCCCGTATCCGTATTCCTAAGCAAACGGAACAAAACCCCTTAATTTAGAGTACCCTACATTGGTGATGAAACAAGGCCGTTCGCGGCTAACACCGCTCATATACCCAACATGTATCATAGCATTTCAGGCAACACTGTATAGCCGCGATTTACAAACCGTTACAACGTGTAAATATAGTTGCTCAACTAGGTTTGCCGCTTTTTGATATAGACGTGCTTGGGGTGGAGACGATAGTCAAATTAATAAATGCAGTGTGAGGCAGTGTAGGTCTGGGAAGCAAGATTATATTCAAATCGCTTCAGCCAATAAAAATGGTAATACTTTCGATATTGTAAACGCTAAGCTCTTTCAGAAAATGTCAATACAATTGAATGCGCTTACAAGTTTAAGCAAAGTTCCTAATAGCACTAACAGATACAAAAGCGATTTTTAATGAACAGCAGAAGTAACAAGACTAATTGGCAGTGGCGTAAGTCGCATCATCAAAAGCTACGCGTTTGCTCCTATCTGGCTTTTATTGCCGCCTGAAGACGAGTCAGCATTTTTGACAGAGCTGCTGATGTTGCGGTGAATGCTTGCCCCTAACATTTGTAATTGTGTACTCCCGTATCAACTGGCTGCTGCCTGTTTTGCAAAGCTGATGCAGTACCTTTGCCGAGTAATTAACTCAGCCATAGAAGCACTCGCCCGATGGCGATTACACTCGAACACCATTAATAGGTCGCGCCAAAGACATTGGCCCTCAGTGTATTTATTTTGCATAAACCTACCACCGTCGTTTGGCAGCAGCAAACTTCTGCGTTTTTTTTCAGGCATAAAGACCCCAGTTGTAAAGACCAGTCAAGTTTGCAAGTATATAGATACAACACACACCAAAGCTTTAAATCATAGATAAAACCCAAAGCACCTCAATAGTAGAATGCACAGCAAGATTCTTCTGTATGAGCTGCCGGACCGTTTGTAATTTACCGCGAACAAAAGCCAAGCATTTTGAAAACCATGCGGAACCACAGAGCAACATGGGGCACAGAATAAAAACCAAAATAGACATTGCTTAAGATGATAAGTTTGAAGTAAATAAAATTTAGTCCACAAACTCGCTTTTCCTTAACATCAATAGCTTGCTTTTCTCCGTTCCGCAGCTTCTATGCAGCACAAGCGCTTTGTGTGGAAATATTTTTTTTAGCTTTAAGTTTACGATGGTGTCTCAATAGGTTTTTCCGTTTTCTACTTCAAATATTTTGCGTTCTTCGTGCGCGCAGCCTCTGTACAGCGCAGCGGCTCTGTGGTGAAATATCTCCTAGGCTTTTTCAATTTTAATCCCTGTGTCTCAATAGGTGATTGACTGAACGCTGGTTACTGATATTCCTGCTTTTTAAAATCTCAACTAAGCCTCCATAACGTAAACAAATTATTAACACCTTTACTGTGTTTTTTGCAGTTACGCTGATGCCATACTACTATAAATTATCATCGTACAGATTGTCAACTTCAAATCAAGCACATTAGCGATAGTGAAATATACAATCGACTACCTGAGATTTTTTTTATCCAAATTTGATGTTTGCGTGGGACTTTAAATAATATGAACTAAATATTAAAAATCTAAGCACTTCAAAATTAAGCCTCTTAAAATTTTTGGCCTTTGTCTCATCCCTTTGCTTGTTGTCCTTTATGACTGGAATACCTGAACAAAAAATCATTTATACCCAAATGAAACAGCACTCTCAGTCTTTTTTTAGTGATGAGAATACTTGGGGCAATAGCCGAGCTAAATGGTAGACCAAGCAAAATCAAAATTTACCTTCATGGTAACCCAAATCGACACTTAGCCCATTTGTGGAGCAACGTAACTTGTTTAAAAAGATAGCCTCAAAGAAACCTATAATTTAAGCAAATATCAACTCTTAAATTGTGGAAATAAACTATTCAATGGTAGTGGCACCCAAGCTGGCTGTTAATTTATAAATATCAGACTAAAAAAATTGAGGGGATATAGTCGATACTACAAAGCGCAAACCAATGCAGCCAAATTAAGGTGCAGATTTTAGTTCCATCAAGCATTCCGTTCAGCGATTTTAGGGTGGCAGTTGTGGCTAAGCCAACATAATATTCCCGAATATGCCCATAATAGAATTAAAATGAAATTACGTCGGTTGCAATTTCTCCACTGCCACCATAAGCCACGAAATGGATACATTTTCAGATAACGCATTTATGTCCTTGCGCTTATTTCAGTAAAGAAAACCTTTATGCTATCTTATTGAGTTTGGACCGCTTATTTATAAGTGAAGCGTTTAGTACTACTGGATTTACGCAACGATAAGCAAAGATGCTGAAAAAACAAGACACTCAGTGATATTTAAGCGCTAAAATTATAAAATTAAAGCGAAACGATGCATACTGGCCCTCAGTAATCGGGAAAGGCCTAGCGCGATGCAAAAGCGATTGACAAAAACGCACTAAATGGCCATTATTCGCTGCTGGTTATTGAACTATTGATATTTAAGCGGCTTAAACGACCGTTATTGTCATGACGTGGGTACTTAGTAAATTAGAAGAACTTGCTCCGTGATCAACTCTAGCATCGCCCCTACGATATCGTTTGCCGCTGGCGGAGAAGAATTTTGTAGTACTTTTCGTAGCAAATTGCAAGAATGGTTTAACCCTTTTGCAGAAAAAATAAGGCTTGAATTACACTTTTATCTTTGGGGTTCGCCTGAGTTAACGGTCAATGTTAAGTATTGGTAATCGCCCTTATGTCATCGGACAAAAACTTTAAAAACGTGTTTAAAATTGCTGAAATAAAGCATACATATGCTGCTAAACCAGTGGCAGAAACCAATCTATAATGGCAAACCACAAAACATAGCAATAATGCACAAACAGTTAAACGCAGCATTCAGGTATATCCTCCCACTTTAGATATACTACATTTTGTACCGAACAAAAGCAATTGACCAACAAAAGAAAGACAAGAACAAAATGGTGTTAAAAAAATGTTAGATTCTGCCGTACCGTAATAATTTAGCTCAAACAGATGCTAGATGCTAGATGGCTAGATAAGCAGGAGCAAAAGAGCGTTTTTACTAACAAATATCCGAAGGGAAAGAACAAAAATCTTCTATAAACAAAAGTAAAATTTAATCATTTTAATTGATTAGTCAACGGTCGACTAACTGCAGTATTTAACGCTTTTGCTTAACAATCAAATAGTTTACTTTTCTTCCGTGCGCACAGCCCTCTGTGTAGCTCAGCACTCTGGGTGAAAATGTTTTTTTAGCTTAGATTTACGATGGCTTCTCAATAAGTGTTGTCGTTTTTTAACTTAAATGATTTTGCTTTTCTCCGTCGCGCAAGCCTCTTGTGCGCAGCGCTCTGTTTGAAATATTTTGGCTTAGTTTAACGATGGTGTCTCAATAGTGTTGCGTTTTTTTTAAACTAAAATGATTTTGCTTTCTCCGTGCGCGCAGCCTCTGTGCACGCCAGCGCTCTGTGGTGAAATATTTTTTTGGCTTAGATTTAACGATGGTGTGTCTCAATAGTGTGCTGTTAACCACCAAATATGATTTGCTTTTCTCCGTGCGCGCAGCCTTTCTGTGTAAGCGCCAGCGCTCTGTGGTGAAATATCTTTAAGGCTTTTAAAATTACCCTTTTACTTGCTCTCGAAACGCGTGTTTACAACTTAATATAATACATACCCCTGCCACATCTTGTGCCAAAAAACTGGTGCGGCTTTGATGACTTCTTCAGGAAGGTTCTGATTCGGTTTAACGGCCAGTGGGGGGGGATAGCGTATTTTGAAGATTTAGCTGAAATATCGCTTTCTGCACTTAAAGCCAAACCTGATAGGCTCTTTAACTGTAGGGGGGGAATCACGTTATTGTTCTGTACACGTCATAATCAGCATTAAAGCACCTAAAGTCAACAAGCCATTTAAAACCTTGTACTTTGCATTTAACCATTGACCGATCCCACTAAATGTTTTTGGGCAGCGCTTCGGTATTCCTAAATTCGTCAAATTGTATTTTAAACGTCCTCCGGCTTTTACAGGAAAAAGGAAGAGGCAATAAGACACCACTAAGAAATTTGGTCGGTAATAGCTTGCCACCTTATTTAATTGAATTGGCCGCCTCGCTTAAAAGTTCAAGCCGCCAGAAAAAGAAACTACTGTCGTCACTATTGCGCATATTACCGCGCTTTTGCAACAACGTCTGCCACTGATAGACCGCAACACTAGAGGCAGCACATCCAGTGAACCAACTCTACATTTTGCCAAGGGTAAACCATGAACCTGAGGCGGCAATGGCGCGGCCTTGCCTACGATGGTAAATCACTCAACGCCTTGCAGATCGACATCTGGTGCAACTTAAGCGGCTTAAGACTTGTGACGCGGGAATTTTTAATAAGTAAAAAAAGGAAGATATAAAAGAACAACCAACACTACCCAAGCTAACTTCTTTTTCATGCTTTAACCTTAATTTAAACGATCGAACCATTTTAATCTGCCAGGGCCACGTTTCAGCCCACATCCCACATCCAGAATAACCCCTTTGCTTTCCATAACTTTTGTAAAACAACTCAATACATCATGAAAGAAACTTGATCAACCCACACTTGCAGTTCGTCACCTTGCGCTGCTACGCGAGATAGTAATGTTGACCGACTAAGTAGCAACTTGATTCAACTTCTTGGGCTAACGGACCAGTAAGCTGAGCAATTTTGACCCGCACACTTGTAATTTGTTTGGCACGATTGCATTTTTTGTACCCATAAAATAACTCTTGCTGACTATTCATGCCGGTTGTCGCGCTCTAGCCGATGACTTAATGCGACCCACAGTCCCCAATAAAATACCGCGATTGACCAATAAAACCGCTGAAAGTAATACCAACGCTGTTTCACGATCACTCAGTTGCACATAATAGGCTAAACTTATCATCTTAACTCCTTACCGCCAACGAACCGATCACTTATTGTTTTAATTATTGATGGCGCCTTGTTCAACACAAAAACCCTTGGGCTTGGGCTAAACGTTTAAATTGCTCTAAAGACTCAAAGTTATTGCAACCACTTCATGCCGTAATCGCCACGAGTGGCATCAAAAACCGCAAAGATTGCGGTTTTATATTGAATCGGCAAATGCCGCGATAACCTTGGTTCTAACATCACTAACATTGACGCACCACCACCACCTTGCTCAATCTTTCATTTACTTTGCATGGTGCGCGTACATCACGATACACCCGCGTTGGGAAAGCGCGGCGGATACCACTGTCAATTTGACTTTGAGCTCTGCTAATCTGAGTTTGAATAGTTGCTGCCTATTCACTTTATCACCACACTAGTAAACCAGCGCATGGTGCTAAGACCGCTGCAGATACGCCATTTGTCAAAAATCCGGCGCTTTGGACGGTTTTTTTAATTTTAAACTCCACTTGCAGCAGGTAAACTTAGTTGGCAGCAACGCGGCCGCCACACTTTCAATCGGCAGTGTCTAAGCGGCATGCTGCGTGAATTAATTCATTCACTTGGTCCAAAACTGCTGCAGAATATTTTATCCCACTTAAGCTTGTCTCGTGGTATTCTTAATATTGCCGTCAATGTAAACCCAAGCTGGCATTAAACCCATCTTTTCGCCCTTGTAGACCTGCCCATTCATCTTGTCTAACTATAAATTGTACCTAAATCCAAATACTGCCCAGCCACTTGCCTTGTGGAATGGCCAACACCATGGGCACTAATCGATCAACAAACCAAGCCATCTTGCTTAATCTGTCTAACACACAACTTAACCTTTACCTTGTAACAATAGCCACTCTATGCAAATTGGCTTTTTTTGCGGGCCTAAGGCAAAAAAACTGTTTTGATAATATCACCAATGATTTCATCTTCCAGCATATGGAATGGCTGATAAGGCTTTACGCCTGCTTTGGTCGCAACTCAACCCACTTTAATAATACGTCACTAGTGGGCACCAAGCCGTAATGGGCCGCACGTCCGCACGCTCACTTAAACTCTGTAAAACTCGGCCTCGTTTTCCTAATCAGCCCAGAAGGCAATATTTCTTTGTTGACTCGACCAAACAATCCAAATCAAAGATTCTGGCTAAGCACCAAGACTGAACGACTAATTGTTCCATACTAATTTTTTCACCTGTGGACAGTCCAACTGTGGCCAGCCAACTGTGGCACAAGCCCTTGTTTGAGCAATGCCAATCTTGCTTGATCGTTGCCATGCTGATTTATCCGTATTCATTAACTGTATACCAAACTGGCGTTTTTTACGCTGGAACTTGGCTGATCTTCCATTTAAACAGGGTTTGCCAAATGCAAATTAGGTATGTAACGGTCTTACTGCTTAACATAAAATAATCCGTTACCGCAAACCAAAGCCTTTTGCCATCCGATAATTAAGCGTTTATCTGATCAGGCCCAAAACCGGCAGCGCTGGTTAAATCCGTCCGGGCGACTGGCAATAATCGCTGTTGGCAATACTGATACTTAAGCCCGTCAATGGCCACTAAACGGCGCATTTTCTCTGTTACGGTATTCACATTGAGTAGAATATATTCTCCGCGCAGCACACACACCCACTTCAATCAAGGTGTAACCACGCCTTGCTGCACACCATTAACAACGTAATTCACTTTTGTCCCGCCATATAATTGTTGGCTCCATAATAAGGAAATTGCAGCCTCATAAGGTACTATCTTCTCCCCTAACGACTCATATTATCATCCCGTCCACCATCGGCCATGAGTTCGCGCACAGGTCCACGCTCAAAAGGGATTTCCGTCTATCTGCCCAATAACGAAAAAAGCACTTAGCGTGCGCTAAAGCTCAGGTGAGGGGTAAAACGTGGTCGTGGTGGCCCGGGTCCTCCTATCTTTCAAAAAGCGTTAAAATTAAAGCACGCTTGCAATATCAAACAGTTGACTGAATACGCAAACGCCTCAATAGAAAGCAAATTCAATCCGACCACAAGGATCCAAATGAATAACTTTATGCTGTTTTCAATTAATTGCTGATGATTTTGCAAATTGTTCGGCGCTACGCATACCAATAAGCGATATTCTCCTTAATATTACTGCGCGCTTGCACTTCACTGGCAATCTAGCGCCCATTTCGTGGCTAAAACACTGACTATCCCGCAACGACAACAGACCATAACAATCGACCCCTGCTGCTCTGACGTAACTTCATCTTGCTTGCCAATAAAAATTCGCGGCGAATTTCACCAAAGCATCAATAGTTAGCGTAATACAAACGGCGCAGGTAATAACCACACCAGTATAAGATTCCTGCCAATTCATGTCCATTGGCTTAAATCAATCCCACCTAAAATTACTTACCCCATCGAGAATATCTTAGTTTTGGCTCAACACCGATCACGTTGCGAGGTAATTACATAAAGTCGCTGTAATTTGTTGTCTTGCAAGCGATAGCACTAAACTGCAAGGTAGAGCGGGCAGCATAAATTGTGGTTGTGCAACTCTCCGTGTACAAAAGCTAAACTATCTGCACTACACCGCCAAATTCGTCTTCCACCGCGCGCATAACAATGTTCATTTAGCATCACCAATTTTATTCCACGGCTCTGCATCAGCTTGCGCACATCACGCTCCAACGGTTTACATGGCTCGCGCAGTTTTTCAGTAGCAAAACGCTCACACTTGAGGCTTTGTCGCTAAATCCAATACACGCTCAGCAAAACCCGAAACTGCAAGGCCAATATGTAAAAATCGACCAATGGCCACCAGAATTCTAGTAAGGTAACCGTGGTTTTTGTAGTTGAGACGCTTCAAATGGTTGGGCTTTTTTCGCTAAAAAAAGTACTGGACTGAGGGGTCACCGATTTGTGTTGCTTCAGTGCCGCAACCGACAACTTCAACCAGCATAAGTCCTTCACAACGTTTTTTCAACTCGCTGCGACCAATACCAATGCTGCCCCGCCATTGCTTGTGAACCTTTTGGCATTATTTTTAGCGGCCACTTTTTTTCCGCTGCAAAGCGGTTAAACGATTAATTGGGCGACCCAAGTAAGCAAAAGTTTATAAATCTTTGAATAATGCGCACACCACTTAAATGATCACCCGACGCTTTCAAGGATGGCAGAGCCCGGTACGAGCAAAGATCAATAATGTCCACATCAACTTTCAAGTAAGGTTACAACCTGTTGTTTAAACGAAGTTAAGGCGCATCAAGAGCCCTTCGCGGTCAAGGGATAGAAGTCCTTCACCATTTGATACGATAAATACACGCTTGTTCACTACCCTAAACTCAGGTTCGAAAAACCAAAAGACCAAAGAAAAAAAGGCGTAATTCTCAACCCACTGAACAATACTAATACCCTGCGGCTTGTGGTTTTTTCTCTTCTTCTTTACCTATATCAACGCTATCTTTGGAACAACCGAAGCTCTCGTCCAAACACCTTGGTTATCAAACAAGTTGTCGCAGTATCCCAGGGAAGATCATCAAGTTAAGGGCTAAAATCATTTCTTCTGAAGGTAAAACTCGGCAAATGTGAGTCTTCAGTCAACAATTGCCATTGTTGTTCGCATCAAGACGTAAAATGATAGGTATTTTGTCCGCTCAACCCTTCAACCCAAGAAGTTTTGCTGATCACCAACGGCAAAATCAGATACCATAAATTATAACCACTTCAAAACGTTGGGCTTTGCTTTTTCACATCGTTCAAGAATGCT
>Ga0163217_1107058_pt1 | contig 18890 bp, 6 predicted proteins | sample SynspAceP_FD_185933 | JGI IMG/M metagenome (GOLD analysis project Ga0163217, IMG submission 185933) | Saline lake microbial communities from Ace Lake in Antarctica - Synechococcus sp. Ace-P (PacBio error correction) | ecosystem: Environmental > Aquatic > Non-marine Saline and Alkaline > Saline ...
AAAGGAATAGGTCCATAATAGGGGTAAGTAAAACCCGTGACATGGGAAAACAATTCATCATTAAAATTGGGCCATTCTCACAAAATACGTCATAAAAACCATCTGGGCTACAAAGCAATATCAATAACCTGGGTTTGGCAGGGATGCCATAAACATTTGATTATAATTCCCTTGCCCAAGACCATATACCCAACGTATGTAATAGGTAGATGTTTATATTACACCGCCTACCAAATGGGGTAGGAGTAGCCAATGCAACTGCGCAAAAGGTAACATATGGTTTAAATTATGAATCCACTTGGTTACCAAATATTAATGGCCCAGCAATTGAAAGAATAAAAAAGCAACCAACGTGGTATAGAAAATCCTGCTTTAAAGGATTCTCCCGATATTTTTGATACATAGGATTGGGTATTGGATTTTCTTCAAATCGTTTGGTACATGGCACTTAAAGAAGCAATAACCAATTGTAATTAGATTATATTCAACTTTTTCATCTTTTATAAATTAGAATGTTACTTTTAGATTAAATCCATAAGTTGCACTTGTCGAAGGAAGATTAAAGTTATTCCAATCCCTGGAGCTTTTGATTGGTACTCGAAACATTGGCCAATTTGGATCAAAAGGTCTTCCTTACTGATAAAAGACAAATTGATATTACCAATAAAAGAGATTGAGGCCGCTGAAATAGGCAGTCCTAAATTGGAAACACATCAATATTATAAACCCAGAGACAGTATGGCTCAACCTAACTAGATTTGCGTACGCGTGACGTAAATTATTGCCTCTCCAATAACCGTTTTCTATTCGCCATAGCCACTAAACCAGTTTTCAGCATCCACTGTTGTTATGGCGGCTCACAGAAAGTCTGGTCTACACACGATTTTACACAACTAAACACCAGCATCCCGGGCATCTGGCAACTTGCATTTGTGAAACCCCAGCACAATCTAACATGGAGTTCAGTTTGAGACATAAAATACTATTAACCTCAACAAATTTTACCATTTATTTGCATACAAAAAGGTTAAATCTTTTGAAGCTAATATGTTGTTACCAACCCAAGGTTCCATTCAAAGGATCCAAGTTTCCAATTAACTCTAGAAGTAGCCAGTTCTTAATGTTTTCCAGTCATCAAATTAAGATACGTCCCTTGGTCATTCCTTTAAAATTTAAGAACATAACTGCGTTGAATGGCGCAACACTTCTACAATTTTAGAGGTATAGCCCTCAGAAGAAGCCTAGGTTAGAATTAATCTTGTCATCCATTCAGGTCCTATATCTACAATTTCGTTGGTATTTTAGTAAAAGGTTAAATGCGTTACACCAACGAGCATATGGAGAGATCTTCAGTGTTTAACAGGCGAATTGCACTAAGTGTTATTTCCAACAACCTTTAAATTGTTATTCCCCTGCATTAAATAGAATTTGTAGTAAAACCAAAAACCAAATTCAGATTCCAGACGATAATAAAGGCAACATTAATAAATTACATGACAGGTACTAGTTTAGCTATAATAAGTAAAGTTCCAATCCTAAACGATTTTTGAAAAAATCTCCAATCCGCAACCAAACCTCAAACTGGTAATGATTTCTGGTTTTGCATCCAAAAATGGCTTTAAACCTGTATTTCTGTTTAATCCAACGCACGTTCCAGAACTGATTTTGTCGGCGCTTCTCAGATTTTCGGTTTCAATGGTACCTGTTACAACCCTGGGTAAATAAGAAGCCCTTAATTTTCCCAAAATTACTGCTCTGGCATGGGTAGAAACATAATTCCACCAATAAAGCGGTAAAGCACTACAGAAGGAATAAAAATAGGAATCATTTCGCAGTAAGTGCCAAGGTGGAAGCCCAGGTCATATTCTACAGAAAAGATCTAAGTACAAAATGTCTTTATAACCAACTGAAAGTTGGCATGCCCTTGTTTAAATTACAGAACCCATCGTAGGTTGAAAACTTACCTGACACAATTAGTGGGGCAAAAGTTTTGAAAATTAAATATATTTGGATAAAGATAGAACCTAACAGTTCCGGTACCTAACACTTAACAACCATCTCCATATGACTGTCTTTTTTGATAACTTCCTCCCAATGACAGCATTTAAAAACTAATCAATCCGCTTAAGGCCGGTGTCTAGCTTAATAATAGCATCGGTATAGACCCATTCGATCATCATACTTTCTGTAATCCCCAAGCAACCTTTTGGATGTACGTTGGTGGAGTAATGGAAGGTAAGCCCGGCATGCTGTGTTCAAAACTCCTTTTAATAGCATAAATCGTAGTTACCTCCTAAACCACATGCAATTTGAGTTTCTTTCGAGTAATGATCATATGCAATATTTAAGGACATTCCAATAGAACCTTTTTGTTTTCGTCCGTTTTTTTGGTTCCTTATTGATAATCCAAAAGGAAATTGGACCCTGGGTGGAATGATCCACAACAAACCGAGATTCTGCGCCAAGGTTTCTATTGTATCGAAAAGGTTGTATACATAATTATTCTGAAATTCGTCAGAACATTCACCCTATTTCTGGAAACATCATAAAGGAACGCAGTAAGTGGGTTTAAGTAATAATCGCAGGCAGCACATATTTTCCAGGTCTCTTCAAGAGCCAAAATAAAATTGGGAAAGTAACAGATCACCTTAGTTCGTTAAACAACTTCAGTAGATTGTTTTAAGCGAAGGTAAAGTTGTTTTTCTGATACTTTTATTTTTTCGGTGTAATTCCACGAAGCAGAAAATGTCGTAAGCATAGGAAACATAGGAACCGTATGTCTGGTCCTGTACCAAACCACTTATATAGTAACTGAATTATTGAAGTTATGTTCCTGTTTGGAAAAGATTCGATAAGCGTATATCATTGCTATCACCAGGGGTTTGTGGACCAACTTTAACCTTAGCATTTACCAATAAGCAACCATATTTAAATTGCAATCGGGCAATTCTTGAAAAGTGCTCAAAGAATAATAAACCAGAATTTAAAGCTTACTGAAGTAAAAGATCTTTCCAGAGGTACCCATTCTTTTGCCTTTGTTGTAACTTACTATCACAACCACTCGTTGGCACCTTGACTACAAAGTTATAAATACAGCATTGCGTTAGAACCTGATTGGGATACTAGGATAAAGACTTTCAATATCAATCTGGGTTTTTATGGCGGATAGTCCGTCCCCAGCATCAACTCACCACCCACATAAACCGGGTTGACCACTTTGTTGGGTTGGCCATCTGAGAATACCATCAATTTAACAAAGAATAAGGAGGAGAACTATCACCGACTTAGTGATTTTGTTACCTCTAAGTACAATCTTGGTAGAACACCAGCACCAGAGCTACGATTTCTTAACATCTCTAAACAGCTGCTTACCGAGAAATACTGTATAACATAAAGTTTAGGATCTCTTGTGGCAGTCAATTCATCTGCACACGAACTGTTTTGAATTGGGCATAGGTCAACGTTTTTTTCTTCCTCTTTTAATACTACAAGCTGTTACAACAACAACTTCACACAAGTTTGTGTACTGCATCTCCAGCATAGATAACAGTTTAAAGGTGTTCGAGCACCTACAGTAAGGGATTGTGATTGTAATTCCAAGAAAAAGAAAAACCAATACATACCGCTAGCCGCTTCAATGGAATAGTTACCATCAAAATCGTCTGAGAGCCGGTAAGTAGTTTCCTTGTAACCAATACGTTTTTACACTGGTAAGAGGGAACCATCCCGTAGCAATCGGTGACGCGTCCTGTCACAGTTTTTGAGCTTTGCGCCAGTAAAGGGTTAAAGTCACAATACCAGTACAAAATAATAGCAATTTTTTTGATCCATAATAAAGTGTTTGAGTAGAATAAATATGTTGTTTGTATAATAATAAAATTAAAGGTGAATTAACCTTTTTTTTTTACCTAACAAATAGTATTAGTGTTTAATGGTGTATTCGAACACATTAAAATAAAACTTAAATTTTTTTGCTAAGGCGTTGAATACGGTGAAATATAAAACTTCCTTAAATAATAGATTTGAGCATTTAATCCAGAAGTAACAATATCTATAAGGTAAGAATTCTGGGCAGGTAACTTTTGCCGAACAGGAAAATGTTCAGCGACACAAGTAGCTTTACGCTTAGATAGCCTGTCTATGGGGTTTTTGTGGAACTTAAAAAATGGTATGGCACTCTCCTTGGAGAAACCGCAATGTTTGGTTTTAAAAAACAAAATCGTAAATCCGATTACTGTGACTATTCCATTTGTTCAAAGTTTTTGAAAAGCTTCGACACATAAATCGCCTTTGATTTGGTACAAAGAATGCGGCTAATCTTGGACTGTATTTCTTTAAGTAATTGGGAAACATCGGAGTTTAAAAGAGCTATTTGAAAAGCAGAATTAAATTCTTTTAGAGATCATTTTAATGCCCATTACTGTCTTTCTTTCTATGAAAAAAGTCTATTGAACGCCATTTTTCCTATTAATTGCAATATGAGGCTCCTTAATTGAATCATGATTATTGCAATTTCATCATAAACTCACCAATAAGTTTTATCCATTAAACTGGGCGGCTACCTTCGGCACCGCTTTGCGCAAGTCTTAGACCTATAAAATTTGCTTCTTTAAATGCTTATTATATGTGGTTATTGAACAATACTAGCGGATATTTTGTTGAGGCAACACTCCCTTAAAACTTCGTGCCAGAGCAATTCATTACACTCAAAAATAGGTGCCAACATTAAGTAGAACGTCAGGCTGGTAGACATCAGAAACCGATAGCTGTGATTGGGGAACCCTTTTAGAAAAAAGAGGGATTTTGGTTCATTAGGGTGTCACTAACAATATTTACTGCCAAACTGAAGAACACAAATGGGTGGATAAATGATTGAATGCTTCAATTACGCCGCCTTCATTGGCAGGGAACCAATAGGGGATCTATATCGGGGTCGGGGAAAGTAATACAAATGGAATGTTATAAGTTTTGTTTTCCTTTTTAAGGTTCCTGGCAATCGGATTGGGTTTATGAGTACGATTCCTTTAAATATTAATGATCCCAGCTTTCTCGAAAGCCCTCTGAGAAACCTTTCCTCGTTTTTAGTAATGACCCTATGCACTGTTTCCGTTGGAACACCTGCCTATTGTGGGGCAATGTTCTTTATTGTGTAATCTTTTTCCTTTGATCATTATAAAGGTAAAAAAGAGGGGACGGAATTTTATCATTAGGCATCTATATTAACTAAATTAGTTAAACATTAAATGTAGAAATAATCCTTGTAAAATCTACCTTAAACGAACTTTTGAAAAGCTGTCGAATTCACTAGGGGAAGCATTATTGATCTTATCATGAAATCAATATCCCAAATACCAAAACAAAATGATACATATTAAATAAAAAAACACAAGAATTATATAGAGATATACTGGGATGGTGATGCAGCGGTTTGTATAAAAATGGGGGGACATAAGTCTTTATATCTGGCGGGTTTATTAAGAAGACGATCAAATCCCTTACCAATACCGTAGCCCATAATAATTAATATAAACTACATTACGAAGGCAATTTAGGCATAAGTATGACATCGAACAGTCCGTAACTCCATCTATAATAAACCAATGCAAATTGGGTAATTAGGGGCAGCTACAACAACGGCATTTTGCCTTTATAAATTTGAAAAGAGGCAATTAGAAAAATGCCATAGTTACATTCCCATAAAAATATGGAGCTATGAGTTTACTAGTTGAAGTAAGGTTATCAAAAAGGTTCGCGCAACATATGGGCAATAATGAAATTGCAATTGCCCCCCAATTCAGGGATAAAAACAACTTCGAAACCTTTACATAGTGCGCCTGAGTAAATTCTTTCTTCCTTTTATATTTCGTTTATACAAATCTAGATGAAGTAACGGTTACCCAATGCGATTCTAATTCCGAAGCGGTGGAGGACAAATGCCAGCCGAAAGAATTACTCAGCGTCAATAGAAGACCAATAAGTTCTTTGGTAAAAAATTTAAATGAATGGATAGAAAACACATAATTTTGTTCATTGGAATACCTACATTGTTGATTTATAGCCGTGGAAAAATATAATGCTTGCGAAGCTTCTGTTTTCCCTTATCCTTTAATTGTTATATTAACGATGTGTTTGTGAATATGGGCAAACTTCTTTCCAAATGCATCGTATTCCCTAAGGTCCAAGGCCACCGGAAAAAATTTTATTTTTGGGCATTACTTTTTCGCCTTCCAATACTAATGTGTTTCTTCCTGCAATAGCTTATAATCCCCATCGCAATAGGAAGATTTCATTATACCGAAGCGTTAGTAGCAGCTGATTAAGAAGTTTAAGGGGAAATGGTATGAACTGAAAAAATATAAAACCAGATTCACCCACCAATTAAGATTAAAAAATTGCATGGGGTAATTTTTAAAACAATCCATTGAAAATTTAAATCCAAGTTGGCTACTCCCGTACCGTTAATTGCCCGAGAGATATCTTTGATACCTCGACCTCTCTCGCATCAACAGTTTCAAAATAAGCTAAGGCAGAAATAGACCAGAACTGTAATTGAACCAACTCCAAAATGTATAACGGCTTGTGGTGATTAACACTAAAATCCAAAATATTAAGCTTAATCGCTGGCACCAAGCAAATCTTAAAGGGCCCTTTACGTAAACGTAAATATCTTCCCGTAATACCTAGAATAAAGAAAAAAGCTATAAAAAAAAACATCCGGTCATAAATTATAAACATCTGCACTGCTTATTTATGGGTAACGCTAAACGGCCTTTTGTACCAACCGGAAGACGGGTATAGTAATAACAGTGAGCCTATCAAGAATTCAAGTGTCTTTAAATTCCCAGCCCAGTACTGGCGGGAGGTATAATAGAAGACATAAATGGTAATTCCTGCGGAAAGTCCGGCACGTTTGGGTTAGAAATAAATAGGGCAGCTAAAGTCCTGGTTTTTAAATAACGATATCTATTTTCTAGGAATTCATAACGCGGTGTAAAAACCTTTAACTTGGTGATAAATAGGACATATACGATACAAATAATAATCATTGCAGGCAGCGACCGAAATAGAATTGGAACAAATCCCATTACCGTCATGAAAAAAAGCCCTAGACCAAGGCGTGATAAAAAAGGGTGATGGGGCACTGGCCTTGCGTGGCCATAAACAGAGAGAACCTAATGGTCCACGCATTTGGCATCGTTGCCAAAGCAACATAGTCCTTTAACATCTTTGAGCTTCCTTTAGTTTTCCCAAACACCGTAAAGCACAAACAATGAAAATAAGGGTTCCAATAGTATAATCAATCTACTGTAGCCAGTAATTATCGGTTTCGCGGACATTATATAAATAAAAACCAATCAATATATATAAATATCAGTCCTAAAACGACTGTATATATCTTTTATTTCCAATCAAATTTTCTCGGAACATAAATATCTTATGTTATTTGATTTTTTATTTCCCTGGCCTCCTGCCTTAAGGAAGCAAATTGGCAACAACTCGTAATAGGCACCTGTTACACCAGCAGGTGAATTCCCCTGAAAAAACTTAAATCCCGTACTAATTATGAGTTCCCCTTACCGGTACGGTGCACACCGAAAAGAACTGCCATTTAATGCTGTCCTCAACCTTCATCACTCATAGAAAGTATAGGCCCCCCCCCCCCCCCACCCCCCCCATCGGGGGGGTAAAAAAAAATTCATTGGAACCATTGATTCAGTGGAAATAAAGACCACGCCTCCTGAACCCAGCCATTAAAATCGGGTTTTTTAGGTTATTTTATTTGGATAATAATATACAATAGCATGCGTATATAGAGACAGGAATTTGTTTACACTAGAAGTTTACGAATCGGTAACAACGATCTCTGGAAACGGGATAAAGGGGTAGGGGGCAAAGAGTTGTCCATTGTCAACCCATTTCTACCGCAGTATTAACTAGAATAAAGTAATTACCGCCTTCCTTTACATAATCCAATAAATAGCGCCTGACATTAAATTTTAATTCTCAACAACGTTTGGTATGCCCTTATGGCCTACTACAATGGCATCAATAGTTTTTGGACAAGGAGCCCGCCTGTAATGGAAATGAGGATCAATTTTCACGACTTATATCCAATTTGCTTGTACCAAAACTTTTGGAATCCTCGTCACCACTGCACACAACATATATAGACCTATGTTTTATTTCATCCAGTCTTTGTTAATATAGTCGGACCACTTTTGGTTTTCCTGGATATGGCAACTAAAAAACGGGATTGTTTTGGAATATGTCGTAACTAATTATCGATCAACATCTTTTTGGAGATTTCTTTGCAGATTACACTTTAATAATCGGATGAAAATATAATTTTCATCCTCATAAGTCGGGGGAGATTTACGAAAACTAGGAAAATGTAAATGTTTTTGCCTAGATCTCCGTTTTTATATCCTATTTCGAAGGCCTTATTTCTTGGTCCCACCTTCAGCCTTTGCGAAAACATAATTTGGGTAATTCCCCTTTAAACATTATCTTTAATAATGCTTTTTATGGTTAACATGGAATTTCTTTGGGCTCAGGAGGTGGCGCAAAATAACCACTGTTGTCTTAAAAAGCCAGCTGTGGCTTGTCGAGGAAAAATTTCAAAAAGGCTGAATATATTCCCCAATATTCCGGTTTTGGATACTTGAAAACACGAGGTATTTTAATTTTATAGGAAATCCGTGAATTCCAATTCAAAGGTAACCATCGAAACGCATTAGGGAGTCTACGGCTTACCTATTAAATTTTGAGTCGTTACTTTTATACATTCCCAATGGTTCCTTTACACTGTTAACCAATAATGGACTGGTATAAGAAATTTGTATTGGCAGGAACTTCTAAATAAGATGTTAATGAATTCCATTTTTATTTTCCTTAAGAAGCATGATTTTTTTAAAACCCAAGGGAATACATACTTCCTAAATCGAAACCGTTTTTTAAAAGGATGAAATGTTGGCATCAGCTTCTAATTGGAGTGCTTTCAATATTCAATCAATTATGATGCATTCCCGGGTAAGTGTTTGCTGCTGTTGCGTAGCTTCCAGATAAAGAGACCAACAAACAGATTGTATATGTCTTAACAACATCTTTGTTATCTTGATGCCTCTTCAATGCTCATAACCTTTAAGAATCTTCAACAGGGCCTTTAATAGCCTGCAATAGCTATAGGTAAAAATGTTTTAGAGGGTTGGGGTAAAGATCAAAATGTAATTTCTCCAACCTCATATAATAAATACTACCAAAGGCGGCACCACCCTCCATCTGGACCAGTAGTATTTAATTCCGTCAAAGAAAATATTGGAATTATCCTTGGAAGGTCACCTTTAGGAGCTCAACATCTCATTTTCACTACACAAAGCGGTGGTTTAACCTACCAAAAATCCTTGGCAAACAAAATGCTGACTACTTTGCCAGTGAGGCAATTTTTCAGTTAATATGGGATAACACGCCTTAATGGATAATATACCTAACAATCAAGATCCAATCATTTGGGATTTGGGTCCGCCCTCTTTCAAATTATCCTCACTGCCATAAAACCCACCAAAGAAGTTTATTAAAGAACAAGAGACCTTTTTAGGCCTGCCAAAATATTGGATCCAACTTTATTGTTCTGGAATAAAATTTTTGGGTCCGTTGGCCAAATAGGAAAGCCTCAATAACTCAACTGGCAGAAGGAAAGTGATGATGGCCATGGGTAAAAACCATGGAGACCTATGGTCAAATCTATTGATGAAATACCATCTGGCTTATATTGAATAACCCAATACGGGATCGCTTAATACAAGACTTCCCCTTGTTCCAGATTTTTAAAAAGAGAGGTTTCGGTTGGGAGTGTTTGGAGTAACCAAAATCGTTTGCCCTAGTAAAAATTGTTTCCCACCATCAATAAAACGCCTGGAAGCCAATAATTCCCTGTGTACCGTAAAACACCTAATAATTCCCCTTTAGTTCGAACCAATTAAGTTTTGTCCACCTCGACCGAAACGTGTTAGATGATAGATGGCGGTTTTTGGCTATTACTTCATTGGAAAGAATAGGAAAATGAGCTTTGTGTTTTCATCATCGAATGGGTGGCGCGGCTATATAATAGGAGCAGTGCCCAAAAAATATATAATTTCGTGTATGCATGAATATACTGTCCGAAGAAGTATTGCTCTTCTAGGTGGCTTGCGTTGCGAAATATGGTTTTTACAGGAAAGACAGTATTCCTAAAAAGAATACCCAATAAAGGCGCATAATAGTATTTTGTTTTTAGTTGGTCCTCCAAATCACTCGAGAAATATATAATCACGAGATACGTAATATTTTACAACAAATTCCTTTAACAACCTTATAAGAACATCACTATGTTCCAAGGAAAATCCTCATAGGTTTCAGCAGGACTATTGCTTTTCTGAGCATAATGTTAATTAAGGGCATAGGATTAACATAATCACCATTATTCCTTCTAAGATGAAACATGAAAAGCCCGCCTATTCACTCATTAAAATATATTTCTTCTGGCAAATGCAATTCTCCTTGTCATATAGTTTTTATTTTATCCCAAAATTCACCTAAAGGAAATGAAAAAAACAGGATAAACTCCTGCGGTTATATTTGGCTTTAAGATAAGACCACTGGTGCAAAAAAAGGGCCACACCTATTACCGAAGCAAAAAGCAGAGGAAAAAAACCAGACCAATATCCTTCATTTCCTACTCCCAAATCAATTAAGGCAACTATTCCCTAAAGTAGTTAAGGCCTTGCGGTAGAAGTATTATTAAAATGATCAACGATGTACGGTTACGTTAAACCTTGTTTTAATATCACTGATTTTATACCAACTTTTTCTTATATAGTTTTTATGCACCTAGATCCCTTTTAATAATGAAGAGAAAAGACCAACAAACATATGCCCGTGCCTACCAGTTGATCTTGGTAATGACTAAAGAAAATCTTCCAATAATAATTAATAGTCCTAAACTGTTCGCGCAAATACGTCACTATTGTCTGTTTCTTGCCAAATAAAGAGCCTCTATTTTATATGTTTTTATCTTAGTGGCTTTTTGTAGGTAGTAAGTGTTTTTGTGAATTAGAGAATCCCAAACCCACTTTTGAAACTTTCGACAAATTCTCTATCCCATCAGGAGGAAAGGAATTTGAAAAAAGTATGGAATCAATGTTACCTTCAATTACAGGATAAGGATTTAAATTTATATAGTATTTAGGTTGCCTTCGGTAATTTAATTATCCCGCCTTGGCACGTAGGGACCTTTAATTTTTTATGTCCCATACGTAAATATTCCAAGGAAGGAATAATTTGTGAAATATTGCCTCCGGTAGTTATATTAAGGGTTTATTCTTAATGTTATTCAGATTTTCATTTTCCAATCTGGTCTTATCATGTCAAATAGTTTGGTCACCATCACTCTCAAAATAGGAGAAGGAATTCACTTCAAAATTTATGTCCCTATTGTTTCACTGTGGTAAAATAACATGGCCACAGTCCAATTTGTAACGGAAGTGGAGAGTTTTAAATGGCATGTTGAGAATATCGATACGGATAATAAATACCTGTTCATATTAGAAGTAGGGGATAGATCCCAGTAAGAAACTTTTTGGTGCTATTCAAGTTTTTAAAACAAGATACGTTATTTGGATGTGAAAATTGATCAGCCTTTTACCTGTTTATCTGCCAAAAAAGGTTCTGTAACGTCCTATATAAAACGGCATTGTTGCCGTCCCTTAGTTGGCCATAAATTGGGCCTGTTCTAATTTATAGGAGGTGATTTCCGCTTTTCCATAGCGTACCAAGTAATTTTTGAAATTCTTCGCGAATAAACTCAATTTTTAAACAGGTTTTAGCGTTGGACATGGTCATGTCCGTTAGCTATAATTGAAATGGTTTCTAGAATTTTCCATTCACAGGCATTAAGGCAATTAATAAAAAAAATAGGAAGGGTAAACTATAGAATTTTAAAGGACGTGATGCAATAGTAAAATTAAATTTCCAGCAAAACGAGTATTCAAAAAACCTAGTCCGCACCATAGGCCATTAACGTTTTGCTAAAACAAGTTGAGTGGGTAAGCAACTACATTGGTAATAAGGAACCTTGAATATTAAGTTCTATTCCAATAAGTCCTAAATCACAAATCCTGAATTCTATACAAAGCCTAGCCTTATCATAGAAGATTTATAATTCTTTAGTATAGTACAATGATCTGCATATCTTCGCGTCAATTCCCTGAAATTTTAACTTGGTGCAGTGGTTATTACTGTATGTTGCCGTTCATTGGTGGTAAGCCAAACGGAGGTGAAATTACATCAAGCCAGGTACAATTGAAAAAAGTGTTTTTAGAACATGCCTAAAAGGCTTCGCTTCATCTGCTGGTTTTGCACGAATTTATTGTTTATACCAAACCACGGTAATCCCGAGGAAAGTTATAAGTATTCTCCCTTTGTTTCCAATTCATTTTTAAAGCCTGATTGCCGTTACATTCAGCCAGAATATCTGAAATTTGCCCACACACCTTCTAAATGTAAGGGATAAGGTTTAATCCTCAATATCAATTATTATGAACTTTAAAATCTATGTCTCACTCAATTCCCTAAAGAACTGTTTGTCTTCGAAGAGGGAGGCAGAGGCCAATAGTTACCTGATAGCTGTTTTAGGTCCTGTTTTGACCATGCAATATATCGTGAATGCTTAAGCGGCTGAAATCTTTATCGGCCCAATGTCCCCTACCATTTAGTACCTGTTCTAATAACATGTCCCCTAACACAACCATCACCGAACCGTGTTTATGGGAGAATATATTTATGGACACTGCTTTTACCTATCCGGAACGGCATTCTGTGGACAACATGGTATTACCAGCAGTCCGCTCATTGGTGGAATATCCAGGAATGTCATCACCCATGTAAAGTAACATGGCTCGGAATTTATATTTATATTATATCCAAATACATCATCAAATGGGGTCTAATATTAAATGGTGGGCGCCCTGTGGACTATCAGTACGATCCAATCCCTCTTAAACGCAATCCTTACCCTTCGTTGGTTCCGCCCGAAATGGGATACATACATTTAATAACCGCTGTTAGATACGCGCACTTACACTACGGCATATAACACATAATCGTAAAATTGAACGTTCATACGTTTACTCAAAACATTTCACACCTTCAGAAGAATATAATCTTAAACATCCACGTGAATACCCATCTCGAAAGTCAAATACAAGTAGTAATGTCTTAGATAACAGTTCCTTATAGCTCTGTCCAGAATATTTTTCTCTTATCGATTATGGCTTAACACTGTAAATATCCCTTATAATTATATTATTTTTAAGTTTGATTTAAATGGTTTTCAATGGTCTTAGTATCATTTATTTTGGCTGGCGCCTGTTTTGTAGCATCGAATGAGTATGTATATATTAATACAGTTTTTGTACAGTTTCCTTTTATACGATTAAAGGGGGTTTTCATAGATATGAAATGCGTAATTCATTATCACAAGCACAAATTTTCAACTAGCAAATAGTAAAATAAATGAATTGGTGAAGTTATTGGCGAAACGGTACAGCCAAAATGGTATAAATCGATTTTCTTTGGTCCGAATGAAATTTCAATAAACCTTTTGAAGAAATCAAATGTGCGCAGCTTTTAGTAATAGTTCCAAAACTTCCACTTCATTTTGCGGCTTCTAGTACAAATAGGACACCCGAGCATTTAAAAATCTATTGGCTTTCACCCCCGCTAAAACTTTTTGAAGGGGGTAAAACACCCTTTCCTAGATTGATTGCCAAGAGCTTCGCAAATGGTAACACTTAACAGAAGTATGTTACTATAACTACCTTTTTTGATAGGGTTTTTAGGAATTGTTAGATACTTCCGCTATGGCATCATCATCCCACTTCGAGCAAATAGAGAATATATCGGCATCTACCGGTTTTTGAATAAATCACGTACTCGCTGCTGCCTTGTCTTTAAAAAATAGGAAAAGCTTAATGCTTATTCCCTGCCTCAGGTATGTAGCACATTTCTAATTCTTCATATTCCAAAATGTAATCGAACAAATGTTATTGGCGACATAATGCCAGTTTCCAAGATTACAACATCTTCATCATATTACAAACGTAAATATTTATATCAAAAATTTTGTAAAGGTTATAGCGGAAATAAGTTTTTTGAAGTTATATCTTTTTTAAAAAATCCATTTGAGCTCTATAATAACATATATTGGCCAAATTAACCAGGACAAGTTTTGCCTAGTCAGCCCGAGGTATATTGTAAAATAGGCTTATGTTGTCCTAATTCCGAATATAATGTTAACTCTAAATTACCTTCTAATATAAATCATTGGCGATAATTTGTAACACAATCACCTATTATGAAAATCCTATTTTAAAATGGAAGATGTGTTTTGGGGTAGCTTTGATCAATAATTTATCCTCTATAAAAGTACAAAAAATGAATGTCTCTTCCTATTTATCACAACGCGGGAAATGCCATGGGGATGTAAGAAAGGTCCGTAATAAAGGACTAAATTTTCTTCTATTTTTAATAAATAGAACACTCAATTAACAAAAAGATTTAGAATAACATTTAACACCCTATAAAATGTATTGTTATGCTTGTTAAATAAAACTTTCTTGCCAAAATGAAATGAACTTCTTTAAAAACAATCTTTTTTCCACCCGTTTAAACCGCAGCCGTCTTAATTTTATTGGGGTTTTATTGCTACTATTCCATGGCCTTTGGCAACCTTGCTCGTATGAAGTTGGTAAATAGCACCTGCAACGGCAAGAATTTTGGATTTTACAATATGGCCAAACATGGTTTCCGAAAGCAATTACGGTATTTTTTGTCATCTAATGTTTGATTGGTAATATTTCCCGCGAATATAAGTTGTTAAGAAAGGAAAAAATGGGCGGTATTTATGCTACATCTTCTTAAGGGTTTTAATTATCTAGAGTGCCTTTAGTTACGCAGATTATAAGTTTTTTTGAGGGCATGATGCCAATTCCGTGAAGGGAAACTCGGAGAATGTTTTTATTCGGAAACAGAAACTTACCTCGCACACGAGTTTTTAATGTAAGACCGGAGAAATTAATAAGGAACCCACAACGTAAGATTTTGGGAAGAATGAAATAATTGGTGTACCTCATGCCAGCCATAAAATCCAAATATTGCGCCTTGAATTCCGATTTTAACGGCAAGCCCTTTTAACCATATCCTATGTAGGGTTAATTGATGACGAAGCGAAAAGAAAGGGTTGATGAAGATGGCAGCGGAAAGGAATATCTGAAAATTGTGGAGGCAGGAAGATGGCCACACGCTCACGGATCATTATTTAGAAAGTGAGTGAGGATTACCAGTAGTTACATAATGTACTTTCTTTCGCATTGATAAAGCCTGAAACCGAAGGGGCTATAAATAATTAATTTGATCTGACGAGAGAATTTGTCAAATTAATCATCTTTCGCAGGACAATTTTTTTGAGCTGGCCGATCAGATATTATCAAGGGACTTTGGTAAAGGATAGTCTTCAAACCTTTTCAATTTAAGATCCTAATATACACTGAGGAATGCAAATTCTTAATACCAGAACCATTTATAAGGGATCTTTTATGGGTATCATTACTATCCACGGAAAAACGAAAAAACAGAAATGATCAGGATGCATTAGCTCTGGAGAAAGAATTATTACTTCCAACGGGGAAACGGTACGTAAAAATTACTGGGTAGCTAAAGGCATAATGTACAAGTTTTCCGGAGAATTTAATGTTTAGGTGGGCTCGAATTTTAATTTATCCTATGGATCTAAGGGTGTAGTAACCTACCCGTTTGGAATTAAAATTGAATCGATTTATATTGCCGAAAAGCATCCAGGAACAGAGAAGCTATAGCCTTGTCCTTTATGAGTAAGGTTTCAAGATGACGCCGTCCGTTTGGATATATGATATATATATGAATCCATATTTTGGACCACAAGGAGAGTACACGTTTTTTTCAAAGCTAGTTTTTCACCCGGATGAAAAGAGAGTACGTATTATCTGTATACCTACGGAATTTTTGGGGCACATGGATAAATTAATATTGGAATATTTTCTATTGTACGCCGGTCTTTATAGGGGTATGAATAATGTTCTTTGGTAAGACGAGGTTAGAGGATTTGGGTGCTTCATAGAAAAATTAAAGACACAACACACGCGACTAAGTTGGCAGTGCTATTTATTCTTGGTAACCAAGTTTAAATATGATGGCTCAGGAAATGTGGAGGCAGGACCGCAGTCATGGCCACATGGACCATACACCTACTGCCAAACAGCAAGTAGATTCTTTATTACACGCTTTACCCCATCAAAAGAAGCATGCTTTCCAGAGAATTGTAAATTGGTTATTCAGCGATGGCCATGGAAGAGCGTATGAAGCCTATAAATACCTTTTCCTCTCAGAAAATTGTTTGGAGACAGAAAACTAAGTCTCAAGGAAATTAAATAAACGGACTTTAATTCTTGACCAAGTATTTCCTTATCATAAGATGCTGAATCCCTAGAGTTTTGGTATTATGAGCACTGAATTTATAAGCCTTGATAAAGGACAAAATGATAGTATTTTGCGCGAGATCAATAAGGGCTGGAGCAATAGGTAAGGAATTTGCAAGGCACAGATTTATTTGATGAAAAAAGGGAGATAACAAGTTAGCCGATTATCTTCAAGAGGCGTATGCCACCGAAACAACCCCAACCAATTTCAAAAGGACTTTAGGAGTTTTTGGATGAACGTTTGGTATGTTGAATAGGGGCCTTGGGAGGTGAAATAGTTAAATTTTCCCTTTAGCTTAACGATGAAAATAAACAAATGGAATTTCAGCCGTGGAGTATAGGGGTGGTACAGGTTCCAGGTGTCGGAATTCCTTTATGGACCAATTTTAAAATAAAAATGCCAGTATCCCTTTTACTGTAATGAGAACTGAAAAAAGCGGTTAAGAAATGGAGAAACCTTTTCCGAAAGCGATAAAATTGTTAGCCGCCTTTAAAAAGACCAAGAAAATCACGGGAGTGAGTATTGCCAACAGAAAAAAATAAAGCGGAAGTGGTTCTTATCAATAGGAGCAATATATATAATACTTTTTACAAGTATTATGCTTGGTAGGGTTTGTTAATGTTTGTACTTCTGTATTCCAAATCATTAAAGGACAGGAAGCGTTCGATTTAGTATAAGCTTGGCATCAAGGAACAAAATAATTTATGTGTTATTTATTCTACAATAACTTAGGATTGATAAATTGCGATGGTATATTCTTGCGCTCACGAGCACCATGGAGCCGCTGCCTATGAAAGTATCCCTATATGTTATATTGGGCCACTCTGGGCATGGGACTGCCTGGTCAGCAAAAAAGAAGCGATAATGACCGAAGTAGCGGGCAGCCATTTGTAACCGCTAGTGTTATTGGATTGCGAAAATCAGAGTTGGGTAGACCCCTCCTATCAAGCCAATCTAGTACCATAAAGGTTCTGGATAGTTATTGGTTAAATGATACATGTGGCCGTAATTGTTGGTAAAGTTATGGCCCTAACTGTAGGCAAATGATCTTGGGTGGGTGAGTCTATTGTTTTAATTAAGTAAATGACAAACGACAAGGAACAAAGTTGAAAATGGACATACATTAGAGCTTACTATAGATTAAAGAGGCTATCTTTAACGGTCAGGATTTGGTAATGCTGACCCTTGGCAACTTCACTTTGGGTGGACAATGGGCCCACGAGAAGTTGAGGGCCGCTATTGGGGTTGGGATCCCGAAAAGGAACTTGCCTTTAGGGTTTTCCATAATGATTTATGCATTTGTGAATTCATACGCAGAATTGATTCCGGGGTTTAACGCGGTAAATGGTTGTTTAATTTGTTGAGCACGTCATTGATTCGGATAGCATCATGATATGACCTACTTTTGGTGTCAAATTATCTATCTTGTCGGATTGCAAGTTACGCCAGCGGGGCAGCAGGTTATACCAATACCAACTTTTAATATTATTAATACGATTTTTGGTGTAGTGGTTTTGGGAGGTGTAAGATTATTGCGCAATAAAAATTCTATGCCAGTAATTTTGCACTTTTTAAAAAAATGATGCATATTTGTTTCATTATGAGATAAAAGGAATTAATGTTTTTTTTATAAATGTCAATCAATTACTGCTGAAATCTTAATTTTTTTAGATTCCCTGTTGTGGTTGCGTTTATTTCCTTCGTCTACTCAATTTTCATCTTTACTCATGAGGGAGAATCCAAAAGCAACCCTATCTAAATTTATATAAGTATTTTTATTAATTGCCGAAAGTGGACGAGGCAAGGAATCCGAATTTATACCCTGGAAGTATTCGACGAAAGCCATTTTTTATGTCTGTCCATTCAATGATTTTGGAAATGTTGATGGAATCTATTTTTGCACCTGGTCCGCTATTAGCCATATGTATCACGGTAAGTTGTCAATGCCGTAGCTACCAATAGGACTCACGGAATCTGTATACTTACTGATATATGCGCATAGCCTATAGCTTAATTATGGCGGCAAAGCCATAAATAGTTCCAGACAGGATAGTTGAAAAAAATATTAAAGGAGCCAGGGAAACGCAGTAACAGGCAATTTTATTGGGTATCCGCAGTAAGACATTTAGAACAGGTTGTTAAATCGGGGCATTCTACGACAAAGAGGAATAATCCTTGGACTAATGGAGGGCAAAGAACTTATTGACTGAAAGGTAAAGGTCTTACAGCTAATGATCAGGTGGCAATATTTATAATTTTTACTCGTAATTCTTGATAATGCCACATCTTATAGGTGGTGCTGGCGACCGCCTTCCAATGCCATGTGGGACCCTAGTGCATTC
>Ga0163217_1035210_pt1 | contig 18883 bp, 6 predicted proteins | sample SynspAceP_FD_185933 | JGI IMG/M metagenome (GOLD analysis project Ga0163217, IMG submission 185933) | Saline lake microbial communities from Ace Lake in Antarctica - Synechococcus sp. Ace-P (PacBio error correction) | ecosystem: Environmental > Aquatic > Non-marine Saline and Alkaline > Saline ...
CAAGGAGAAAAGAAGAAAATTAAAAACCAGATTAAATTCCAAAATGTAAACCATTTTTTTTTTAGTTTTTTGTTCCCTGTTCAGTTTTTTTTGATTAATTAACGTTTTTTTGTTTGGCAATTTATTTTAATAAATGTACAAAACTAACTCATCTTCAAATCCTGTAACACAATTACCAATCCCAAATACGACCTCAATCCGTTAATTACACTTTATCGTTTTATAAAACACTTCTTCCAACTGCTCAATGCCGAACGTTCATTTTCCCCATTTTCAATCTAAAAGTCCCCGCTTTATCCTTTTCTTCCATAATTGGCCCAAGTCTTTTACGTTTGGGAGGGAACCGTTTTTTCCAAAAAGGGCAAATCGTAAGTCTTTATGGCAACCACCAAATCAAAAAAGAGATAGTCGCTCACGATAAAAGGCATTTATGTAATAGTGTTTTCTTAGAATTAATGCTTTTTTGAATGCCTCGCAGAAGAAGCCAAAAATATTTAAAATTCAAATACCACTTAACAAATGAGGTCTTTCCTGCAATTTTTGAGTAGTTTCTGTTAAAGGCAAATTGGTTTTTTGGCCTGTTTGGCTGGTGGGTAAAAAATCAAAAGGCCAGTTTTGTAAGTCGGCATTGTTTTTTTTTCAAATCCTTGAAAAAAACGGATAATAAACTAATTAGCTTACAAAGTCTTGATTTTGGTTTGACGTATCCCTCGCGTTTTTTCCTACCAAATTTATTGTTTCAATTCCATTTGGGTTTTACCAGTTATGCAAAGTCACCGATTCAGAAAGATGTAATGTTAGGATGTGTGGCTTTAAAATTCGAGCTCTAATTTTCTGTCATTAACTTTTTTGTAGCCTTCCCAAAGTGCCGGGCTATTATCAAAAGTCTTCAAATTGACTTCCAATGGCCAACAATAAGATAGTCCCCTGGCCTGTAAATTCGGCAATAAATGTAGTTTTAGGTGTTTTGAGATAAGCTTCTTCTATGTTGCTTGGTTAATAAGAATCGTAGTAGGAGTATTTCCATCAAAATCCCTTCTGCTAAATCGCTTTCTATCCGAATTCCAAATAAAACTCAGCTGATACGAGTAGTTTGGTTTTCTAATAATCATTTCGATTTTTGCGTCCCTTGAATGTCATTGGTAAACACCCCCCCCCCCTCTACAGGCATGAGGTTTTATTTCATTCCAAGCAGACCCAGCGGAATTTTTGGTTGTCTACAATGTGTTTCTGAATACAACATCCCCTTCAACCTTTTAGAAAAGCATAATACTGTCTTTGAGCCGCCGAAAGTAAGCCGCATAAGGCCAGGAGCTAAAACCTCATTCGAAGTTTCTACTTTGTATTTCATCCACACATGCTTGGAGGTAAAATTGGGCCTCAGTAATCGTCTTCATCTTTCTTGCACGAAAAAGCAAATAAGACAAGACTTATGTTTTATCACAAAAAAGTAGGAAGTTTTTCATACATGCAAAGTTCCTCAGAATTAGAAGAAAGTCAATAGGTTCAATTTTTTAGGTTTGGAAAAGGTAAAGGTGAAAGGCAGTTAGGCCAAAATGTAGAAATTGAACATTCATGAACCCGAATAAAAATTATGGGATGAGAAGAGCACCAATTCTAGAACTACAATCAACAATTGACCGCCCCGAGAATATCGGGATGGTGTTTCATGCGAAGTGCTACAAGAGAACCTGTGAGAGGCGGTTACTGAGCTTTGGCCGTAGTATGAAACTCCGGCCTTCCCGATAGCTATCGCGATTAGTTGGAGTCAATCTACTGCGATTGGGCGGTTGCCTTTTTATTTTATAAAGCCAACTGCAAAATGAAATTGTCACTGAAAAATCGGTTATTCCTTCAATTTTTGGAAATAATGTCTAGCGAAACAAAAGTTTCTGATTTCGTTTCCTCCATAAATCAATTTCCGTTTTCTAATCTAAATCTAAATCAAATCGTTTTTTAGAGATATAGTCATTAAATTGCTGTAATCCTTTTTCAATGTCAATTGAGCGTCAAATTCCCCTTTTTGATTTCATTCTAAGTTTATAACTAATGATTATACCAATATTTCAATAGCGGTTATATCTGCCATTGTAATTTTGAAAGTTTCAATTGGGAATGAATAAAACATACCATATTCCGCAGCCCAGCAATTCTTAATTATAACCTTTTCGCCATTGGTCAAGTTCTATGTTTCTATTGCAGACAAAACTGTCCGGTTTGCACCTGTGAAAGTAGTGGTTAGGATATATTTCTTTAAATAACAATAGGTTCTGCTTGTCCACGCACACAGTTGAAATGCTTGATTGGGTTTCCTTTTCTTCAGGTTCTGGCTCAACTGCGATTTGTCTGTTCAGCAATGGTGAGTTTTGGACATTTCACAAGTTGTTTTCTTTTTTTGTCCGTATTTGAATTAACGGCAAAAGTTTAATGCTAACTAGTGTTAATAAGAATAATGGATTGAGTCGTTTCAATTAAGTTTACCGCTAATGATTTTCTGGCTAAAATAAGGCGATAGCGACCAGCAGGGGTTATTTTTAGGTAATGTGGTGTGGCCCTTGAGTGGTAAATATAAATAAGTTCTTTAAAATATTGAATTCAATGCCATGACAGGCTCAAGCAACCAATTCCAAAGTTTAAGCCTGTCCGCCTTTTGGAGGATAAGTCCCTTTTTGAGCTAGCAAGCTGTGCTTGAAGCCAAGAAGTGGTAAGGTTTGCTAACAAAAGAGAGGTTTATAATAGTTTAGTCAATACTACAAACCGTTGCATTTATCAGTATTGAACCGCCGTATACGAGACCCCGTTAATGTACGGTGGTGTGGAGAGGTTGAACTCCGGCTATATTTAGTCTGGGGGAGTCATCTACTCGATTGTGCTTTCGTGCTTTTTTATTTTTTTTAATCTCACTGTAAATCAAATCCTTTCCCAAATAAATTTCTTTTCCCGAGTTTAAGGTGTTTTGCAAATTTCATATCAAATTCTGCCTTAATTATCCCTTTGTCAAACAGCTGGCTGTCTATTTTTAATTTGTCCTTGAGTCCATCGGAAATTTAATGCCTGTCCAAGTCTGTAATGCTGTTGAGTCAATCCATGCGATTACAGGAATCATCCTTAATTTTAATGTTTTTAGACTACCTATGAGTAAGAAACATTAACAAGCAGTTTTCGTCCGATAATGGTATTGTCGCTTGCTTCTTTAAAAGTCATAAAGTTTCTGTGCCCGTCCATTCAATAAGTCCAAGCTTCTGGATTTAATTGAATAAAAATGGGTGGTATCGACAAACTTCATAGAACGCTTTTTATAAGGATCCTGGGTATCATTTTTCCTCTTCATTTTTCATTCGGTCTACTTCTGGCGGACAATTCCATCGCAAACTTAATTGTCCCAAATTTATTCTTGTAAACACCTTCACAGGATACTCCATTTGTCCTGAATGAAGAAGTCGTTTTCAATACTGTGCAACTCCATTGATTCAAAATCCATTCGGTTTTTCATACCTTTTAGTAAAGGACAAGATTGTCAAACAGGTAGTATTTATTATGATTTGAATTTCAGTTTCATCGTCTCTTTTCCTGCATGAAGCCAACGACCATTGTTATGTGGCGTAAGTGGGGAATAAATACGATAAAATTAATATTGACTAAATTAGCAAAATACAAAATGGGAAAGAATGGGAAACACTTTTGGGCGGAGCAATCAGAAAAGGAGTAGTTTAAAATAAACTGCTTGCCCACTAGCATTATACCAAAATGTTAGGGCAAGTTCTTTTTTATCTCCGCTTGTTCCGCAGTCCATTTACGAGCCTTGTAATTAGTCCAACCGATAAATAAAAGGGAAAAATGTTGAAGCACTGCAAATAAGCTAAAGTCTGACCGATAAATTTGAAATTATGAAAAACAGTTATTAATTGGCTAATTTTTGCTTTTTGCAGTAAGCTATCTGTCAATATTTTTTTTATTTTCCTGTATTTTCGAAACCTTGGAGTTACGCAAAGGAAATCGACCCCTTTCATGGTTTGAAATGGGAAATATTCAATTTTTTCTAATACCTCTTCCATTTTGCTCATGTTTTTGTTTTTTGTATGTTCTTCTTTTTTGAATTATTTAGACTGGTTATGAACTTAAAAAAAAACACTAAGGCCAAAAACCAATGAAAGCGAAGAAAATAAAGGGCCAAAATGTTTTCTTTTGCATTTTTTAAGCGTGATGTTCTAAAAGTTAGGTTTTCAACAACTTCCTGTTTCTTCTTTTTTTTAAGTTGCCTTTTCTAAAGAAGTATTACGTGTCATTGAGATTTTAATAAACCCTACCTTTAATCAAGGAAATATTTGGTCGCTCGCATTTGATTTTATTGAAGAGTTGAATTCATTGAAATTTAAATTCTGCAATTTAGGATAGTCGCTTGGATTTCCAAGAGGATAAAGATTTGATTTCCTCAAATGAATTAGGTAATCTAAAATGTCTTTTTATACGTCTAAGAAAGTTTTGTATCTGAAACGACTTAAGTTAACCGAAGTATAGTATCCTTTAACTCTCAGCATTTTTTAAATTTAGATCTATGTCCATAATTTTTTATGTTTCGTTAAGAATACATGGTTTTATAGCAAAGTTAAAGACACAATGCCTTTACACTAAGTTTTTGACATAACCTTATTGATTTAATTTTATCTCTTTTATTTAATTCATCAAAGAAAACCTAAAAAATACGTTTCTTATAATATACTCTTCCCAAAATTTCCATTTTCCCATAGGTCTTTAATCCCACATATTTTCCCCTTTTTAAAGCTGTTGTAATATACACCCAATAATGAGTTGCCCATCTGAGAGCTCCGTTTTGAGTTACGATCTGAACTTTCATAATCTGAATCATATCAAATTCAGTTATTCTTTCCGGGATGGTCTAGTTTGAAAAATTATGAACTTCTCCTGGTGTTTTTCATGCTAAAGCTTCGTGAGTCTTTCATGATTAAACTCCTTCAATAAAGTAATTTAAACGTCTTTGCTGGCTTTTTAAATCATAGGCGAAGGTTTTGCACAAGCTGCCTTTTAAATCACGATGCATTCGCTCATGTCTTCCCGTTTTGTTCTGGGTGTGCGGATCAGAAGAACACTGGCATTATCCAAGCTCAATAAACCAATATGAAAGTCTAGTAAAAAAATCGTTTTCGGAAAATTGCTCGCACAGATCCAAATGGACTTCCATTGTCAGTATGTATTTGTTTAGGTAGCGCCCATATATTTCTAAAAACCCTTGTAAACTCTTGCCTTTACTAATTTTGTTATTTTCATGATAATGACCTTTTTGAAGCAAAATAAAAATCTAACTTTTTTGAGTCTGCAATTGTGAGTGTAATGACAGTATTTTATTATTGCCCATATAAGAACTTTCCTTTGTAGTCTGCACTCCAAATTTCATTGCAACTCTTTAGGATCAAAAATAGGGAAAGATAGGCTTCACTCTCTATGACGCTTCTGAGGTTTTAACTAAGCCTTTTTATGGAAGGATATTGTGAACAGTAACCACTGATGAAATATCTTCTTTCCAAACAGCTTTTTAACAATAGTACCCTTATTTTTTTGGCTCCCCAACGAGGATAATTTTTCCTTTAAATCAAGGAAATATTTCGCTCTACTTTTTCAAAGCGTTTTGTTAGGAATGGCTTTGGGTGTTTTCATTGTTTCTGAAGCCCCGTCTATTCCGAATATTTTCGTAGCCGATGACAAATCATCTTATAAGCGGTGGTCGAGAAATTTCGAAGTTCTACATAATTCAGTAATGGTATGTCTTGAACTTCTCCAATGCACTGGATAACTCTCATTTTTGTTCCATAGTTGTTTGTTACTATTCGCAAGGCATATATCTGAATTGGTGTTTCGATATACGTCCAAAAGTGTAACTATGTCTATTTTAAACTTTGTTAAAGGATGTCGCCTTTACCGTACCTTAATTTGGCCCTAAACGCCCAAGTAAGATTTGTTGGGAGCTTAATAAAAGTAATTATAATCAGTTACCATAACAAAAACCGGCCTGGATTGCAAAGATTTTTTTGTCGTCCCGTAAATCCGAGACGGAAATTTTGTGGGACGTCAAATAGCACGCAAAACTAACCTAACTGCCTAAACCCCAAATGAATTTCATTATGTTTGTGGGGTTGCGTTTTTTGTTTTCAGAGTCAGGCACTTAGCAAGGAAAATACTCGGGTCAATTCTCAAGTCAATTTAAGCACAGTAATAAGTGATAAATTGAAATAACAATAGTTTTGCGATTTTGTTGTTTCAAATCCTTACCTTGCCGAAGGTCATTTAGACAACAAATTTATAAGTCAACATTATGAGAAGTTTAATCCGTCCAAACAGTTAATTAAGTGCTATAAACGTTGCAAGTTTTGCAGATATTGAAAATATCAGTTTTGTAATTAGTCAATTAGTTTGATTAAATGCTTTAGTAGTTAAATGTTGTTTTACTATAAGAACCGTAAATATTTAACAAGGTTTTAAATGTTATTATTAATCAATACAATTAGCAAATTTTCCTTCTCTAATTTTTTTCATATCGAAAAATAAGTAGTCCTGTCCCATTTCGGCTTTGATGTAAGCATCTTTACCTTTTACAGTTAAATTTAATATTTTTTTATCGTTTTGAAAATTAATCTTGTTTAATAAGCCAAGTTAATTGATTGATTTAAATTCGTTTTTGAGTCGGAAGAGGCATGGTTAATACCATCAGCAGATTCCAATTTATGCTTTTAATTTTTTAACACTTTCTAATTGCGAAGCTGTTTGCAATTGATAAAAATATCCAAGAATAAAACAGTTTCATCTTTCATTTAAAAACCCGATTTTTTTTAATGCAACGCACAACGTTTACTGTATGTGCGTTGTGGTTTTGATAAAGAATACAATTTCAGTTTAGCACTTAGCAAAAACCGCTTTGCGGTTTTGTAAATTGCCTTTCCAAAACAAATCCGATAGCGGATTTGCGAGCTTGAAAAATAGCTTACTGAAACTTGCCCAAACTACCTTACCCACAATGCACTATACAGCTTGGTTGTGGTTAGTTTTTTTTCTTTCCCAAAATAAATCCATCCATGATATACTAGTAAAGTCTTGTTCATTATAGATGCCTAAATACCTTTAGGCTGCTGTCTAACTCGCCAAAAGCTACTCTAACAATCTTCTTCCATCTCTATTTTTTAGAAAGTAACTATGTCTGAAAACCATAATTTTCATATTTAATAAATTCACTTTTCTTCTTTTTTAAAAAAGTATCCTAGATAGTCGCTCCCATCTCTTTCTAACTCTGCTTTAATTTTTCCGGTTGATGAATTATCATTCTTTCTCCAGCTTGGAACCTTAGATGGCACTATATTCCCAAAATCGATAGGTTCATAGGAGCTAGGAAAAATTTGGGCATTTTTAATTATATAATTCTCCCACTGATTTCAGCCTTCTTTCTGCAATTATGTACTTTATATTTTAATCAAAAGTGCATATCCCTGCCTGTCCAAATGAGTTTTGATAGATAGCAAAGAAGAAGAAATATTAAGAGCGGATGTCGGTCCCAAAATGTTTAACGACAGTCAGCCTTTAAGGAAAGTCGTTTTTAGTGGTAATAACTAAAATGAAAAACCAAACACCAATGGCAAACAGATTAATAAAAGCCTCGAATAATCGCTGGGAATAATTCAGTTTAGAAACAGTCAGAAAGAAATACAGTTAAAGACTGAAAGATTAAAAATAAATATTAATAGATTTTTTTCCTTCTCATAATTAAACGCACAACATCCGAATAAAGGGAAAGGTACGTTTATTCACCTTAATGTCAGGAATATATTATTTTTTTTAATATTTTTAACTTTATTTACTTTAAAATCAATCATAAAAAAGGCGTTATTAGTCGTTTAATGTCGTTTCCACACGGCAGATGAGTCGTTGTCAATTTCCACCTCGGCGAACACTTAAAAACGGAATAAATATTTACCATCAATTCGTCAAATCATTTTTCCAAAAAATCCGAAGATAAGGTTAAAAAATAAAACATTCACTCAGGGTGTTTGAAAAATAAAGTGTTAAAAAGGAAGTCTATTTTTAGCGGGGCTTAATGAGTTTTAGAGACTTAGAGAATACTCAAAATCTCATACCACTTCCAATTAATAAGTAAACTCATCACCAACAACCTTATCGATACAGTTTTTGGTTTGGAAAGGGTTTTAAGGTTTTTTGTATGAAACTTTTTTCTTAAATTATTGAAACAGTCAGTCGGATTCTCTTGGTATTAGTAAAACCGATAATACTTCAATTTGAATTTTATTTATTCTAAAACCACCTGTAATATCATTTGAAAATTAAATCGCGGATTAAATAAATTATTCAAAATAGATTGATTTCCGATTAAAAAAATATGGATTTACAGGATTATCCTTTTATCTCTGAATGAAGTTCGGATTTTAATTTTTATGGTGACTCTAGGAACTGCCTATTCAGCGAGTAACTCATTAAATTGTTTTATACACACCTACAACGAATACTAACAAATGGGATACTTATATAATGATATTTTACATAAAGTTAATTATACAATTTCATCTAATCTGTTTTCGAGTTTCCTCTTGAGAAATGAAAATTGCTTTTCCGCTCTCTATTTCATTTAAATTCTTGTTGTAGGTATTTTTTTTGTAACCAATAGATCAGAACTTTCCACTCACTATCTCGATTTCGTTTTAGTAAATTTACTTCATAACCAATTGATTTAATCGTTAGACATTTTTTCTTCAGCTGATTTTTAATTGTAATAGATCAATCCTAAATGATTTTAAACAAAATACCGAAAGTAAATTTATTGAAAATTAAAATATGAATCCTCAATCATAACTTAAATAACTATATCTCTTCCGGCATTAAAACGATAAGACTCACAGCAACCGTTTTGCCATTTAAATTTTGTCCAAATTGGGGGAGGCCAATGAAATCACAAAGTATTCGGTGGTGGTCCAACGTTAGTTTACGGCGTATGGAATTGGAGAGAAAAATATGTTTTTCCATTGTTGGTGGTTACGCAAGCTGCCATAGCCAAACAGTTGTTAGTTGTTTTTTGGAGTTGGTTTGCTTCAGCTCCGTTCAGTAAATCGGGCTGTTTTGTCCCGGCTTGATTTTCTAGTTGTTTGAGCTCTATTTGAGCCATTTCTCTAGAGGTCTCAATTTTATCGCCAGCGCTACTTTTTGGTGTCGCTGTCCCAGATTCTTGAGTCGAGGCAATGTTGTTGCTAATTCTCCACTGGCAAGAAAGTATATCGATCAACTTTCGCTGTCAGTTGTTTGTTTTATAGAAAAGGCTCAATAGCTGTTTTAAGGCTTCGTCAGGTCCGGTCGATACTTCAGCTGCAATGCGTAAATGAAGTTTCTCAAAACTTGATCTTTGCAATTTTCTAAAGTGGTTTTGGGTGATTCTGGCTTTCTAAATAAAGCACTCAACTCAGATATTTTACCAAATCTAAAATTCGCTAATCTAAAATTTCAAGCAATGCCTTCGTCCTTTCAATTCCAATGCAATTTCCTAAATTTTACGAAGGCACGATAATTGTTTGTTTCAAGCTTTTTTTCAAGGCTTTGGCTGTGGGCCCTTCTTTTGCCCCTTTTAAAATTGAATTAAAACCATTCAAGAAATAATCGCCAATTCTTTGGTCGTACAACTGCTGTTGTTTCGGATTATCGTCTTTTTTTAACCAGTCCACTCACTTCAGCACGAAGTGGTTTTCATGACGGCAAGTGCAAAGATTTGGATCATTTGGTCCGTCGCTTAAATCAAAAGTGTAACGCGTTTCTGCGTAAAATATCGTTGTTGTCATCAGTGGTTAATTTAATGATTTTTTTGAAAGCACAAAACTAACGATTTATGATAGGAGAGTTGAAGGTTTGGTTGGATTAATGTGTCATTAATGTTACCTATGAGAGAATAGTTTTGGTTTGCTCTATGTTTTTTGGAGAATTTATTTGTCTTAGGCTTCATCTTCGACCCCACTCAACCTGTAAACCTCAAAAAAGCTTGTGCTGAGTTTATCGAAGGGCCTCTACCTGACAAATAAATACAATTGAATTAAAGCCTTTTACTTTACACAATCACTCCGCACTTGAGCTGCTTGAAAATCTCTAGAATACTGTTTGGATTTTTCTGGAGGCAGTTTTAAGTGCATTGCCAGCTTCAAATCGCAAACAGCTGCTGCTTATTTCTATAAAATCAGCAATTTTCTGACTGCTACTTCTTGTCGAAAGTCTGTCGCGGCGTCCACAAGCTTTGGTATTGTTTTAGCCACAATCTCACGCTTAATGATGCTAGGCGGCAATTTGGTTTCGCTCGCCAATATTCAAATAATTTTCCGTGAACTATTCGCATCGGCCAAATTGATATTGGGAATCAACAATAATAATAAGTCTGCATTTTTTTTTGATATGAACAATCTCACGAAATGAGGAACACTTTGCCAATGTATTTTCCAAAGGCAAGTTTTCAGTTTGTTGGAATGTAATTTTTCAATACGCCGACTGGAGCCAACAATTTGCATTTTAATTGCGTGGCTTCGGACTTATCAATCACCACTTCAAGTCCGTCTAAAAACGATTCAAAAGGTTCATACTGATTAGCCAACGTTCCTGTGTAGCAATGTAAACACACCTGGGTTCGGAGAGTTGCGTTCCACCCAAATCTTCTGGATCAAAACCATTTGGAATAATCTTGAAATTTTAGAAACCGTCCAATTTGATCTGATTTTAGGTAAAATAAATCCTTAATCTTGACTAAACAGTAATTATTTGATCCGATTTCCTTCGAAATAACTTCTCGCTCTAAAGTCGCAAGTCTATTTTTTTAGACCAATTTCGTATGACCAGCAATAAAGCGTTAATAGTAAATGTCCTGTCCATGATCTCTGAAATCTAAAAGCAAATCGCACCACTTTATGAGGAACAGGCCTTTTTCAAATCCATTCGCCAAACTAAGTTGGTGTAAGTGGGGCGGGCTAAGTGTGATTTACTGTATTAATTTTGGTGTTCTTTTTTATTTCCTTTCTTTTTCGAACTGCATACCTTTTTCCAGCCTACACGGGATCAGGAATAAAAGAAGTTGCTCCGTTGGCAATTCCCAAATTTCTGAACACCACTCTCGTTGTTCACCATTAGAAGAAGCCCTGCGGTCGGTAACATTTTTCTTGCGACCAGCTTTAGAGTAATAATTAATCGGCTTCAAGAAGAAGTGGTCCTTGTGCACTTGAATCGATGGATGAAATGTCGTGTTTAAACTCTCATCCAACAACAATAACTAGCTACTTTCTCGTCCTACCGTCAAAATTAGTAACTTCAATTCCTGTTTGAGCGAGGTACTTTCGAATAGTTTCCAACCATCGTTTGCACCCGGCATCCTCCACTTGGTGGCTCATAAATTAAGATATGAATGAGTACTTTTTTCATGGCATTGATTTCCGAGAAAGCGTAAAAAAGATACTTGAACTATTTAAATTCTTTTATTTTTTGATTTCGAATGGGCAGTAAAAGTAATTTTTAAACAGTATAATCTATTTTAAATCAGGTGTTTTTAAAGCCTTGGATTCAGAATGGGGACTCGCTCAATAGCGTTTCCAAATAAAATCTTCCAATGAAATTCCTGCTGCTATGGCTTGGTTGTGGAATAAACTGAACCTTCGGTTAATCCGGGAACAGTAAATTTATTTCAATCACAGAAGGACTGCTTCCCCTGCAAATAAAATCTATTCGAATGACCCAGTTCATATTGAATTGAATGATAAATTTCAACCAACCGTTTTCCTGACTTCGGTTGTTAAATGGCTTCAATCTATTTGAGCAGGAGTAAATTTCTTGAGAAGCACCATTGTAAAATTTTGGCTTTCCAAAATCGAAAAACTCAATTCCTGAGAAAACGATTTCAGTTTATGGGCAAGCGCCATCACTTTTCCTTTATAATTCAAGTACGCCACAAGTCAGCTTCCGTTCCCACCAGCCTTTCCTATTAATACTTCATGATGCTTCGCCAAAGGCTTTTTGAATAGCCGGGTTCAAGCTCTGATTGTTTGTTTTACTTTACTGATTCCAAACTACTTCCAGCCAATTTGGTTTGGCCTTCACAAAACGAAATCCTAATTTTTCTCCATTGCATTTTTCATCGTAACTCATTCTCTATTCTGAGTAGAAACAGAGTTCGCACAACGAATAACCTAATTGTTTTTAAATAACGTATTGGCAATACCATTTAACTAAAGTAACTGCTGTATTCCAATAAGCTAGGTGTGGGTGGTATGGGATTTGCATAAATCAAAAATAACCTTGGTCAGTTTTCCATCTTCCCCGGGTTTCCGTAATGGCAATAATGAGACAATCAAACTGTATAACGACATCATTAGTTAAAAATACTGAAAAGTTCGTTTTTAAAATCCTAACCGATACGTTTTTGTCGCCCATCTCGTCGTCCATTCTTTACCGACTATCATTTTTATCAAGTACAATCATACAGTGATTTTGGTCTAAATGGCTGTAAAGAACCACCTGGGGCAGATTTTTAAAGAAAATGAACGATTTTCAAAGAATCTCCTCCTGCTATAACTGCGATGGTTCGTTTTGTTGGCTCATTTTGTATTGTATTAAATCCATTGCCTAAAATTAAAATTATAGCGGTTGCAATTGAGTCAATATTTCAGGGTTTTAATTAACATAGGGTCTTTATAGTTTTATGTCGAATCCTCTTTTATTCTGTTGGGATTATTGCTTCTTGGTTAAATAAGAGTATATGATCTCTTTTAGCTAAAAAGGTAGTCTATTCTCTAACAGTGAAACGGTCTAGTTTCTCTTTTTCAAAAAGAACATGAAGCATTTTGGAGGCACCTAAAAATGCTTCGTGATAACTCTTAATAAATGAAATGGAGAAGCTACACAACAGGCGCTCCTTAAAATTTAATAATCTTTGTTGACTTTAAAGGAAAAATTCATGACCCTTTTTCGTTTTTGTATTCTCTAAGACTTTTGTCATCAAAATTTATTGATGCTCCATTAGTTGTAGTTATTGCTGCTTTTTATTGGCCGTATCTTCTTATCTGACAAAAGTTATACCTTGCATGGAGAAAGTAATAGAAGTTCCAAGTTTTGAAAACTACAAGATTAGATCAATTGGATGATGTCTTTAAGAGTCAGCTCAATTATGTAATTGTGGATTCTATTTACCTCAAAGAAGAACCAGCTGGCACGCGTGATAGAACAAAGATCCTGCTTGATAGGCCGTTGTTTGGGTGAAAAAACGGCAGAAAAGTTTAGCTTCGAGCAGTTTACCGCAGTTAAAGGCGCCACAAACGACTATTCGCTAATTTAATCGACCGATCGCTATGCGAAGCTGAAGCCAACATAGGCGCTTATAGGTTTGAAATTAGGAGTGGTAACTTATTGAGTCCGATCCTTGTTCAAATTGTGTGTGAAAACAACAACAAAAAGGAAAAGAATGTAACACCAGGAAAATCGATTCATAAAGGAGCCGTGATTGATTTAAAGTCGGTTGGAAAAGGAATTGGGCGACGAAATTGGTGCCTATACCATACCTATACGCAATGAATGCGGAAATGGCGAAAGTGTTGCTAAAAAACAAGTTTGTTGACCATTGAGGCAGAGGATTTTTGATGAAACGAAGGTTCCATCAACTTCTGAGGATACAGCAAATTGCTATTATTAATACGACCAGATTCCTGCCTATGCGGCTGATAAATCAATTAATCTGGTAGTCTTTGGAGTAATCTTTTTACACGATGATAGAAAAATAAGGGTGAATGAATTCTGCCGTTGATACTACCGAAACGACTTCAACCTTAAGAATGAAAAGAATTATATTGTAGCCGATTTTATGTGGTGTTGTCTTTTGGAACTTTTGCTCAAGATTATTTAAACTGTACCCTTCTTCCTAATCAAGTTTATTTCATCGAAGCTTGCTGGTTTAGTTCCAAGAATAAAAGCAGACAATATCGATGCGTTCTTATTTATTTTTGTTTGATACACTAAGACTGCCTTTTAAAGACGACTTCACATCCGTGGATAAAAATGCGAAAACTAAATGCCAAAGAAACCGACCAATGGTCGTGATGCGATAACTGTATTTATTACTCTTACATTGGGGAATCAAGTTTCAGAAAAACTGCCGATCGTTTTCCTCTGAATTGAAAAACAAATAACCTATCGTTCTTTAAATGCTGATAGTTCTGTGATCGATACCTTTAAAAAAAACTTCGCCCCTAAACCTCAAGATTTTCCTTTAACTATTACTGCTATTCGATTTATCCCAATCAAACAATTTTTGCTGCGATGGGTTTATCCAGCCCTACAATATTTAATGATACTGTTGGTAAACCATTGGATACCATTAGCTTCCGCATTATAATTAATGAGCAAAGAATTCTTTACAGAGTTATATAGTGGCTTCCCAGATGAAAGAGATCCTTGTGATGGCAACCAAATGAATTTTTGTATTAGATTAATGAATGGTTTTTTGCACTTAACTCCACCGTCATACTGAGTGTGGCTACTTTTGATGGATTTAGACCGAATATGGACGCACGCTTTACGATAACTCAGGCGGACGAACACTTTGGAGACGCAGATTTTAACATCTGCTCCAATTGACTTGTCAGGACCTAACACGTAACGATTCTGTTTATTTGAGTTTATTTCAAGCCCAAGGGTTGAGCAAGAGACGGCTCCTGAAGCCAAACGACTCATTAGTATTGCAGTTTTTTATTGATGTAGGCATAAGTCCTTTGAAATCGGATTTGGGAGCTAAAAGGTGACCTAATGAGACGCCATTTAAGACCAAGAAATATTGTCTGCTTAGAATAGACGCTTTTTTACGCACAATGGAACTTTACAGTTCTAGGCTTCAAAATAAAGGGCACTCTCCATCTAGGCGCTTATGACAACTTGGATTTGGACTTACGTTCTTATCTAAATAAACACCGGAATATATCGATATCGTTTACAATGATAGTAGCCATTAAAGTCGGCTATCCCGGCATGTTCGAAGGACCTATTCAGCGAATTCCATATTGAGCCACCTATGGCAAGCGTTTGGCCGGAGCCAACGACTGAGACAGATACCATATTTCCAAATTTTTATTGGAAAAATAATAACACACCGAATTCCAACACACAGTCTAATTCCGTTATTCATTGCAGGCGAATCCAACTTCAGGGGCATTATCCTATCCACAATTCCTTTTACACATCAAACATAGCCAAACTACACACTAACTTTCATTAGAAATCCTGGTGAATCCTCAAAAGACGAAATTATCCGATTAAAAATAGTCGTTAATTTTGAATATCCTATACACTGTACTAGGACAAACGGCGCACCACTTTTAGCAACCACCTATTTCGTTGCTCAGTTTTAACAATACTCGAGTGCACGATACGGTTGTTATTACAGAAATGAGACACTCATTTTTCGAGCGAACACCGTTTCGCCCCATTATATCTGGCCTAATGATGCATCGGAACTAGCAGAAAGCTGGATCATGCGTGATAAATTTTATCCAGATAACCACTTTTGGAAAACGAGGTGTAATAGCGCCAAACAAATATATACTCCTCATACATTAGAAAAGATATCTTTTGACTGGCAATAAGCGTCTATTTCTTGCAGCAGGCGCAGATATTGGAATTGGGAGTACCTTTATTTATGTGTCTGAGCAGTGAGCTAAATAGAATGGGTTATGAATTTATAGAAAGCCGAATGAAAGACCATGGTTATCTTATTTCGCATAAGATGCAGTATTTAGAACCTATCATTTAGATGATACCGTTAATTATTGGAATGGGGTGATTTTTACATACGGAATCTGAACAAAATACGTTCGATCGTTGAATGTGAGGCTTATGAATTTTAGTAAACGACCGTAAAAATTCCATGTACTATTCTTTGCGATGGGGGAGTTCCATTTTTAATACACCCAGCTGGAGCTCATCATCCTGGAACAATATGATGCATTCGGCACCTTACTTTTAAATTATTAAACGCAAATGTCCAGTCTGTAAACAACAACTCAACGACTACGACGTTGGAATTTTAAAATGGTATAACCACCAACGAATACCGACTCAGCGTGGTCAATTGACATTGAGAAATTACAGGAAGACAAATCAATCCTGTTGTAAATTATCAAACTATTTGGAATTTTACAAGGAAGAAGTTATTCAAGCGGATCAATTTTGTACAACAGCTGAATGGATTTAGAGCCAATCACCAAAATAGGGGTTACCCATCCGATTGATTCCCGATCAAAAAGGCACAATCAGCATCCACCACCCGAATTATAAAGTATTCACAACTTAGATGAATCGACAGAGGAAGATTTTACGAAAGACAAGATGAGTGGATGGCTTTTTGAGGCAACTATAAATATGTTGGCTGATAAAAGGCCAAGCCGTATTGCGGATTGAATAAAAAGTAGATCTTTTAAAACGAATCGGCTTGCACCATACTTCTCGCAAACAAACATTCAAAGATGCGCTACGAAGGAACAAATAGTTGGTGAATGGTGGTGACGGTGAAAAGGTAAACTTACAAAGTTGAAGCCTATTTGAATGAAATTTCATTGTTATTGCCCTTATCCCACCTCGAGTGAATAGAGTTGAATTCCAGAGAATATTCTTTGATATTTTTTGAGGATGAACTTTATTGGTGCTATCCTCTGAATTGTTGTTCTGGGTATGGGAACTAACAGTGGAACATTGGTGATGCGCTCATTTACGCGACATCAATAATTTTGCTGACAGACGGAAACGAAAGGTCCGCTGGTTTGGTTTGCATCGTTTGGATAAAAACCACCACAGGTAATTATGGTGATTGCTAAAACGAACATGCTCTAACTTCATTTAGGGAAACAAGGTTTTTCGACGTACTTCTAGCAGAACTTTTCAAGCATTAGTTTGGGGGCCGATATGAACAGAAGACAGCGGAAGAAATTGAAGGTCATATTGGCCGTAGCTAAGAATAGAAAGCTGATGATATTTTTCCTGAATGGTGAGTTTGGAAAGCAGCCATAACCAAATTTTAGGGTGTTTTGGAGCGTTTTGGGTTATGTTACCGTTGGTGGAATAATAAATTGGAGACTGGGAGAACACACCAAAATTAGAGCACATTCCCGATTCATTGGTCATCCATTGTTTTAATGATCCTGAGTATGGTGGTGATCGAATTCTTTAAAGGAACGAACTTTTCAAAAGTAATAGCAGTTCATCCCAATAATTGTTTTTGAATTCTGCCCCGTCAAGCCCTCTCATAGCCAAAACATTGGGCTTCACAATCCTAAAACAGGAGAGTGGATGGAGTTTACCTCAGATTTGCCGGATGATATGAAGCAAGTCATCGATCGTGGAAAAACTACAATTGTATCGTGGATTAAACGAAGAAAGGAAGACACCAGCGGAAAAGAATTTGGAATAATTAAGGCTTATTTTTCTTGGAATAAATTGAGGTGAATATTCCATTTAAAAATCACGCTAAATATATGTGTTCAAAAAAGTCCTAATTTTGCGCCGATTTTATGGAGTGTTTCTCAATTTTTCAAAATCCCATTGATTAACTTTTCGTATCACTTTTTAATTAACAGATTAAGCAAATCTATTTTTTAAGGAAAATAAATGGAAGTCACCAACGACCATACGTAGTCTTATGGTGAGATTATTTTACCTAAATTGTAAGATCAAAAAGCAATTCTGAGTTTAATCGCAAAGACGGATCTGATGAAGTCCATAATTTAGGATTCATCATCTTTTACCTTTTTGATTTATTTGTTTGTCCATTCGGCAAAAATAATTTTTACAAATAGAAAGTTTCGAAAAAATCAACCAAATAACAAACAGAAACAACGTTCATTTTTGGGAATAGAGATATTGGCCAAATTTTCTATTAGGTGGAGGATTGTTAAGTGTTGTTTATGAGTCCCCCCCTTTACTAGGGTAAAGCCAATTGAGCTGATTACTTTTCATTAACTATCGTTTGCAGCCGCTTTTGCTAATTTTAACCAAAGATACATTTGTTGACTTTTAAGCGGTATTACCTGAGTTTTTCAATACGTTTTTGAATCAATGATTACTGTTTAAAATCGATCAATCAAAAAAGGAAAAGTAAATTGAGATTAGTATGCCTGAAAGTGAAATATTAAACGACCGAATGATGAATGTGGTTAATCTTACCAAATTCAAAAAGTACACTATAGACGAGATTATCAATTATCAAACGACGAGATGTACGTTTGATGAAATGTGGATTTCTCAAATTGCACTGAAATACATTGATAAACTAGAACAGCTGGAAAGAGAGATTATTTCCTCCTTAGAAGTTTTTAAGTGAATACATCGAACCACGTCTTATAACTTAAAGGTGGTAGATGAAAGATGGACTATTTGGAGCTCAAATTTCAATACAACATTGAAGGTGTCCAGAATATGATTTGTTAAAAAGATTTCCGACGAAAACGCATTCGAGAGGTGTTTAACCATTTCCATTTCTAGTAAAAAGGAGAATATACTTGAAAATAGTAAATAAGTAAACACTGTTTTCGACAAAAAAATAAAAGGCTTAAATCGGAATTAAAAATAGATAATTAAATTATATCTAACCTTGTTAATGCAACACTCCATTCAAATTAAAAATAAAAAATCATTTAATTAATGTCAAATGGGGCTTTCTTTTTTGATTTTATATTTTCATTTTTTGTCCGCCCAAAAAAACGAAACAAAAAAAGCTCGTCCTTTGAATTTTTTATTTTTCTTCAAATTTTATAAATCCTAAGTTCAGCCGGGTGATCTCGCAATCACAGATTGAGCTTCCCGGTTTCTTCTAAGG
>Ga0163217_1096313_pt1 | contig 18877 bp, 22 predicted proteins | sample SynspAceP_FD_185933 | JGI IMG/M metagenome (GOLD analysis project Ga0163217, IMG submission 185933) | Saline lake microbial communities from Ace Lake in Antarctica - Synechococcus sp. Ace-P (PacBio error correction) | ecosystem: Environmental > Aquatic > Non-marine Saline and Alkaline > Saline ...
CAAAAAAAAAAAAAAGAAAAAGAAAGGGGAAGATCGCCGCCCCCCTAACGAAGTTTTTTTTTTTGTTTCGCCTTTTTGGGTGTCTTTCTTTGAAATTCAAAGCTCCGGTGGGAGCTGACGGTGCCCCTGCCTTTTCACCGTTTCCCGATCGGCCGCAGCGCCGAACCCCGCCAGCGGGGCCGATCCCCCTCCGGCCGGATCTGCCTGAAGGAATCACGGCTGAAAAAAGCCCCGCCCGGTAACCGGCTGGTGATCGGCGCCCCCCTGCCCTTCCCGATAACGCTAGCCATCCCGTGCCGCGAATCCAAGCGGCTGGAATTGCCGAATTCCGGCCGTGCAGGTGGTTGATCAGCAGTGGTGGGAACCGGCCCCTCACCGGCCGCGAACGGCCAGCCCCTGAGGGCCGTCGCACCCTCTTGCTCGACTAAAAACCAATCGAGGGGCTCCGGGAGCTGTTCCGGTGCTCTCCTTTGAGACGATTCGGTACCAGCAGCCTGCAGAGCCGCTGCCTGGCCGGCCGGTGGCCAACGGCACCGTGATCCTTCGTGGTTTGCCGGGAATTCACCGCGAATGCGACAAAGCCTGGGACCGGCTGAAAATCAGCGCCCAACTCGATGGGCGGCAACCCGCCCCTGCAATTGGTGCAACTGCTGCCACGGCTGCTGGAAGACCCTGAGCAAAGCTGAATTGGCTCCCTAGAGCCTTGTAGATGCTCAGCAACTGAAAGAAGCCCCAAGCGATACGAAAAAACAATGCAAGACTTTAATTCAGTGGGTCAGCTCTTAGTTGGGCCATCCCCTCGTCCTCCGAACTATCATTGCTGTGGCCGGACTTCTGGTCATCAGCCTATTGATTCGCTCAATTTCAATATTCACTAAACACGTTATCTTCAAAGATTCTGATAGCCGCTACAACGGGCTGCAAACTCAATTACTTTTCTGATATCTTGCGGCTTTGTCCTTTCATTACGGATCGTCTTCAAGGATCGCCCCTGGGTGGCTTGAACCGTTGCCATTGGGTTGCGAGCGCAGGCATAAACCTTTTCTTGCAGGAAGTGATTGCCAGCGTGGCAGGCTGGATTGCGATTTCAGCTGGTGCTTTACAACCCGGGGATCGGGTCCAGAAGGAGGCCAGTAAAGGGAATGTCATGATATTCGGCATACTTCGACAACGTTGAATGAACTGGGCGAGTGGGCTGAAATCCTGACCTTAACACGGAAGGACTTGTCCGATCGCCAACAGCTTTGTGTTCAAGGCCCAGTCTCAACTTACTCCGGGCCGACTTTCCCTATTAATGGGACGAATCAAAATCCCTGTGAAGTTAAACGGAACGATCATCGCTGCACGAAATCCATCTTAACAATTGATTGGCAGAGATGGATTCCAAACCATTACAACTAGCGAATTGTCCCAAAGCCGCCTGGCAAGTGATGTTCGGAAGTATTTTAATTGAAGATGCCGAGAAAATTGAACCCCGTCGTCCAGCCTCGGTCTCACTGACATACTTGGAATTAGAATCACCATTCGCTAACGTTGGTTGACTTACAAAAACCCGACGCCTGATCAAGGATCAGCTTTTCACGCGAATTCTCGATGAGTTGCAAGGACAGAACAACGCGTCAACATTGCATCCACCACGATTCAGTTAACCGAACCCCCCACCTTAACGTGGAAATTAGACAACAATCGGCAGAGAAACAATCGGCTATGATACAGAGCCTGGAAAAAGAGTCAGTGGCTACAACGCCTACTCACGGCTCGCCAACTGGTGCTGAGCGACTTCAAGACGGTAATCGCTTGCCCCCCACCCGCATAGACCATCACCGATCTCGGCGGTTTCCGTGCCGTAATTGGTGCCCGTAGTGGGCGGTTCAACCATCTCGATTTTCCATCGCCCGCCTTGAAGTTGTTTGAGGGCCCGCCTCACTGATCACCAGCACTGGCCGCGGATCAGCAAATGCCGGCGTTGATCACCGGGGTGATTCATCGGCACTTCACCCCGGGGAAATCGTGATGTGCAGCACGGTGAGCTCCGGCTCACTCTGGGATAGGCGGCAGGCGCGTGCCGTCCACGCCTGGCCGGATCGACCAGCGTTTGCACCTGACCCCAGCGGGCTCGCCATCCCGCCACTGCCTCAGCTTGTCAGCAGAAAGACGCCACCAAGCATGCAGCAGGGCCAACAAGTGCTTCTGGTGCTTCTGGAAAAACGTTTTGTCTGAAGCAATCGTCTGCAACTCCTCGGGCCTAGCAGCAACGAAGTTAGCCACGAAAACGGAAAGAGACAGCACTGCTGCATCACAGTTTTAAATGCGGAGCGAAGAAAGCCATTAGCGCTCAAGACAGTGAACCGCAATCTGGTGGCTGGCCATGTCGAATCTACGTTCATGTTAGATAGCCGGCAGCTCCAGCACGTGAAACTTCCTTCTTAACGACAACATCCATGTATTTCAAGCAGCTATTTTATAAGCCGCTCTTAAGCGCTTAGCAAAAGCATCGACCCACCTGAATTAAAGCCGAATTTCAACCGCTCAGCCCCTAAGTCGCAAACTCCAATCAGCTCGCGGCCGCCGCACGCCGAAGGCTTCAACATGGGCTCACGAGATCACACACAAAGTAAGAGTAAGCTGAGCTCATGAATGAAGAATTTTCAACGAATCGCAATGTGCTATTTATTATCAAATATTGTAAAGTGTAAGCCTTAAGCCCACAGTCACCAAGGCTGGAAGAACTAAAAGTTCCAGTCATTTTTTGATTAACCAAAAAAGCAAGTCTAGGCGAACTGAAGACTGTTAGCGTTATTAACTCCAACCAGGCTATTGCCCAGATCGGCTGACAATGTTGGTGAATTAATCAAAGCCTACACAACAATGAATTGTTGGTTGAAACACGTTATGTCAGTGAATGGGCCAATACGGTGGAAAGCCCTTCCAAGCGAGATCCGCAAAGACATTCCACATCACCAAGACAGGCGACCGATGGCCAGGCCGCAGCAACGCATTTAGGCCTGGCGTTGCCCCGAGGCGGTTGGATCACAAGTGCCGATGACGATGAATTGGCTCTATCCCATCTCCATTAACAAAAGACTAGCCCGGTTATAAAGGGCAACATGGTGGCTCTTGGTCAGCCGAATATTGCAACAGAATGATTTGCAAGATGATCCAGCAATCGTGCCAGCAGGGCAGCTCTCCTGAACATCTGCAGTTGGCCAACACCAAAAAGCCATATCCACTAGGGCCGACAACCTTGTGTGGATGCCCAATCTTCTAAAAAAGCTGGCGGATGACTGGGGCCCGCCCAAAGGCGAAGACATTGGCAATGAAGAGCCGTAACCTGTAAGGCGCAAGGCCATTGTGATTAAGACTAAGTCTATCATATTCGCTTGCAAAAAAATGAGGGGCAGATGACAAAAGACAAAATTGGTTTTGACGATTTAGAACTCCGTCAAGGCGATGCGCCTGGGACGGTGAACAGTTATTTCGCAATAACCGCGATCGCAGCCATCCATAGGAGTGGCGCACCGCTCCTAAGCTAACAGCTCAAGCAGAAGGGCAATCAGGGCAACAAAACAGCCAAGCTCCTTTTCCTATAACAAATACAATAACTACTTAAAATAACCGCAGCAGAAAGCCCATACAAAAAATATAATCGGCAAATCGGTCTATTTTCTTGTATTTTTTAAAGAAGTAAGGTGCCAAACGCTTGTGTTCTGTTGTTCCACTTGTTCTGTCAACTGCCCGGTGCTCGCGAGCCCCGCCACTCGGCATACTTTCCCAATGACCTCCTCCGGCACCAGCTCCGCCTCCGCGGCAGCCCAATTCACCACCCACTGGGTCAGCAGGGCTCTGGGGCAGCAGCCCTGTGGGTGAGCAGTGGATGGAGCTGAATCCAACTCCTACCTCTACAAGAAACGGCTGAAGCGCGCCCTGGACCTACGCCCGCTCACGGCAAAACGTGCCTTTCGATCCGCTTTGAGGGCGCCGGGTCCATGCCCGGTGCAGGCACCGAACTGAGCCCTACAAGTGAAGCTCTGCTCGACACCTCTCCGACGAAGACTGGGGCACGTGCCGAAGCGCTCGCCAGAAAGGCCGCTGGTCGGCCCAGTTGCTGGCTGGCGTGATCCCCAACATCGAGCGGGCCTTTGCCGCCAGCGGCAAGCCGCCTGTCCCTTCAAAACTGCAAGAGGCGCTTGGCGAGTGCAGCTGCGCCGGACAAGGCCCGCCCCTGCAAAAAACTCAGCGCCGTCCTACTCTGATGGGCGACCGCTTCAGCGAAGACACCCTCGTGCTCTCCAGGATGCGGGTGCGCAGCGTCAGCCGTGCCGCCGATCTGGCTGTGCACGCCGCAAATTGCTGGTGCCAGGGCCGCCAGCGCCCAAAAGCCGCCGCAAAAACTGCTGCCCAAAGCAGAGGCCAAAGCCAAGAACCCAAGGGGCGCTCCAAAAGCTGAGGAAAGGGCCAGGCCCCAGCCCCGGGTGCCCGCCTAGCCGCTTCGCCCCCAGGCGCGCACCCCGGTCGATTGCCGCCATCACCGACCCGAGCCTGTGGTGGTCGTTTTTTACGCCGCTGCCCTCCGATCCGGATCTGGTTCCCGTGTATCACCCAGGCGATGGAAGGCGAAACGGGCCTGGATGAGGCGGCGAACTACCGCTCGCCGCCGAACCCCTATTCCCAGAAGCCAACCGCCTTTTCCTGGAGCAGCTCAAGGCCCAGGCACCGCTCGGCAAGGCGGCCATGGCCCAAGGCGATGGGCAAGTGGCCCCCTGATTCCGGTGATACGGTTGATGCCCCGCGTTTTGTTTCCTCACGCCTGACCGCTGCCGGCGAGTCCCCTGCTCAGCCCTGCCGACCTGGAGTTTCGCCGAGGCCTGCTCGCCGCGTTCCACAGCGGTTTTCGGCCGGCGCCCTTGATCGCCAGGCCAGGCCAGCCACTCCCGTGCCGCGCCCAGGACCTGTTCGCGCCTCGGCCGTGGTGCTCGCCATGGCGGCGGCGAGACCCCGTCTGATCTATGCAACGCCGCGGCGCTTGGCTCTGCGCCGGCCCTGGAAGCGCCATTGGTCGGGATGACCGTCCGCGGATCACCGCCGAAGCCTCCGACGCCCAAGGGCGCGCGAGCTGCTGGCCGAACGGCAACGGCCGGCAGGAAAGCCATCAGCGGCTACAGCGGCATTCGCATCGACAGCCAGGGCCCCGCCGCTTCCGCATCGATCAGCCCGGCTCTGGACGTGCGCAACGCCAGCGTGTGCGGCTGCGCCCAGGCGGCCTGCCTTTTCCCGGGTGGGTGGCCTCTGACGTGAATCGCGGCCTGCCCTGCTGTGATGGCAAGGCGTTCGGTTCTCCGTTCTGGCGTGGAGGGTAGACGACCGAGGCGAGACACCGTATACCGAATGGATCGTTTTCGCCGGCTTGGTTGTGCATCAAAAAGGCGCCACAAAGTTGGCTGGCGGGTGATCCATAACCCACCCGAATTCATCAAATCCGTAGGGACATCACCAGCTGACCCTGCGCATTCCCCTTCGAACTGTTTTGGAGCGCCTGGAGCAAACAGTGCCGCCGACCCGATCCTCGTTCCTGCCGCCGAAAGTGCAGGAAAGCAGACCTCCACACGGTGGCTTGAACTCCCCGCTCGATCGCGGATCGATCGATGTTCAAGCCAGCGACCGCTCCCTGGTGATCACGCCAAGCGCGAAATCCCAGCACTCCTGCGACGGTACAGTGCGACGCTCAGCAGGCCAGAGCAAACGAAGCCAAGCAAGGCGACCTCCCCTGCACAGCGAGTTCAACTACGGCTCTTGAAGCCGCAGCTTCCAGTTTCCCCGTTCCGCTGAGGCGGCTACGGCCTCCAGGCCCGTGACCCGCGACGCCTGCCACCGTCACCGCCCAAAGCCCCAGACCCACACCCCGTGACCGTACGGGTAGAGGAACTGACGGGCTGAGCCTGCCCTGCGCAGCAGGCTCAGCGCTTTGATCTTCAGGCTGTTCGAGATAGGCCTGGGGATCCCGGATCAAAGACGATGCCGTCAAAGGAAGGTTCCCTTGCCCGCGAGGAAACCGCTGGAATGTCCGGCACGGGAACGCCCACCTCAAGGCCGCTTGACGCCAGAGATCTTCGCGGACCACCTGTGCAAACAAGGGCCTTCGCCTGGGCGATGTATCGAAGCCTGTCCGGGGTGGACTTCCAGCGGAATCGATTCCACCAGGAAATCCAGAGATTGGAGGCTCTTGTAAGGGGTAGAATCTACCACCGCGATCGCTGTCAGTAGAGCCGGAACCAAGCTTGGATCGTGGAGGTCTTCAGGTCGGCAACCGAGCTTGTACTGGGCCTTGAGGGCCGGCTCAAGCACGGAAACCGCGTGTTGAAGTAAGGCCCGGAGCTGAGCATCTGGGCGAGCGCCATCTTGTTTTCTCGGCTTGTCCGGCCCACTGCTGCGCTCGATTCAGTCCCTTGAAGCAGGGCGAAGGTGCCTGCGGTGCTTGTCGACCCAGTCAGGCGCGCACAGCCAGGGAAATTCCCTCCGGGTGAACGGCGCCAGATCTGGCGTGAGCGGCGCGATGTAGCCGGTAATTGTCGGCCAACGATCCGGACGGCCAGGATCACCGGTGCTGAAAGGCTTCCAATCGAGCCGTTGCGCATCCGCCTGCAGCGTTTCCAGTGGAGGGCACCCGCAGCAGCTCGATGTCCTGTCGGGGTCCGATGCGCTGCACCAACCAGTAGCGAATCCCAGAGATCCTGATTGCCATTGGCAAAGGTGTGGGCAGCCCGGAACTTGCCGCCATCGTCTTGGGAAGCCAAGATGATCCGCAAGTCAGCAGGGGTCAGGTTGACCTCGCAGATTGCCTCCTTCAAGGAGTTGGACCACGGCAATTCCATTTGCCCCTGGCTGCTCAGCTGTCGCCAGCACGTACATCGCAACCTTCTGCCGTTGGTGATGAGCCCTCAAGTGAATCAGGTGCGGCCAATCGGCAATGCACTGGCCGCCGTCAATGCCGTCCACCGGCTGGCCGATCACCACGTTTTTCACTGGCGTCGGGCCCAGCTGGCTCCTGCTTGCCAAGGTCACCATGCAAAGCCCATCTTGCAAAAGAAGCCCTTGTTACCACCGGCCACCAGGCAGCGGCCTCCAGGATCGGACAATAGCCAGCGTGATCGACCTGTTTTTCGAGGCTTGCCGTCGCCGTCGAATTAGAAGCTGGCTTCCATCAGCAATAGTCCGCCCCGATCAGGAGCGTTCCCACAGGCGTTTGAGCAACCAGGGTCCTCGCCAGGGTGGCGCTGAAAATGGAAGAGAAATCTCGGTCGACAAGGCATGGTCAGCTTGACAAGAGAAAGAAGGGGGAGAAAAAAATGGAAGCCAACAGAAAACGACGCAAAACATCTCGCTCTTTGGCTGTGAAATTCTATATAACCTCGCGTCAGCGATGTGGCCAGATCAGGATCAGCCACGCCAGTCCAAGCGCCAAACAACCCCGAAAATCAAGCGGGTTGGGAAGGATTGCTTGGTCCCATTCCTGCGGCCAGGGCGCGCTTGCAGGAACCCTAAAGGCCGCTTGGGACGACGAAAGCGAGAGAGTTTGAATCATTGATTGTCTTTGTCATGCACGAGCGCGAATGGCATGCGGATCAGCTCCGCCCATCCAGCCAATAAGAAGGAAACCGAGGCAGAAGCGATCAGCCAAGCTCAAACCCGGCCGAGCTAGAGGTGCCCAGGGTGCCCCGTGATTCCATGGGGATAGCAGCAGATCGACATCTCTCCCTGGTCACGATCAGACCAAGCTGGCTTTGAAAACGGCTCAAGCTTGGGTCACGCTACCCGGGTCAAATGAGCCGGTGAGATCAAGCCAACATGCGATGGGGTCAGTCAATTCCTGCACGCGATACCAACGGTGCCTGATCAGCTGATCATGCAAAGCGTGCTCCGATCCAAGATGCAGCAGATGGGATCACCCTGGAATCAACAGGCCGGAGCTGCCGATCTGGAGCAGGCTGATGGCCTGGGGCCCATCTGTTGATGAAGACAGGGCGGATCAGCTCCCAATTCGATCGGGCTAAACTTCCCTCCACATGACCCTTGTCAGGGCAGACTCTTTCCCCTGGCTTGCCCTCGAATTCAAGGGGAGCAATCAGATCACCGGACGCCAATATCCGAATCGTCCACAACATCGCCATCTCAGCGATCCAGATTGGCGCGATGTAAGCCATCGACCAATCTCCAGCAAGAGATGGGACGGCAAGGATGCTGGCTGCATCCAGCGTGAGCTGGAAGTTTTTCTACGGTTCAAGGCTGTTGATCATGAACCCCAAAGCAAGATGGAGTAATGAGAAAGAGGGATGAACCCCATCGTCAAGGGTCAACACGCAAACATTTTGTTTTTGTTTTTCGTCTTTTTTGCTGATGCCGAAACCCTAGGGACTTGGCGTGGACTTGGATCAATTCTGGCTAAAGGGTTCCTTAATCCAGGCAATACAGCGTCGTGATCGATTGACGCACTGTAGCTCCTTTCCCTGTGGATTGATGACCGGCGTAAAATTATATTCCATTGTTTCGCCAGCAGCGTGAGCCCTGGCTTGACCTGATTTTTTTCTGCCCCTGGCTGGCTGGGCTGGGGTCGGCGGGTGACCTCGACCCGGCCACGGCCAAGGAGAAGGTGATCGCCAGGCCTTTCCGCAAGGTCTGTGGGCGGAATTGGTGCTGCGCCAGCGGCTTTGACACCCGACAGCGTCGGCAGCTTTCAGTGCGACGGGCTCCGGCTCAGCGATGCCGAAACCACCTGTCGCCTTAAGGCCGAAGCGGAATGCCAAAACCGGGGCCTGGATCTGGGCCTGCCCAGCGAAGGCAGCTTTGGGCCGCACCCGGCCCTGCCTTTCTGCCCTGGCGATGGAATGGATGGCCTGGGGTGGACGGGCCCAAGGCCGTGGTGATCACGAGCAGCTGTCGGGCTTGTCCGCAACCAACTTCGACATTGCACCGCAGTCCCGGCGCGGATTTGGATCCGTGGCTGGACCGATCGGCTTCCCCACCCACGCCCGTAATTGTTGCCAACCCCATTCGGGCTCGCGCGAAACCTCTGCTGGCAAGGGCCCTCGCGCCGTGGCCGAACTGCCCGCGAGGCGATCGAGCAGCCCAGCCGTGCCTTCCAGCGATGGGGCTGGCCCTGCTGGATAACGGACATGCGCGCCCACTAAAATCCCACCCGGGATGAATCTGCAGGTGATCCAGGGCCGCCAGGTGCCGCCGGACCGCCGCTGAGCTTGGGTCCGCCGCAGGTTCTGCAATCACCAGGTGTGCGCGGCTGGACTGCGTCTTGGCGACTTCGATGCTGCTCTTGCGCCGTTCAAACTGGCCTCAAGCCGCTGAAGGCACGGATACCTGGTCAACCGTTCAGGGATTGATAGAGCAAGTAGCGGGCAGAACTGCGGATCGGCCATTGAGGTGAGCCATCGGCGCGCGGCGACCACGCTCCTCACTGCTGACAACTCACGCAGCACGAAGCGCCGTTCGCTGCGCACCAGGTCTGTGCGTCCGCACCAAGTCACAGGGCAGCCCAGCAAGCACGTCGACCCTTCCCAGAATCCGCCGGGCCCCGTCAGGTTGGGCAGGGACCTGCATTCTCGGCGCACCAACTTGAAGAGGCACACGCCGGATCGAGGCCATCCGGTTGGGATTGGTGGGCGCTGGCCCATTTCCGTTTCCCGGCCAGGGCAGCCCATCGCTGGAGGCCACCGCTGGCCTGCTCGAATCGCCCGCGCAGTTCGGCGCAACGGCGCCGAAGGCCCTTGCTCAGGCAGGGGTTTGCGCGAGCCCGATGGGGTTGCACAAATCACGGCGTGGCGTGGAAAGCCGAATCCCGGTCCAGCCACGGATCCAAATGACCGCGCCGGGAACTGCGGTGCCAAATGGCGAAGTTGGTGCGACAGCCGAAGCCAGCTGCTCGGTGATCAACCAGGCCTTGGGCCCGGTCCACACCAGGCCAGTCCCATTCATCGCCGGGGCAGGAAAGGGGCAGGCCGGGTGCGGGCCCGAAGCGCCTTCGCTGGCCAGGCCCAGATCCATGCCCGGTTTCCTGCCATTCCCGCTTCGCCTTAGGCGACAGGTGGGTAATATCGCATCGCTGAGCCGGGGCGCGTCGCCCACTGAAAGCTGCCCGAGGCCTGTCCGGTGCAAAGCCGCTGCGCGAGCACCATATTCCGCCCCCAGTACCCTTGCGGAAAGGCCTGGCGTCACCTTTCTCCTTGGGCCGTGCCTGGGTGGGCGAGGCTCACCCGCCGACCAAGCCCAGCCAACCAGGGGCAAGAAAAATCAGGTCCAAGCCCAGGGCTCGACGCTGCTGCGAAATCAAAATGGAATCAATAATTTCACGCCGGTTCAATCAATCCACAGGGAAAGGAAGCAACAGTGCGTCATCCGATCACGAGCAGCCTGATTGCCCTGGATTAAGAACCCCTTTAGTCCAGAATTGATCCAAGTCCAGCGCGAGTCCCTAAGGGTTCGGCCATCAAGCAAAAAAGACGAAAACAAAACAAATGTTTGCCGTGTGATCCCTTGCCGATGGGGTTCACTCCCCTCTTTCTCATTACTCCATCCTTTTGCTTGGGTTTCATGACACAGCCTGACCGTAGAAAAAACCTCAGCTCACGCTGGATGCAGCCGAGCATCCTGCCGTCCAATCTCTCTGCTGGAGAGTTGGTCGATGGCTACATCGCGCAATGACCTGGACCGCTTGGATGGGCGATGTTTGTGTGGACGATCGGATTGCCGGTCCCGGGTAATCTGATTGCTCCCCTGAATGTCGAAGGGGCAGCCATGGAAAGAGTCTGCCTGACAATGGTCAGTGTGGAGGAAGTCAGCCCGTCGAATGAGGAGCTGTCCGCCTGTCCCTTCATCACCAGATGGCCCCAGGCCCATCAAGCCTGCTCCAGATCGCAGGGCTCCGGCCTGTTGATTCAGCTGAATCCATCTGCTGCACTGGATCGGAGCACGCTTTTGGCATGATCAGCAGTCAGGGCACCGTGTATCGCGCTGCAGGAAATGAACCTGACCCATCGCATGTTGGCTTGATCTCACCGGCATGACCCGGGTAAGCGTGACCAATTAGCCTGAGCGTTCCAAAAGCAAGCGTCGATCGTGACAGGAGAGATGTCGATCTTGCTGCTTCCCCAGAATCCACGGGCACCCCCTGGCACCTCTAGCTCGCCGGGTTGAGCTTGGCTGGATCGCTTCTGCCTCCGTTCCCTTCCTATTGGCTGAATGGGCGGAGCTGTCGGCTGCCATTCGCGCTCGTGCATTGACAAAGGACATCAAGTGATTCAACTCTCTCGCTTCGTCGTCCCAAGGGCGGCCTAGGGTCCTGCAGCGCAGCCCTGGCCGCAGGAATGGAGACCAGCAATTCCTTCCCCAACCCGCTTGATTCGGGGCTTGATTTGGCGCTTGGACTGGCGTGGCTGCATCCTGATCTGGACACTCGCTGACGCGAGTTTTATTAGAATTTCACAAGCCAAAGAGCGAGAATATTGCGTCGTTTTCTGTTGCTTCCATTTTTCCCCTTCCTTTCCTCTTGTCAGCCTGACCATGCGCGTCGCGCAGATTTCTCTCGCATTTTTCAGCGCACCGCTGGCGAAGCACCCCTGGTGCTCAGCCCTGTGGAACGCTCTGATCGGGGCGACTGCTGATGAGCCAGCCTCTTAAATTCGATCGGCCGCGGCCAAGCTCGAAACCAGGTCGATCAACGCTGCTATGTCCCGAATCCTGGAGGCCGCTGCCCTGTGGCCGGTGTGGAACAAGGCTCTTTGCCAAGCATGCTCCTTGAGGTGACCTTGGCCAAGCAGGTCCAGCTGGCCCGACGCCCAGTGGAAAAACGTGTGATTCGTCTCAGCCCGGTGGCGGCATTGACGGCGGCCATGGCAATTGCGATGCCTGCACGCTGAAAATCACTGAAGGGCCTCATCACAAACGGCAAGAAAAGGTGCCGATGTACGTGCTGGCGCAGCTGAGCGCCAGGGCAATGGAATTGCCGTGTCCAACTCCTTGAAGGAGGCCAATCTGCGTCAACGCTGACCCCTGCTGCTGCGGATCATCCTTGGCTTCCCCAAGCCGATGGGCGCAAGTTCCCGGGCCCTGCCCCACACTTTGCAATGCCAATCAGGATCTCTGGATTCGCTACTGGCTTGGTGCAAGGCGGCATCGACCCCGCAAGGAACATCGAGCTGCTGACGTGCCCTCCACTGAAACGCTTGCAGGGGATGCGCAACGCTTCATGGACAGCCTCAGCACCGGTGATCCGGCCGTTCCGGATCGTGGCCGACAATTCGCTACTCGCCGCGCTCAACCGCCGAGATCTGGCCCGTTCACAGCCGGAGGAATTTCCTGGCTGTGCGCTCTGACTGGGTTCGACAAAGCACCCGCAGGCCACCATCCGCCCTGCTCAGGGACTGATTCGAGGCGCAGCAGTGGCCGACAAGCCCGAGAACAATATGGCGTCGCCAGATGCTTCAGCTCCCGGCCTACTTTCAACACGCCGGTTTTCCCGTGCTGAGCCGCCCTCAAAGGCCAGTACAAGCCGGTCCGACCTGAAGACCCTCCAACGATCCCATAGCTGGTCCGCTCTACTGAACAGCGATCGCGGTGTGATTTCCTCCCTACAAGAGCCTGCAATCTCTGGTTCCCTGGTGGAAATCGATCCGCTGGAAGTTCCCACCCCGGTACAGCTCGATACATCGCCAGGCGAAGGCCCTTGTTGACAAGGTGGTCCGCGAAGAGGATCTCTTTGGGCGTCAGCGGCATTGAGGTGGGCGTTCCCCGCTGCCGACATTCCCAGCGGTTCCTCGCGGGGGCAAGGAAACCTTCTTTGACGCATCCGTCTTTGATCCGGAGAAATCCCCAGGCCTATACTCGACATGCCTAAAGATGCAAGCGCTGAGCCTGCCTGCGAGGCAGGCTCCAGCCCCGTCAGTCCTCTACCCGTACGGTCAACGGGAGTGTGGGTCTGGCTTTGGGGGCGGTGACGTGGAGCCAAGGCGTCGCGGTAACGGCCCTGGAGGCGGTTGCGGCTCAAGCGGAACGGGGAACTGGAAGCTGCCTCAAGAAGGCCGTATTGACTCGATGTGCAGGGGAGTCGCCTGCTTGGCTTCGTTGCCTGGCTGCTAGCGTCGCCACTGTCCCCGGGCAGGAGTCTGGGATCGCGCTTGGCGCTGGATCACCAGGGAGGCGGGTCGCTGGCTTGAACATCGAACGATCCGCGATCGACGCCGGGGAGTTCCATAGACCAACGCGTGTAAGGAGGTTCTGGCTTTCCTGCAACTTCGGCGGCAGGAACGAGATCGTCTGGCGCACCTGTTGCTCCAGGCGCTCCAACAGTTTCGAAAGGGGATATGGCGCAGGGTCACATGGTGATGTCTCTCTACGGATTGATGAATTTCGGGTGGGTTTGGATATCACACCCGCCAAGCCAATGTGGCGCTTTTGAAATGCCAACCAAGCGCGGCGGAATAACGCGATCCATTCGGTACGGTGTCTACGCCTCGGTCGGTCCTACCTCCAGCGCCAGAACGGAGAAAACCGAAACGCCTTGCAATCACCAGCAGGCAGGCCGCGTTCACTCAGAGCCCACCACCATCGGAAAGCAGGCCGCCTGGCGGCAGGCCGCACCCGCTGGCCGTTGCGCCACGGTCCAGAGCCCCGGGGCCTGAACTCGATGCGGAAGCGGCGCCCTGGCTGTCGATGCGAATGCCGCTGTAGCCGCTGATGGCTTCCTGCCGCCGGCCGTGGCCATGCAAAGCTCGGCGCGCCCTGGGCGCTCGAGGCTTCGGCGGTGAGCCGCGACGGCAATCCCGAACCTGGCGCTCTCAGGGCCGGCGCAGAGGCAAGCGCGCGGCGTTGGCCATAGATCAGCCGGATCGTCGCCGCCGCCATGGGCGAGCACCACGGCAGAGGCGGCGAACAGGTCCCTGGCGCGGCCACGGGAGTGGTGGCCTGGCTGGCGATCAGGGGCCGGCCGAAACCGCTGTGGAACAGCGGCTGAGCAAGGCCTCGCGAACTCCAAGGCGGCAGGGCTGAAGCCAGGGGGACTCCGCCGGCAGCGGCCTCAGGCCCGTGAGGAAAAACCGGGCAATCAACCGGTATCAACCGGATCAGGGCACTGCCGCCATCGCCTGGGCCCATGGCCGCCTTGCGAGCCGGTTGCCCTGGGCTTGAGCTGCTTCCAGGAAAAGGCGTTGGCTTCTGGAAAGGGGTTCGGCGCGAGCGGTAGTTTCGCCGCCTCATCCAGGCCCCGTTTCGCCCTTCATCGCCTGGGTGATCACGACCAGATCCGGACGAGGGCAGCGGCGTACGACCCACCACAGGCTCGGGTCGGTGATGGCGCATTGAAACCGGGTGCGGCGCTGGCGGCGAGCGCTCAAGCGGGCACCGGGCTGGGGCCTGCCCTTGCCTCCAGCCTTGAGCGCCCTTTTGGGCTTCTGCTTTGGCCTCTGCTTTGGCAGCAAGTTTTTTGGCGGCTGCGCTTTGGGCGCTTGGCGCCCTGGACACCAGCAAATTTTGCGGGCGCTGCACAGCCAATCGCGAGCAGCTGGCTGCGGCTGGCGCCCCCGCATCTGGAAAGAGCACGAAGGGGTCTTCGCTGAAGCGTCGCCCATCAGGAAGTAGACGCGCCCTGAACGTGTTTTTGACAGGGGGCGGCCTTGTGCCGGGCAGCCTGCACTCGCAGCGCCATACTTCTCTTTTCCTCTTTGGCATGTTTGAAGGGAACAGGCGCTTGCCGCTGCGGCAAAGGCCCGTCGATGTCCTGGGGCATCACGCCAGCCAGCAACTGGCCGACAAAGCGGGCCTTTCTGGCCGACGCTTCGAGCCACGTAGCCCCAGTCTTCGTCGGGAAGGGTTGTCGAGCCAGAGCTTCACTTGTAGGGCTCAGCTTCGGTGCCTGCCGACGGCATGGAGCCCGGCGCCCCTCAAAGCGGAATCCGAAAGCACGTTGCCGTAGCGGGCGTAGGTCCAGGCGCGCTCCAGCCGTTTCTTGTAGCGGTAGGAGTTGATCAGCTCCACCACTGCTCGCACCCACCAGGGCTTGCCTGCCCCAGGCCCTGCTGACCCAGCTGGGTGGTGATTGGCTGCCGCCGGAGGCTTTACGCTGTGCCGGAGGAGGTCATGGAGAAAGTATGCGAGGTGGCGGGCTGCGAGCCACCAGGCAAGTGACAGAAAAATTGGAACAAACAGAACAGCAAGCGTTTGATGGCACCTTACTTCTTTAAAAAATACAAGAAAATTAGACCGCTTGCGATGATAATTTTTTGGTGGGCTTTTGCTGCGGTTTTTTTAAGTAGTTATGTAATTTGTTTATACGGAAAGAGCTTGGCTGTTGTTGCCTGAATTGTCCCTTTCTTGCCTGAGCTGTAGTTTAGTGAGCGGTTGCGCCACTCCATGTGATGGCTGCCGATCGGGCGTTGCGAATAATCTGTTCACCCCGCTCCCAAGGCGCATCGCCTTGAAGGAGTTCTATCGTCAAACCTTTTGTCTTTGTCCATCTGCCCCTGCTATGCCAAGCGAATATGATAGACATAGTCTTTTACATCACATGCCTGGCGCCATAGCAGGTTACGCAATCAATCTGCCAATGTCTCGCCTTGGGCAGGCCCCATGCCATCCGCCAGCCTTTTTTCAGAAGATTGGCAAATCCACCAAACAAGGTTGTGCCGGCCCTAAGTGGAATACTAGGCTTGGTGGTTGGCCAACTACGCAGATTCTCCAGGAGAGCTGGGCCCCTGCTGGCACGATTGCGGACAATCTTGCAATCATCTGTGCAATATTCCGGCTGACCAAAGAGCACCATGTTGCCCTTTTAACGCGGCTAGTCTTTTGGTCATGGAGTGTGGATAGAGCCAATCCATCGTCATCGGCACTTGTGATTCCAACCGCCGGGCAAGTCGCCAGGGCCTAAATTGCGTCCTGCGGCCTGGCCATCGTCGCTCTGTCTTGAATGAACTGTGGAATTGTCTTGCGATCTCGCTTGGCAGGGCTTCACCGCTTTGCCATCAAACGACAATACGTGTTCAACCACCGAATCATTGTTTTGGGGTAGGCTTTGGATTTAATTCCACCAACATGCCAGGCCGATCTGGCATAGCCCTGGTTGGAGTAATAACGCTAAACAGTCATCCAGTTGCCTAAGACTTGCTTTTTGGTTAAAACTCAAAAATGACTGGCAACTTTTAGTTTTCTCCAGCCTGGTGACTGTGGCTTTAAGGCTTAACACTTTACAATATTTGAATTAAATAGCACATTGCGATCGCTGAAAATCTCATTCGATGAGCTCAGCCTTACATCTTACATTTTTGTGGTTGATGCTCGTCGAATGCCCATGTTGAAGCCTTCCGCGTGCGGGCGGCCAGCGCGCTGAATTGAGTTTGCGATCTTAAGGGCTGAGCCGTTGAAATGTCGCTTAATAATTCAGGTGGTCGATGCTTTTGCTAGCGCTTAAAGAGCGGCTTAATAAAATAGCTTGCCTGAAATACATGGATGTTGTCGTAAGGAAGAAAGTTTCACCAGTGCTGGAGCTGCCGCTAATCTAACATGAACGTAGATTCCGCCATGCCAAGCAACCAGATTGCGTCCACTGTCTTGAGGCGCTAAGCTTTCTTCGCTCCTGCAATTAAAACTGATGCCAGCAGTGCCTTGTCTCTTTCCGTTTCGTCCCGGCTAACTTCTGCTGCTAGCCCGAAGTTGACAGACGATGACTTCCAGACAAAACCGTTTTTTCCAGAATGCACGAGCACTTGTTTGGCCTGCCCCGCTGCTTGGTGGCAGTCTTCTTGCTGACAAGCCTGAAGGCATGGCGAATGGCGAAGCCCGCTGGGGTCCAGGTGCAAAACGCTGGTCCGAATCTCGGCCAGGCGTGGAACGCACGCGCCTGCCCGCCTATCCAGAGGTGAGCCGGGAGCTCACATCCGTGCTGCACATCACGATTCCCCCGGGGGTGAAGCTGCCGATGCACATCCACCCCGGATGAATCACGCCCGGCATGCTGATCCGCGGCCAGCTGCTGGTCGACAAGTGAGGCGGCCCCTCCAAACAACTCAAGGTCGGGCTGATGGAATAATCGAGATGGTGGAAACCAGCCCCACTACGGCACCAATAACGGCACGGAAACCGGCCGAGATCGTGGATGGTCATGCGGGGGTGGAGGGCAAGCCGATTCCGTCCTTGAAGTCCTCCAGCAACCAGTGCCGAGCGGAGTAGGCGTGTAGCCACTACTCTTTTCCAAGCACTCTGTTATTTCTCATTATTCTTCTATTGTTCCCTGGCCGAATTGTTGTCCTAATTTCAACTTAAGCGTGGGGGCTTCGTACTGAATCTGGTGGATGCAATTTGACGCGTTGTTCTGTCCCTTGCAAACTCATCGAGAATTCGCGTGAAACAGCTTTATCCCTTGATCAGGCGTCGGGTTTTGTAGTCAAACCCTGTAGCGCGAATGGTGAAATGTCTATCCAGTTGTCAGTGAGAAACGAGGCATGCGACGGGGTCAATTCTGGCATCTTACAATTAAATACTGTCCCTGAACATCACTTGCCAGGCGGCTTTGGACAATTCGCTGTTGTATTGGTTGGAATCTCATCTCTGCAATCACTTGTTCAAAGATTGGATCGTGCCAAGGCCCGAAGTGATGCTCCGTACTTCACAGGGATTTTTGATCTCGTCCCATAAATAGGGAAGTCGCCCGAGTAATTGAAGCCTGCGCCTTGAACAAAAGCTGTTTGGCGATGCGGACAATCCTTCCCGTGTAAAGGTCAGAATTCACCCACTCGCCCAGTTGCATCAAAGCGTTGTTTCGAAGTAATGCCGATATCAATGCAACATCCCCCTTTACTGCCTCCCTATCTGGACCCGATCCCCGGGTTTGGTAAAAGCCACCAGCTGAAATCGCAATCCAGCCTGCCACGGCTGGCATCACTTCTGCAAGGAAAGGTAATGCCTGGCGTCTCGCAACACCAATGGCAACGAGTCAAGCACCCAGCCGATCCTTGAAGGACGAATCGTAATGAAGAAACAAAGCCCGCCAAAGATATCCAGAAAAAGTAATGGAGTTTGCGCCCGTAGTAGCGGCTTAGTAAAGATCTTTGAGAATAACGTGTTAGTGAGATATTTGAAATGAGGCGAATCAATAGGCTGATGACCATTAATCCGGCACAGCAAGAATAGCTTCCGAGACGAGGGGATCGCCAATAAAGAGCTGACCCACTAATTAAAGTCTGTTGCATGTTTCGTATCGCTGGGGCTTCTTCATTGCTGAGCATCTAAAGGCCCTAGGGAGCCATTCAGCTTGCTCAGGGTCTTCCAGCAGCCGTGGCAGCAAAGTTGCACCAAAATTTGGCAGGGGCGGGTGCGCAATCGAGTTGGGCCGCTGATAGGCCGCTTCCCAGGCTGTTGTCATCCGCATCGGGGAGATCCCGCCAACACGAAGATCACGGTGCCGTTGCCACTGCGGCCGAGCAGCGGCTGCGCAGGCTGCTGTACCCGTCGTCTTCAAAGGATGAGCACCCGGAACAGCTCCCCGAAGCCCTCGATTGTTTGTCCGAGAGAGGTGCGACGGCCTCAGGGCTGCCGTCGCGGCCGGTGAGGCCCGGTTCCACCCACTCGCCTGATCACCACCTGCACGGCCGGATCGGCAAATCCAGCGCTGATCGCGCACGGATGGCATAGCGTTATCGGGAAGCAGGTCGCGATTCCACCAGCCGGTGACCGGCGGGCTTTCTAGCCGATCGCCTCAGCAGATCGCCGGAGGGATCGCCGCTGGCGGGTCGGCCGCTGCTGCCGATCGGTAAACGGTGAGCAGGTGCAACCGTCAGGCTCACGGAGGCTGTGAATCAAACCAAGCGAAACTGTAGGCAAGCGA
>Ga0163217_1046426_pt1 | contig 18876 bp, 21 predicted proteins | sample SynspAceP_FD_185933 | JGI IMG/M metagenome (GOLD analysis project Ga0163217, IMG submission 185933) | Saline lake microbial communities from Ace Lake in Antarctica - Synechococcus sp. Ace-P (PacBio error correction) | ecosystem: Environmental > Aquatic > Non-marine Saline and Alkaline > Saline ...
CAAAAAGAAAAAAAAAAAAAAGAAAGGAAGATAATTCTCTCAACACAACAACTTTCGGGAAAGAAAGGGTTCGAAGGCCCCTACCGTCGGCGAGCTCGGTGGCCGCGACCGGATTTTACCGTTTTGGCCCACTGGGAAGGCCAGCGCTTTTCGGAGCCAAAAGAAGCTAACCCTGGCCAGGGAAAGCTGGTTTGAATTTTTTATGGTGGTGAAAATGGGGAGGCAAAAAACAATCCTTCCAATCGATGCCAAGGGGCGTCGGATGGCGCCGCGTGGAAAGATCGCCCACCTCCAAGATGTTGGTTTTAGGGGGGGCTAACCGGAAATTGTTGCTGAAGGCGTTGGAGCAAGGGGCTTTGGGCCGTAAAAAGTCCAGCTGTCGCAGCTCGCTGGGATGATCCAGTGGGTTTTCAGGAACGCGCAGACAACTACCTGATCGCGGTACGTACAAAAGAAAGCTGGTAAAACATCGGCACCGGACAGAATGCTGAGCAGCGCCGTCCCCGGTGGAAGATGCCTCTAAACGCATTTCAGCGCAATATCCCAGAGGAGGGGCGAATCCCCCTTAGAGCGATCTACTTTTCTCAACTATCGACGAAATGGAGCACCTCATGCAGATGGGTACGACCGAGGACGAATTTCGCCTGCCAATGAAGCAATTGGAGGCGGGCAGCTGCTGCCGACGCAGATCCAAATACCCGGAAGTTTATTGTTCTCGATGCCACCTTAACATGAAATGGCCGGAGAAGCCAAGGGCTTTCTCCACCTTTGGCTGATTCGTTCGTAGCGGTATCGATGGCCTGACGGACATCCTCAAGGCTGAGAAACAACTAAGGAGTTGTCAGATCGAACGCCCAAGCTTGTAGACTGCCGTTAAATTCAACTACAGGCGTCGCTTGGCTTTCCGAGCGTATCCGAATGGCTATTTTAAAATGGCCGGACTAAGGCAAGTCGCCGACCTGGCTGGAGTCCGGCCAAAAGCGGAACAGCATGGCGTCTACGATCTATGCGCGACTCACACAGCACGCCGCCGAACGTCAGGGTAGGGGTAATTGGTGGTCAGGTGAACATAACTCCGTCTGATCGTCCGCCCATTAACAATTTTTCTGCCTTGATCCGCCTATCGGAAAGGCCATGCCAGCCTGCCTGTTTTGTCCAGAAATTTTTCCATCTGAACCCAGTTTTTGCCGAAAGGCAAGTCCCCGCCCTGCTCAAGAAAAACCAATGGTCCGGCATGCCCCTCAGAAACAGTTGTATTGCGGGCTATCAAGGCGTTGCCACTGGTTTGGGACGGCTATGAACCATGGCGGCTAGCGGCTCATCTGACATCAGGAACAAGCTTGTTCAGACGACCACCAGGACAAGGGTTGGTACGTCACCGCCCGCCCTCGATTGGCCTGTTTAACCGCACCCACATCCCACGCGGTTTCATATAGCCCACCGCATCATCCCATGCGCTCGGCAGTGCCAAAGGCCACCTTCAAAGCAATTTCGGCCATGGCCCTGTTCACGACTCCAGCCCAATCAATAAACGAATGCGAGTTACATCGCGCTGATCAGCCCGTGCGATTTTTGGCCGTGCTTTGCAGTTGCACTAAAACACCACGTGCTGCTCCGCCTGCGCGCAATGGCGCGCAGCAGCGGAAATGAACCTGGGTATCGTAAACACGGTCTCCGCGCAACGGAATGTGGATACGACGGATTGCATCGTCCACCGAGCCATAACCGCATCACTTTGCCTTGATGAAGATTTGGATCACGGTGCCGGAATGCCCCGTTGGGTTGCAATTGCGCAAATCGTCAAGTTTGCGCAGCGCACTTCGATAGAGCGAGGGGCTCAACCGCATACAGGCCGAAAGCCGGCAATCCAGCGGAGTAGCCCCAGGTTGTCGGTCCGCCTCCTGTTGTTTCCGCTCAGCAAGGCGGCGGGACATCAACAGGCTTTACTGCGTAGTACATCCCGGACGGCTCATAGGCCACGATGGCCAAATGCACAGCGGTAACAACAACCAAGCCGCATAACGTGCGGACGTTTAAACAGCGCCATGGCTGAACATCTCCGTAAAGGCTCTGAAGGCAATCAAGGCTCGGCGGTTGCCGGACCAGGAATCAGTCCCGATAGCCAAAGCAGACTGATGCACCAGTCAAACAGCAGTGTCAAGGTTGTGTGACATAAAAGTGCGCACCTTGCATGGTGCGGCCGATTGAGAAATATCGCCCGCCAGCGGTCCAGCGCCCACGATCAGGGGCTGTGCGGAGCCGCACGGGACGACGGTCCGCGCAGCAGAAAAACAGGCGCCAGCAAAGGAAAATCCTGAGGAAGCATGGCCGCCCGGCAGCACGTCCAGTGCCTTGTCGCTTCGGCGGGCGCACGCGTCCAATATATGGTGTGTGCACCTGATCACCACGTATGCTGAAGGTCCAAGGGCAGTGCACATTGGTCAGCGCCTTGAGGGGGCGTCACCGAGACTGGTGCATAGCGCCATGGCCAATACACAAGAATAACCAAGCGACCGCCGGTTAGACCCGCAGCCGCGTAGGTAAAAGGCTAAAGCAGAACCCCACGATGGCCACCAACCGATCACTATGACCGCCCTGCTTGGCGCGGTTCATCGCAGAATATCCTCCCAGAAAGAAACTGTGACGCCAATGGCCCTCTCCTGGCTGATAGAACAGGTTTGGAGATGCGCCCATCCAGCGGGGCCCGGATCAACCAGCAGCATCAGAGTCATCACGATGAACGGTAGCGCCAGCCAAAGTCGAAAATTGAATGGTCTGAACCTGTAAATTGCGCTCTTCATCTCTGGCTGATTCGCGCTTTGGATGCTATTCGGTGCAATGCCGGCCAGCAAATCATGCCCGAAGGCATAGCTGGATCCTCTAGTAAGCAATGGCTCCGCGCGCAATCAATGGAATCGCTCTGGTCGGCGCGTAACTTTCAAGACTGTCACCCAAGGCGTCGTCGTGCAAGACGCATCAATTGACCGCGGGCTGAGAAATCGCCAGATTCTCGCATCAAATAGTCCCAGAGCTGGATAATGCCAATCAAGGCGGCGCCCCCGGCGCGGCATCCTCGCGCAGTACATGCGGCAAAGAAGGTCGAGGTGTAATCATAATTCAACAAACCCGAGCAGCGTAGGAGCCATGGTTCAATCTGACTGGTCAGAGTGGTACCTCAGCTGGTTTTCCAACGATGCGGCGCATAGATGAATAACGGAAATGTGATAGCTGTGACAGGTCAGATCTTCCTGCCGGCACTACCGCGCCCCCGTATTCCGCCATATAAACACAAATACCGTGCTCTTAAACCAGGGCTTCTGCCGCGCTGCCCGCAGAACTCCCGATAGCATAGTCCGTGTACTTTACAGCGCCTTCCCTGACACTGCCTGACGCAATATCGATCTGGCCTTCCGGTAACTGTAAGGGTCGGTGATTGGAGGTCGTCATCAACTGCAGCAGGAACGGGCTGCCCCTTGCAAAGTCGGCATGCAGCTACTTTCAGGGCCTGGGTATACAGGTCTTCATCACTCATGCCCCAGGCAATTGGTAAACGGTCAGCTTCACTCTGGGCATCAACTGGCCTGATCAACGTGCATAACACATTACCCCTCAAGAAAGCGTTCATGTTGTCGAAGTAGCCGCGCCCGCCATACAGAAGACGCTGTCATAACCCTTAGTGGTAAATTGCTGTCCCAGGCTGGCGAAACGCGCTTTCCGGGCGACAACGCGCTTGCGATCGAGCGGCCTGGGGTTGGCGGGATCGACAGAGGGTAATTGCCCTTCCAGGCCTCCGCGTGTGCGGGTGCCGGTCCGCGTATCAGATTTGCTGAATATACAGACTCTGCGACGCAGCGGCGGTGCCCGCTCAGGCGTTAACCCAGGGAATCGCCTTCACTACGAGGTAATTTGGCACTCAGGCTTTCAGATGGTCCACCGAGAATCACGTTCATGGGCAGCGGATGGCCAGGGTTTGTCGATAAGCCGGCGAAGCCCTCAAGGGATTGCTGTCGCAAAAAACACTGCATTAAGGCCTCACCGCACGTTCATCGCGGGATGCGTTCGGCGCCTGCTTCAACGGCAGCAAGGGTAAGAACTGTTTCCGTAATCCAGCTGATTGTTTACGGAAAGCTGCAAAAACTGGTAGGGCGCCAATTGGCTGATATTCGTGCTTGGTAGGCGTTACCACCGGTATTACGCGGACAAGTCTGTTCCACGCATTGCTGACACTCAGCGCTAACAACAACGCCCAACTGCCAAGGGCCATACCCCGCTTGGCGCCAGACCAGAGAGGCGCCCAATGCAACATGCGGCGCATGGCACACGCAGGCTTCAAGGTGATAGCGGACGGCAATCAATGGCCAATACCCCAGACAGTGGATAACCGGATAGGATTCCGAGAATGTTGTTTGAGGCACTTCATGCGGAGTACACAAGATAATCGAACCGCGATGAAAGTTTGAACCTCGCACGCTGAACTCATCCCAGAAAACAGCCATTCGGATATGCGCGTGAACAGCATGAATGAAAATGCTCAGGGTGTAAGATCTGGCGCATTAGCTGATTCCAGCGGCTTTGTCCAGACCTGCTTGAACACAACAACAGTAAAGGGCCATTGCGAAGCAGCGCATACAGCAGAAAGACCAATCATAAGAAAACGGCCACCCTGGCCGGTAAAGCGCCAGGGTGCTTGACCACGCCTAATGCGCTCATTGAGGTGGTCCGATCGCAAACAGGGTGCGGTTAGGATGAATATTGTCAGCCAGAACCCAGGGAAAATAATGGCGAGATACGTGCCTTGCGCAAACTTGAACAGGTGCATTGTATGATCGCCATCTGATTGAGACTGGCAGCAAGTGTGGGCATACTGCTGTCAGCACTCGTCAAAGCGCTGGTGAAAAAAGTGTTTAGTCAACAGGTTCCATTAATGAGGCCGGATGGATGCCGTATTCTGGTAATCCGAGACAATCGTACATTCTGGCAACGTGCTGGATTACCTGCAGGGCAAAGGGCTACACCGGGTGGACTGCGCCCAGGACGGCTGTCCGGGCTGCACTGGCGGTCAGCGAGCATTACGATCTGATCGTGCTGGAATATCAATGCTGCCAGGCATCGACGGTTATCAGTTGTTGTCAGCGTCTGCGCGAGATGCACCAGCGCGACACACCGATTCATCCATGCTGACCGCGCGCGAACAGCTGACGACCCGCCTCAAAGGCCTGAAAAGCGGCGCAGATGATTACCTGGTCACAGCCCTTTGCCCTGTCCCGAACTGGGTAAGCGCGCATGTAGCCATACTGGCGGCGCAGCGCCAGGGCGCGCCAAGACTCGACTACAGGTACGATCTCAGCTACGATTTGGATACCTTGCCCCAAAGGGGGGGGGGGGTAAAAAACCCGTCAGGGCAAAGCATCTCAACTCAAACCCGCGTAGGTCTGAAGCTTACTGGAGGTATTGAATGCGCAAAAGCCCGGCTGTGGTTCGTCGCCCGGTATTGGAGAAAGCCCTGTGGGGCGAGGAGCTACCCGACAGCGACAGCCTGCGCAGTCATGTGCACCAGCTACGGCAAAGTGATCGACCAAACCAACTTTGCCGGGGCCCTGCCTGCACAACCTGCATGGCAATGGGCTTACTTTTGGGGGGTTTTTTCCCCTTTTTTGCCGAGCGCAAGCAAATGAAAACTAAGCAACCACTGTTCGACGCAATCAATTATCGCATTTTACTTGAGACACTCATCGTCAGTGGCGGCCTTCTCCCTGGGTATTGTGGGGATTGGTGCATTTTTATTGAAGAACACCTGGTTCCCAGCACATGGCGGAGGAGCTGGGACAGTATTCTCCAGAAGGATTGGCCAGGGCCTGCCTCCCAGATGGATCCAAGACCCCGACTGTATGCGGTCGCACATAACTGGCTTATGAAATCCAGCGAACTTTAAATAGGCCGGAGGAAGGGTTTCGTCGAGATTCGTCGATGAAACCGGTGACTATTACCTGTTCACCTTGAATACACCCGCAACACGTTTCTCATACTGGTGGCAGGAAACAAGGCTGAATTCGAGGCGCGCGAGAATGCACTCTTCACGTCGTCTTTGCAGGTTTCATTCCAGCGGTCTGGTGGCCCTGGCTGCCTTCGGCTGGATGATGGCACGTAACCGTCATAGCGCCTTTGCAGCGCTTGGCTCGCAGTTCGACATCGCGGTCACTGCCTTACCTTGGCACAAATCTGCACCAGACTATCCGGATGATGAGGTAGGTCATGTTGGCCACGCCTTTTGATGAAACGCTCGGAAACTCCGCAGCTCGCTTGGAACGGACACGCTTTTTTCACCAGCGACGTAGCCACGAGCTGCGCACTCCGCTGATGATTATCGCTTCTTTCTGCAGAATTGCTTTGAAACCGCTAGCTGAACGAACGTGAGCACCGTAACTGGATCCGTATTAACGGCGCCAGTGCAGAAATAGCGAAGCTGTCGAAACCTTTTCTGTTGCCGCCCGAGCCAACACCAAACAGAACCCATCTAGCCGCAACGCACGCTTGAAGGAAGGTCGCGCACGAGCAAGCCAAGGCGCTGGGCACCGCGGCCTTTGCTGACCAGGGTCTGAATTTCCGCCTGATTGTAGAAGAGCCCAACGATAAATGCTCTTCCATGGAGGGTTTCTCAGCATCGTCCATGTCCAACTGAATCCGCAATGCCCTGCATTACACCGCAAAGGCGAGATACGCTTGCTTGCTGTCGGCCAACGGCTTTCGGGTGAAGATAGTGGCAAGGGGTACCCCCAGCGCGCAGCAGGACGATATCTTCAAACCTTCGGTGCGCGCTCAGAACACAAGGCGAAAGGATTGGGCCTGGGTTTTGTCAACTGGTCAAACGGAATCTGCGCGCACCAAGGGCTGGGAAGTGGCGGATGATTTTGGCCTACCGAAGGAAGCTGCTTTGAGGGTAACACTGAGCCTAGCCCCAGCCTTTCACGAAATTTGAAACACTCTTTGACAAGCGCTTGAACCGACCTTTGCATTTTCTGGCCCGGATAAACCTAATCGACGAGCCCTTCTATGTCCAAAGCCAAAGCGATCAAGCTGGAATTCCCGAGAATACGAACCAGCAGCATGCCCTATCAGTATCTGCAAGAACACCAGGCCGGCTGGGCTCCGTCGCCTTTCGAACTGGCGCGATATGCAGCTTGGCGCGGCAAATGCACTTAAAGATGCCGGCGAGCCTAACCTCGTGCTTGATCTGCCCTGTGGTGCGGGGTCGATTCTGGCCGCTAACTGGCAAAGGCCCCCAAATCGCGTATACATAAGGCCGCAACTCTGCTGACATGCTGCAAACAGCGATAGCCGCCAGCCGCCTAAATAGTTGAAAGGGTCAAAACATTCCAGACTCCAGCCTTTGACATCGATGCTGGTGTAATTCGGTGGGAACAGCATTTTCTGCATGCGCCTGATCCCATCACGTTGCGACCCGAACAACCGGTCTGGCAAATGCTGCATGAGGCTTTGCCGCGTCACCCGCGACACGCTAATCATTTCCCTTGGGTCGAATGGCACTAACAAGGCGTGGAAGGCGCAACGGCTGGAGGCACGTCGCAACCGCTTCGGGCAATCGTTCAGAGAACCCCAATCGCTTTCTGGTCAACGCGCACCATCGAGAGCGAGTTTGAACAGGCCGGCTTTCAGCATTCTAAACCACCATGATTTTCTGCCCGGTTACGCCATGTGGCGCGTCAAATTTCTGCGTAAGGTGCGCCATGAGCAGCGGCAACCTGGAAGCCCAGCGGGCTACTTTCCCAGGTTCAGCTCAGTAATGGCTTTGAGCATTGGTGGAGTTATGGACGGTGAAATGGGTCGAGGAGCCGAACCAGCGCCGGCGGCGGTGAGGAGTTGGTGTCCAAGCTGCTCCTCGCTACAGCTTCGGCCAGCCCCCGCTTTACAGTAAGCGCCCCAGAATCGGCCATCTGTTTCGTTTTCTCTGGCGCCATCCCTTTGGCCTACCTACCGTATTACGTGGAAAGGAGCAAGCAACTGATCGCAATGCGAGCAGTTGGGAGTCACGGTCCCCAGGCCGCGTTTTCTGTGCCGGCGCGTAAACAGCATGGCCGGTGGCAGCACTGCTGATTACCGAAGAGCTGATGGCTTTGTCAGCCTGAACCAATGGTATGCCGAGTAAACGCGCCCAAGTTAGACGACAAGCAGTCGTAAAGCAGTGCTTCGTCGGCTCGGCGCTGGTACTGCAACAACTGCTCGCGGGCGCAGACAACACGTCAGTTTGGTAATGGCAAACATATCTACATCAGTTTTGGACTGCGAAATGTGCCGGAAGTTGGCTCTTCTGGATCTGGAAAAAAGCCTGTAATCCAGGCTCCTCGTAGCAAAGGCACAAAGCCATGACCTTTCCCAAGCTGCGCCGCCGCCGTGGTGAGATGCCTGGCTGGACTGGACTATCTGCCTGAGTGTATCACAACCCGCAACTGGAAATGTCAGGTAGCTTACACATGAAAGCCTGATTCCGTATCCAGCAGAACGCACTGGCGTTGAAAAAGCCGTGGAGGTATCGTCGGGTGTTCAAAGCCACAGGTTATTCAGTGCCGGCGCGGGCGGCCTCAACTGGAGAAGCGGCGTTTTCGCCGTTGCTGTGCGCTGAGCGCGGTAACTGGTTCCGCTGGCGTGGTATTGGAACGTCCAGCGCGGATCGAGCGCGCGAACTGCTGCTGGTGTATTTGCGCGCTGATCGTCGAACTGCTCTGCTCAATCGGCTTATAGAGGCTGTAGTTGACCGTATTTCAATTGGAACGCATCCCCTATCCAAGCAGGCCAAAGGATATGGGCAGCGCTGCGCAGCTTGTCTCGCTACTGATGATTCTTACCGTCCTGGCTGGTGTATTGATCTAGCCGACAGCGCCTGTTGCGACTCCACCTGAAATGGAAATCCCCAAACCTCAATGCGTACTTTCTCTTGGTACCGTGAGCTGCTCGGTCGACCGTCGGGCCTGCGTAGCCAATTACTTACTCTTTGTGCTTCGACCTTGTTTGCGCTTCAACCCTGTCTAACATGCCTGCGTGTGCATTGCTGGCCTTCCAAACTGGGTTTGCCTGGTCGCAGACGCCTCCTGGAGGGATCTTGCCGAGGGCCTCTACAACGGCCTGCGCTTTGACATGCGCGTGGTAATATTGCAGGGCACCGTTGATCCTGACTTTCCTCAGCTCCAGGCTCATGCAACTACGACATTGCAAAGTGTATCTGGCTAACACTGGAGCCCTGTTGCTGAGTTTGTTGGGTGTGATAGAGCCGAACTTCTACCGAGAATTTCATCCGCGCCTGAACGCACTGGTGGTTTCAATAACCTGCAATGGAAGATCCACTACCGTGCTGCGCATCTCTGGTAGCGGGCCTTTTCTGTAGTACGGCTGATGCCTGGCCCTGGCGATTGGTAATCGCTACTGATGTACCGGCTTTTCCCGCTGGCTTGGACCGTCAACACCCGCCCAGCCAGCAGATGCCAACAGAATAAGAACATGACCAACGGGGTGCGATGAGGCCCAGCTGGCGCGTGCTGGTTCTATTGCTGGCTCAGGCTTGACCCGTATTGGCCAGAGGCACGCTGCGCCAGGGGTCCCGCCGCTGCGAGGGGTGATGCCTTTAAACTACCGACTCGATGTCGCCAACCACTGGGACTGACGCCCTCCTTGACCCCTCTATGGGCGCAGCAAAGCTCAGTACTCGGAGCCACCCGGCGACAACGCCTGGGTCCGACTTGATGCCCTGCGGAGCAGGCGAACTGGAATCAACCCGACAGATGCTGCTCGGGTCCAGCGACCAGTTGGTAGAACCTGACTGGCTCCCGTGCGCCGCGACTATCAACCGCCGAGGACGCCCTACCCTCCGATCCGCAACGTGGGTCGTGAATTCTGATGAAAGCTTTGCGGCTACTAAAACTGGCGCGCTCGGCTTCTCGCTGCAGATAGCCCGAGTTTCGACAAACTCAGCAGCAGGGGTTGTTGTTTTTCACCCGTCACTTCTCAGTGGCCCCATAACTCATCAGGGCATGTTCCCACCATGGCGTGCTTCCCAACCTACCCGCGTTCGAATATCTGATCGCAGGAAGCCGGAGGGCGGCATCATTTTTCCAGGCTTGCCTCACTTCTTGGCGCACGGGGTTTCAACGATTTGTAACGTCTACATGGCGACTTCGCCTGGGGACAACCAGCGCGATCTTTCGGCAATCAGGCAGATAACACGCTTCATCGGCGTAATGACTAATGTAGAACCGATTGTGTCTGACCGCACCTGGGCGTTTCCGACCAGGACATGTTGATTAGAGCGTCCCATAGAGCTGCGCGCCAGCATCGATCCAACCCGCCCTTTTACGCATTGCTTGCAGACCCTGTCCCGAACACACGCCATGCTCTGGCCCGATACTCCAGGGTGCCCGTGGACGAGGTACCGGGGATCAGGGAAGCTTTGGCGAACGAGCACCTGAGTGCTATGCGCTATCCCGACTGGGCGTTTGGGCCGCTCTTCGAACAGATCAGGGAGAAGCCGTACTACGACCAGACAACTGTTCGTCATGCGTCGCGACACGGTCTTCTGGTACGCGCAACAGCTGACTGGAACTGGAATCTGCTGCGCTTCCAGGACGCTACTTTGCTGCTTGATTGCTCCCCCGGCGCATGTGTCCGAGCGCTTTGGCGAAAAAGAACAACGTGTCCGCCACCCTCACCAGTAGATATCGTAACCTACCATCATGGCCCGACTGGCCCATTGCAATCTCTCAACCAACAAGAGGCGGTAGCGAGGGTTTAGTGCACACAGGGACCGGAGGAATCCTCAGTCCGGCGCCTTGATGGGATAAGGTACGATATCTACTTTGGGGCCGACAGACGTTGTTCTTGTGGCGCCAAAAAGCGGCTCGAACCCATGCCCGGAGCATCACAGCAAAGGTAACTGGAAGCGTCAGCATGTATCTTCGCAGTGGTCGGACCGTCAGCTTGCCTGGCCGGGTAGCCCAAAACCGGGGGTCGCCCAGAAGATGCACGACAGTGTCTGGGGTCCGTAGCCTTACGGCTCCCTCCCTGATTCTGTTCAGAAGCGGCCCAACGCCCCAGTCGGAATAGGCGCATAGCACTCAGGGTGCTCGTTCGCGCAGGGTAGTTCTTCCCTGATCCGAGAGTGACCCTCGTCCAACGGGCAGCGTTCGGGCAGAAGCATAGGGCGTAGTGTTCGACAAGGCGTCTGCAGCACTGCGGGTAACCGGAGAGTGGGCGTTGGGAGGTTACGGCGAGCTGGCGCTAGGGCCACGGTGCTATAGACGGTCTCTATCTAAATCATTGTCGCGCTGAGATTTCGGACTTGTGGAACGTTCCCGCGAGGGGGGGCGTTCCGACACAATTCTGGTACTCCAAATAGTTTCATTACGGCCGACGGACACTGTTCGTGTCTATGGGGCTCTTGACTTGCCGAAAAAATCCGCGCGGGTTGTCCCCAGCGATGGTCGCGAGTGTACTGAACCGTACAAGCATCGTTGAAGACCTCACTGGTGGCTGCAAGGGAGAGGGCGTCGAGAAAGCGACGCCCTGAAAAACCGTGATTGCCGCCTCTCCGGCGCCTGCTGAGCGAGATAATATCGAACGCCGGGTAGGCTTGCCCGAAAAGCCCAACGCCATGGTGGCGGAACCATGCGGACCGATGAGTAGTTGGGATCTTGGGCGCCTGGGGCGACTTTGGCAGAAAGTGAACGGGTGACCAGACAACCCTGCTTGCTGAGTTTGTCGAACTCGGGGTTAATCTGCAGCTGAGGAAGCCGAGCGCGCCCGTTGTAGGATAGGTAAAGAACCCGGCCAAAAGTGCTTTTCCCTCCACGAAATTGCAGCGACACGTTTGCGAGCAGTATCGGCAGGCGCTCTTAGGCGTCCTCCGGGCGTTTGAATGGGAGTCGTAACGGCCGTCAGCCGGAGCCAGGTCAGTTCTACCTATACGTGGTCCGTGAGCCCACGTGCAAGCGCCTATCTGGGTGATTCTCAGTCCGCCTGCTTCCGAGGCTATGCGAAGATAAGACGCCCGAGGAGAGTGGCGCGGTCTTGCTTCTCGACCGCTACCTGAGCTTTGGGCTGCCGTCCTATGGAGGGAGGGTCTAGGAGGGCGTCAGTCCCCGCTGGTTGGGGCGAACTATCCGACGGTTCGGTAGTGAGAGGCGCGCTTTACCGCCGCATGCACGCGGCGGAACCCCGGTCGCAGCGGTTGCCCTCGGCCAATTGACCCCGCGCTAAGCGAGCGCGTGTAGCAGACAATTAGAACCAGCCAAAGCCCAGTCTCGGGCCGTCATCGCACCCCGTTGGAGTTGGAGGAATTCTTATTCGCTGTGTAATGGCAATCTGCTTGGCTTGGCTTGCGTGTGAGGTCAAGCCCAGCGAAAGCTCAAGAAATACATTCAGTAGCGCATAGCAATCGCACAGGGCCCTAGCATCCACTAGCCGTATCACACGGAAAGCTCCGCTACTGCAGAGCACTGCGCAGCACGGTAGGTGGGATCTTCCTGCGGTATTGAAGACTATTCCAGTGCGATCAGGCGCTGATGAGTAACTCGGTAGAAAATGTCACGCTCCGTGATTATCATCATCCCAAGCACACCACACCCACTCAGCCCAACAGCCGGCTGTCTAGTGATATGCGTCCTTAGCAAGCCGTAATCCGAACTGACAGACTGTTCGCACGTGGAGCTTCTGCAATCGGGGACGTGTCGGTAGGAGCGCGTGATGGTATAAGTCAGTATCGAACGTAGAGCTCCATATAAAAATCAATTACTCCCACGCGCAATGTCATAAGCGCAGGCCTCGTTCGGAGAAGTAAGCCTCGGCCAGATCCCTCAAGGAGGACTGGTCTGCGACCAGCACCTATGAAGGCCCGCAATGCACACGCAGGCAATGTTAGTAACTAGGGTGAGCGCAAACAGTGTCCGAGTCAACAGTAACGGAGTAAGGTTGGGGGCTTTACGCTTACGCAACGGCAGACGGTCGACCGAGGCAGCTCAGCGGTACAAGAGCAAGTACGCATGAGTGTTCCGCCCCGGGGCGCTCGGTCAAATCAGGTGGAAGTCGCAACGCCACCGCGCTGTCGGCTTAGATCCAAATATTCCAACCACGCCAGACCGGTAAGAATGCGAGGGTTAGGTCGAGGCGGGTGACACTTAGCTGCCTGTGAAGTCGCTGCCATGGGGCAGGGCCCGCTATGGGAATGCTTTGATAGGGGAATTGCAGTTCACAATGAAATCGGTTTTCCTTATTAGCGCTACAGCCCTCTATTAGCCGACGTCTGGGAGACAGTTCAGCCAGAGGCTCGGACTGCCAGCCGCGCAGGCTAAATACTCGCGAGTCCAGCAGGCAATAGTATGCGGCGCTCCGGTATTCGCGCTGAGTCGTCTAATGCGCACCGGACGAACCGAACGCGGAGTACCGCACTCAGCGCCAGACAACCCTGGGGAACTGCCCGCCTTCTCCGAGTTGGGGCAAATAGGCCGCCGCTAAGTAACTCGCCGGCCAGAATGGATATAAACACTGTGGCTTCTTGAACAACCCACGCCGAGCCAGATTACCCTACCACGAAGCTTTTTCAACGCCAAGTCAGGCGTGGGCTGGCTTGGATCGGAAAATCCAGGCTTCATGTGTAGCTACCTGACAATTCCAGTTTGCGGCTTGTGATAACAACTCCAGCAGATAGTTTGCCAGTCAGCCTCAGGCACATCTCAACCCGGCGGCGGCCGCAGCTGGGAAACAGCGTCAAATAAGCGTTGTCGCCTCTGGCTACGCCAGAGAATGCCACTGCAACTACGGCTTTTTTGTCTCCTGGAGGCCAATCCAGAAAAGAGCCACCTTTCCGCAACGCATTAAGCAAGATAACAAACTTGAAATGTAGAATATCGTTATATTGCCAGAACACACTGCCGGCGGCTGTCGGGCTCCTGCGACACCGACGATGGCGCGAGGTTTTTTGTTTTGTTTCATTGGAGGCCCAGCAGCGAAGCCGACGAAAGCACTGCTTTTACGGACTGCTTGTCGTCTACTTGGGCGCGTGGCTCGGCATACCATTGTTCAGGCTGACAAGGGAGGCGGCCAGCAGCAGGCTCTTTTCGGTTATTTGCGCTACCGCAGGCTCCTAAGAGCCATCGACACAACGGTTCTTCCATGTGCCCTTTTCACCAGATTACGGGGTGGCGAACGCACCCCTGGACAAAGGGCTCTTCGAGCCTGCGGCACCGACTGGTAGACTAATCGCAAATCGCCTCCTCGCATCGACATCAGTGCTTGTCTCCTCACGTAATACGGTAAGGTAGGCCCAAAGGATTGGCGCAGGAACGAAACAGATGGCCGATTGGCGCTTACTGTAAAGCGGGGCCTGGCCGATGAGGGCCTGATAGACGAGGGAGACACATGCTACCGTCTGTTTAGCGGGACCGGCGCAACTAGGCCGCAAACGCACAGGGCGTAGACGCCGGTGGTTCTCGGCTTGGCCGTGCTTGATTCCGATTCACCGCTCCAGATTAGGCGTCCTAACCAATGTGCCCCAAGGGCACGCCCGATTTCAACGTGCACTCGAGACGGGGAAAGTGAGCCCGCTGGGGGTTCCAGGTTGCGGCGGCGCGATTTTGCGGGACGCACTTACGCAGAAACAGTAGAGCGCCCACATGGCGTAACCGGGCAGAAAAATCATGGTGTTTGGCACCACCGCCTGAAGACGCGGTCTTGGCCTGATTCAAACACCCCCCGCCCCCCCCCCCCCGCCACCGCTGCATCTTGTTAACTTCATACGAGATGGTGCTCCACGCGTGTTGAACGCAGTAAAGCGATCTCTGGTTCTCTGACGATTTGCCCGAGCGGTGGGACGACGTAGCCTCAGCCGCTGTGCGCTTCCCAGCTTGCTACGTTGAGCCATCCGCGCACGCCCTTAAAAGGACACGAGTGAGTGTGCGTCGGTTTGGCTCGTCTGGGGTCCGAACCGGCACAAGCTCATGCAGCATTGCCAGACGGGTTGTGTTCCCGGGTCGGCAAGTGATGGATCAGGCGGCATGCTATTAATACACTGCCTGTCCATCCGAATTATTCTAGGGCGCGGTTCACGTCGATGTGCAACGGCTGAAGATCTGTGTATACTGTTGGCTTTGGGAGCCGGTCGGTTATCACCTTAGTTCGGCTTAGACGGCTAAGGTCTTGGCTTCTATCAAGGCAGCCTTGTTTTGGCATGTCAGTTGTCTCAGCAGAGATTTGTCGTTCTCGTTACGTATGCTTGACGTCGATTGGAGGCACTCTTTTCGGTTGCTCTATGTTAGCGCGCAGCAGATCGACCCCCGCGGAGCCTTACCGCGCGAGTTGAGCAGCAATCAATATTGCATTATCGCAGGTCTAAGGGCCCCTCGCCTTTGGACTCTTTAAAAGGCATCGGCCGCGGGCCTAGCTTGCTTTAAGTCGCGCCCCCAGAGTTCTGAAAAGCGGACGTAGCCTAAGGGCCGGCTGAGGGGTATGTTCTGCAGATACTGACTAGGCACTGCTGGCGCGTACCCTTCTCTAAGAATTCCATGCTACTGGATCGCCCGGTGTTGGCTTTGTCGCCAGCGAGCGAGAGCTCGATAGTTTCATCACGGCCAGACATACTGCAACAGGCGTCAAATGCCGCCGGGTTCAAACCACGAGTGTAAAATTCGCTGAAATGCTGGCTAGCTCAGTTGTTCACCACTCAAAGCAGCTTCTTCGGTATGGCAATAGAAGAAAGCATCTTGAATCCGCACTTCCCAGCTCGCTCGGTAGCGGCGCAGATCGTTTGACCAAGATGAACAAACGCGCAGCAGAGAGGCCCGGCGAGGACGCTTCGCCTTGTTGCTTACTGACCCGCGCGAGCGAAAAAGCGCCGTTGAAGATATCGTCCTCGCGTGTCTGCTCGCCTGTGGTTAAGCGCCTTTCGGCCTACTTTCTTCAATCCTCGAACGCCAGAATTTGGCCTGACGCATGCAGCGTTATCCTCGCTCATGTGCGGTGTAACGCCTAGTCGCATTGCAGGATTTCAACCGTTTTGGATCCTAGGGTACGATTGCTGAGAAACCCTCCCATGGAAGAGCATATCGTTGGGCTCTTCTACAATCAAGGCGGCAATTCAGACCCTGGGATCAAGCAAAGCGCGGTGGTTCCCCCGAATGCGCTGTATTGGCTTGCTCGTTTCAATGCGTCGATCTCCTGTCCCAAGCGTGGAGCGAATTGGGTGCCATGGGCGCATAATGGGCTTTCGTTGCATTTTCGTGCTTTTGGCCCCGGGCCCGCGAGGAAGGATTTCGACCCAGACTCCCAGCTTATCTACTCCTCGGAGCTGTGCGCGTTTAATACGATCCAGCTACGGTGCGGTTCACAGTTTTTCCGTCAAGATCTAGTTCTCAATGCTGTTCGGGAATCAATTCTGGCAGAAGAAGCGATAACAAGTCAGCGGTAGGGGTGCGCAGCCTCGTCGGTTTCTGAACGTGCTGGTGAAAAAGCGTTCCCGTTCCAGCGAGCTGCGGAGTTGTCCGAGCGTTTCATCAAAATGGCGGTGGCAACATGACCTACCTCATCATCCGGATGTCTGGTGCAGAGATTGGGTGGCCAAGGGGTATCAGTTGACCGGCGAACTGTCGAACCTGCTGAAGGCAAGCGTGCAAGGCCGCTTCATGAACGGTCGATGCATATCACAGCCAGAGCAGCCACCGGCCACCCACGGCACCCGACATAGAGGCCGGCGAGGGGATGACAAACCTTGCACCAGAAGACGTTGAAGAGTGCAATTCTCGCGCGCTCGAATTCTAGCTTGCTCTCCCCTGCACCAGTCATGAACGAATTGTTGGGAGTGGTGCCGTAATCAATTATGGATGAGGGACCGAGGTAACTGAGCTCCACTCCTCGGATTTCAATCGACGATCTCGACGAACCCTTCCCGTCCAGGCGGTATGTAAAGTGGTGGGCTGGGCAGGTCATTAGGCGCGGTAATTGAATACCGCAACGCCATAGACCTACAGCTCGGGTCTTGCATCCCATCTGGGAGGCATAGGGGCCCTCGGCGGACAGATCCCCAGTTCCTGGAGAATACTGTCCAGCTCCTCCGCCATGTGCTGGGTAACCAGGTGTTCTTCAATAAAATGCCACAGACGCTCGCCACATCTAGCCACAGGAGACAGCGCCACGTCCGACTCGACTAGAAGTGCTCCTAGTTTAACGAGGCTACAAGTGCTCGATACCTGAGGGGCCGCTCCCGAACCGTAAGAAATATTTTTCATTTGGCTGCTCGCACTCGGCAAGAAAAGCTTTTATGCGCCCCAAATGAACCATTGCAACGGTTGTGCAGCAGGGCGGCATAACCGGGGTTGTGACTGAACCGGTGTGCCGTCGGGTGGTGCACATGACTGCCTGCAGGGCTGTTCCGCGCGTCGGGTAGCTCCTCGCCGCCACAGGGTTCTCCACCAATACCGGGCGACGAACCACAGCCGGTGCTTTCCTCTGCGCCAGTACAAGGACCATGCTCAGGTAGCTATTCTGCCCTACCGGGTTGAGTGTGCTGAGGTGCTTGTCCGTCGTGACGCGGTATCGTGGCCAAGGATCAGTCCAAATCGTAGCTGAGATCGGCTACCTGTAGTCGATGTCTGGGCGCGCCCTGGGCGTGCGCCCGCAGTATGGCTTCCATGCGCGCTCCAGTTTCGGTCTTATCTAGGGGAAAAGGGCAACTTATGCACCAGCGGAACTGCCCATCTGCGCGCTTTTGTTTCAGATTAGCTTTGAGGCGGCTCGCATCACATGCTGCCGTCAAGACCGCGGCGGTCAGCCATGGAGGGTATCGGGGTGCATACCGCGCTGTGCGGATACGGCGCGCGAGTTATCTGCTGGACAGCAGACGCGTCGATAAACGTCAGAGATGCCCTGAGCATGCATGCATTATCCAGCGATCAGATCCGAAATGTCCGCGGACCACAGATGCAGCCGGAAATGCCCGTCCCTGGCGACAGTCCAGCCGTGTAAGCCCTTGCCCTGCAGGTATCCAGCAAAGTTGGCCAGAATGTTCACGATTGTCCTTCGATTCCCCACGCCGAATAGTCGCAGCCATCGGCCTTCCACCTAAATGGAACCTGTGGGCTGACTAACGACTTTTTTGCCCACAGCGCTTAAGAGTCTGTAGTTCTGCGTGCACAGCAGTATGACCCCACTTTGCGCGCAGTCGTCATAAACTCGCGGATCATCAGCAATGCACCTGTCTCGAGGAGTCTCTGGCGCAAGCACGCTTAGATCATACGCCATGATTTCCCTGGTTGGGGGTCTGCCGAGATATGTTACATTTCCTAAAACATCGCACCCTGTTGCTATCGACTCACCTCAATGGAGCGGGCGCAGTTTGAGGGCGCTCGGTCAGCACCCTCGCTGGCCACCTGGGGCTTTACGGGCCAGGGGGCGTCTATGACTTCTGGTCTTTCGCTGTATATGCGCTGGTCTCCAATGGCCGCGTGTTGACCTGTTGCTATAGTGTGCAACGGCAGGTCCTGGCGAGGAGCCGCCTGGAATCAGTAACTCGCTCGCGGCATGATCAATTATCTTATGAGCGCAACTGAGCATTTTCATCCATGCTGTTCACGGCCGATATCCGAATGGCGCGTTGCTGGGCATAAGTCAGCGCGTGCGGTTCAACTTCATCGCGGTTCGATTATCTGGTGGTACTCCGATCGAAGTGCTCAACAACATTCTCGAATCCTATCCGGTTTATCCACTGCTGGGTGTATTGGCATTGATTGTTCCGTCGCTATCACCTTGAGCCTGCGTGGTGCCATGCCGCCCGGCCTGTAGCATTCGGTCTGGCCCGTCTGCTGCTGTCGTGGCGTCCACGCGGGG
>Ga0163217_1004824_pt1 | contig 18861 bp, 26 predicted proteins | sample SynspAceP_FD_185933 | JGI IMG/M metagenome (GOLD analysis project Ga0163217, IMG submission 185933) | Saline lake microbial communities from Ace Lake in Antarctica - Synechococcus sp. Ace-P (PacBio error correction) | ecosystem: Environmental > Aquatic > Non-marine Saline and Alkaline > Saline ...
AAAAGAGAGAGATGAATTCCTCAGTCCGATCACGGTGATCGGGACCGAGGGAATTTCGTGAATCGTTTCCCCCGGGGCCAAAAATCAAAACGTTTTCAAAAAACAGGCCCCCGAAAATCCAATTGTCGGCTTCGCGCCCCGGGGGTTTCCCCTCGCCGTTCGTGGCCTTTGGAACCGGACGCTTTCATGGTCGGCCTTACGGGGGCGCCCGGTGGGTTTGCGTTGGGATGGTTTCACCCGCACCCCGCATGGTTTTAATCCGCGGGCCGGTGGGCGTCGAATTTTATCCAAGTGTTCGATGAGTTTTGTTGCAAAAAAAGACCGATTTGCCCCCGGCGAAGCGATCGAGATCACACCGTTCGTCGGCCAACTTCATCAAAGCCCGAATCGCGAAGCGAGTTCCGACACGGCCCGCCCGGGCGTGCCAGCGACGTGGGCCCAAGGGACGGTAGCCGTGGACGGGGCAACTCGGGTTTTTTCGTGGTCGCGAACGGAGGGGGCGTCGAAAATGGTTGCTGAAGAAACCTCGGTATCCCGAAATCGTGGCCCGTTCGTGTTGAAGGATTCAGCCACACCGCTTCTCGATGGCACCGCCCGATCCGTTGGCGGCGCGATTTTGGAAATGGGATGGCCGCGATCGCGATAAACTCGATCGATCGAGAGCAAGTACCGGGCAGCTCGGCAGCGTACGGCGGTGGCAACCAATTTGGGGAAGCGCGAGGTGGTCCCCGGAGGTGTCGCAAGAGACCCGCAGGCACGTCAGGTGCCGCGAGCGAGATCGGGCCCTGGCGGCATGGGCACGTGGCGTTTCCCTCTCGCATTGTGGTTCGCGGGGGTTCGGGCCCCAATGATCCTCGCGATGGGGCAATTTCGTGCGATGAAAGTCGAGTTTTCTAAAAAAGCGGAATTGGCGTTTTCCCGCGGGGGACCCGCAAGCTTGCCGTCTTACGCCGAGGTGAATTTCGCCCAGCGGACAGCCATTACCCTCAGGCGAACATGGCGATGGCCGAACTTTGGCGAACGGTCCAATCATTTGCTGGATCAACGCGTTTGGTGTTGGAATCGTTTTCGGGATGTGTTCCCCGGGGATTCGGGGTGAAAGCTGGTTTTTACTCATCAGTCATAACATTGTCCGTCATGAGCCGATCGATTGGGCCAGTATGCAGTGGGGTGCATCCGCAAGGGTTGCGACGCGGGCGTTGCCGCGGGTCATTCGCATTTGATCGGCACAAGATTTCGAACACACCGGCACCCCGATTTTTGGTTGCCGGCAACCCACGCGATGGATCCAGTGTGGAATTGGTGGGCGCGGCCGGGGGCCGGAACGGGCCGCGTTCAGCGTCAAACCACGATGCCCGGGCGACAGATGAGCCGCACGAAGGCGAAGAAGAAATTTGTCAAGCAGTCGAACGTTGACGAGGACTTTGCTCAAGCACGACCGTTGATTAGCAATTGCCGGGTGTAATCCGCCGCGGACGAGGGCGCCCGACGGCGTAACAAGGAATTTCGAAGAGGTGCTAGCGGAAGTGTGACGCAAGCGGATTTGGCCGTGGAGGTGGCGCCGGATTGAAGGCGAAGTTCGTGCTTCAAGGACGGTGCGGGCCGGCGGGACGATTAGTTTGACATGCCTGCCGGATTGTGGACGACGATGTTTGGGCAACGTCCCCAGTTCAGTTACGTCTTTCGTGCGAGGTTCGCTCATGCCCGTTTTTGGATTCACGATGAAAGACATCAGCGATGGTTGATTTGCCGATCGTCAGCCACGGGGCTGGATCCGATACATGAAGGTCTGGAACGGAGTTTATGTTTGTCACCGCTTTGCCAATGTTCCGAACATCAAAAGATCTCGTCATGGCCCTGAGTGTGCGATCATGATGGCGGTGGGATCTCAAAAGGCTCGTTCGGACCCAAGCCCGGTGCGAACGTCAGTGATCGGGCGGAACCGGATGGACAGCCAATTATCGGATTCCCGACGTGCTTTGTTTCTCGTCAAATCGCCGGCGCTCGATTGCGATAACGCATTGGGTGTGGCGGTCCTGAGTTGCGATCGAGATACGAGGCCGAGGTGATCGGTGATCGAGAAACTCGATTTCTATGCCCTGTTGGAACCCAAGAGGTTCTTGGTACTTGGACCGAATATCCGTGGAAGCTGATTTGTACCGCGTCGAGGAATGACGGCAAATCGATGAGTGAGTTCGCCGTGAGCGATCCGACGTCCGACCGGGTTGGTGCAGAGCAGGATCGTTTTCCCTGTCCGCCTCCGGCTCGATTTTTCCAGCATCGTTGCTTCGGATCGAGGAGAGTCGGTCGGTCTGCGGAGAAATCGCGTTCGAGACAGTTGAGGACGAAAATAACCGAGGCGAGCGGACTGATAATTCGAGCGCCTCCAAATCCGCTTTTCCGTTCAAACGGCAGAGCGTCGGCATTATTACGGGATTCGCCGACGCCCGGCTAGCCGTTAACAACGATTAAATCAACAGCCCGCTAGCGCCGAACGGAATCTTTCTGGGAGGGTTCTGGCGAAAATCGGATGACTTTTCGTTAAGTTGTGCGGTTTCTCTGATCCGTGTTTCCCTTTTTTCTCCGCTGCCCGCTTCCCCCGAATGCTCGATCGCAAAACTATTCTGAAAAAAACCCGGATATCGTCCGCTCGAAAACTCGGCCCGTCGGGGCGTCCGAGTCACGTCCAGGCGATCTGCGATTGGAGGCCCACGTTTTTGGAGGCACTCAAGAACTCGCAGAATCAATACCTCAGCGAACGAAAAGCGAGCAAAACGGATTCGCCGGGGCCAGGACGCCGATGAGCGCAGGCGTTGAACGCCGAGGGCCGGAACTGCGTGATCAAAGGACCGCCGCGGCGGCTCGCCAAAGCGAACTGGAGGCCCAAATTCTGCGAATTGCAATCGGTGCTGCCCAATCTCACGCACCCCCTCGGTGCCGACGGCGGGGAAGAGGACGCGACGGAAACTCGGGTTCGCAAGACTCCGATAGAATTTTTGATTTCAAAACCGGTCCGACCATTTGGAACTGGCGAGAAACACGATTGTTCGAATTCCGAGGGCGGGGCTTCGCGTCCGGGTCCGGGTTCTATTTCCTGAAAAACGCCGCTGTGCGGTTGGGGACTTGGCGATGCAGCAGTTTGCGAATCAGTTTTCTCAGTGATCGCGGGTTCACGCGGTTGGCGACCCCGGATTTGGCGCTCACACAGCGTCCTGCAGGGAACCGGGATTCAACTCCGGCGCGGCCGGAAGGACGCAAATTTACAGTAAATCGAAGAACACGGAAATTGAATCTCGTCCGCGACGGGCGGAAATCCCGCCGGCGGGATGTTGAGCGGTCCAGATTCTCGACAGCGAGCAGTTGCCGATCAATGTGCGTTTTGAGTCATTGTTTTTCCGGCCGGAGGCGGGGGCGGCGGCCGGGCGTCGCGTGGTTTTACCGGTTTCAACCAATTTCCACGAAATCGAGATGTTTGCGTCACGCGCCCGAACAAAGTGATGGCGAATTCACGAGGAAAGCGGGAACTCGAATGCGAAATTTGACGCTCTGGAAGGTTCCCCTACCGGGTCATCGCATACGTGCGCCGGTGATGGGCGGACCAGCGTATCGAAAAATACGACCTGGAAAGCCCTGGAGCCTGGACGCGGCGACGGGGGCCAATGGGCGAGGTTCCACGAAAGCACGAGTAATTGCACGGATTATCAAGCCCGGCGGCTCGAATGTCCGATACAAAAACGCCAGGGCAGAAAGGCACGCAGTACGTTTCAATACACTCAACGGCACCGCGATCGCAAACGGGACGGCCATGATCGCGAATTTTGGAAAACCATCACGGCCGACGAATCCGATCAACGTGCCCCAACGATCCTCAGGCCCTGGTCGGAAAAGATGTCTTGGAGGTTGGGGTTAGCGGTTGGTTTTTTGGCTATTGTTGGTTGGCTTATTGGCTATTGGCGGAACAGCCACTCAACCGTAGGCCGGATCAAGCCGCTTCGGCGAACGATCCGCAAGTCCCCTGAATAAAACATCGATCGACAAAAAACAGTTCTGCCGGATGGGCGTCCGCACATGAAAAACTCCTTCATCCCGCCACCCGCCAAACCGCCAATTGGCCAATTGCCCAATTGCCCAACCGCCCACACGCCAACCGCCACCCGCCACCCGCCACCCGCCACAGCCACCAGCCACCAGCCACCGCAACCGCCGACCGGCCAACCGCCAACCCACTTCGAAAAAACGATTTTAATGAAGACTGACGAACTACGTGAAAAATATCTTGCGTTTCTTTGAACCAAAGGCTGCGTGCGCAACCGCGGATGTGTTTTGTGCCGGCGTGGGTCCATCGGTGCTTCACTCCGGCGGAATGAACCAGTTCAAAGATTCACTTTCTCGGCAAGGTGAACTCGACTTTTACCCGCGCGACAGACGTGCCAGAAGTGATTTACGAACGGGCCGCACATCGACAACCGTCGGACGGACGGCCGTTTCACCTACGTTCTTCGAGATGAATGGGGAACTTAGCTTCGGTCGACTATTTTCAAAGAAGGAGAACCAATCCATTGGGCGTGGGAGTTCCTCACGCAAAAGAAATGGGTTGGGATCGCTCCGGGAGCGTTTACGGTCACGGTTTATAAAGACGACGAACGGGCGTTTCCAGATTTGAACGAAAAGATCGGTTGCCGACCCTTCACGAATTTCACGCATGGAAGAAGACGAGAACTCTGGCCCGCGCCGCGCCGAGCGAAGGCCCCGACCGGGGTGTGCGGTCGTGTAGCGAGATTTTTACTATCAACTCGAAGACGTAGCGCCGTCCGAAATTTGGATCTGGTGTTCACGCAGTTCAACCGCGTCGGTACCCCCGCCGAACATCTGCACCCGTTGCGAGTCAGAACATGATACCGGCAATGGGATTGAACGCACACCGCCAGTGTCTTGCAGGCGTGGCCGACAAATTTCACATCGACAGTTGGCTGCCGATCGTCGAGGCGGCGGCGGAAGTTTGCGGCGTGAAGTATGGTAAACCAAGCGCAACGGCCGCCCGTCCTTCGCCGGATCACCGAATCACGCTCGCGCGGTCGGTGTTTTTTCCATTCACGAGAAACGTCTACCCCGGTGCCAGACGGCTCGATCGGTGATCCCGTCGGTTGATCGCCGGGGCCGTGCTCGACGGGTATCAAATGAACCTCCGAGAGCCGTTCTTGTCCAACTGACCACGCCGTGCCGACGCTCCCAAGGCGGCTTACCCGGAACTGAGGGCCAAACGACGCAAGCGGGCGGGGAAGCGATCGAGGGCGGAAAGCGTGCGTTTTTCTCGACGATCGATGGCGGCATGACGCATCGGCGATCTATTTCGAAAGCATGGAATAAGGAATCGTCCGTGAGGTCCGGGCAGTGAAGCGGCTGATTTGTTGAACCCACCTAGGTGTGGCCGCCGGAACCTCCGTTCAACGCTCGCTGCGGACAGAGACTTCACGTTCGATTGGTCAGTTTGGTTCGGCGAAGCGATGGAGCGTCACGCGGGCGTCAGTGAACGGTGGGCAACGGTGTTGTTCCAAACCGGACCGCTCGAAACACTCAAAGAAATGCCTTGCGGAAACACCCTTCCGTCGCTACGAGCAAGGATCGACTGCGACGGTGAAAGGCATCATCACGGCGACGGCAGAGGAGAAAGGCGACCGAGGGGCAATGCTTCGCACGGCTCGATCGTCCCGGGTGACGGGTGTTGCGACTCGTGCTCGATCACTCCCCGTTCTACGGCGAATCGGGCGGCCAAGTCGGTGATACCAGGCACGGATCAAGAACGGTCATTTTTCCACGGTCGAAGTGCTCGATACCCACGTCAACGCGGCCTTGATCGGTGCATCACGGCAAACTCGTTTCCATGGCAAAGATCAGCGAAGGCGATATTTGCACGGCCAACGTCCCGACATAGAGAATCGAACGGGCGCTACGCCCGTGCCCACCTCGGCGACTCAACGTTTTTTGCACCACGCGTTGCACACCATGTTGGTTCGCCAACGCCGACAGCAGGGCAGCAAAGTCGAACCGGATCGTTTTGCGTTTTGACTTCACCAACCCCAAAAGCGATCCCCGATGGAACCTGGTCCAGAATCGAAAAGGATGTGCTGGAAACTCGTTGCCCGGGGATCTACCGATCCGGTGGGATAACCGTATCGCTCGATGAGGCTCGCGCGTCCGGTGCGATGAATGTTGTTTCGGCGAGAAATACCCCGACCCCTGCCGGATGGTTTTTCAATGGCCGAGTTCAGTCCGCAGAAAGTTTTTGGGGTGGGGTGCGGAACCCACTTGACCCAACACCGCCGACATCGGCGGCGTTTGAGGTCGTCGTCGAGGAAGAGTGTTTTCGACGGAACGCGGCGGATCCAAGGCCGCTCACCGGCGAGCGTGGCGAAACAGCACCGCGAAGCAAAACGAACATTGCTCGATCAAAAGTCGCTGAAACTCGGTTGCAACGCGGAAACATGCCGCAGCGGCAACGGAAGCGTTGAATCGACGAAAGTTCGCAGCCTGAAGAAAGAATTATCGGCTGGCAAAGCGGCGAGACATCCTGCGGAGTTTTCGGTTCGACGCGGCCAAAAAGTGCGTTTTCCAAGGTAACCTGCGCGACGGACACTCGGATTACAAAGCGGTTCGTTCGTCTGCGAGCGTTGACAAGCCGGCGACTCAACGTCGCACATCGATGACGTGATCAACGACTCGATTCGTTGTTAGCTGATCGCAGTCGTTGGTTGCCGAATTGAAGAGATCACCAAGCGGCGGAACTTTCGGCCGACGCCTGATCGAATCCGGTTGCAACGATTGGTGATACGCTGTTGGGTTGTCGCCGAGACGCCGGTGCGAACCCAACGTGATGCGGGGCTGGATCGATCAATTCGGTAAGAAGAGCAAAGGGACCGACGGCGGTTTTGCTGGCCTCGATTCAGGGCGATAAGGTCGTGTTGGGTCGGCGTCTCAGTCGCGGCATCGTCGAGCGCGGTCTGTCGGCGGGCAAATTGGGTCGGTGACCGGCCAAGGTGTCGCCGGCGGCGGCCGGCGGTCCGATCCGGATATGGCTCAGGCTGGCGGCAAGGAATCCCTGGAAAACTGCCGCAGGCGATCGAGCGGCTCAACGCCCAAGCATGAGCGAGCAAATTGAACTAGATTGCGGAACAGATCAGTGCGGTGTTTGGATTTTCGCTCGCTCTCCGAATCCCCAAGACCTGTCCGCCCTAAACACGCTTTCGGTTCGGAGAACGAACAACAATTCATCGCACCCTCATGGTATGACTCCAATTGGACGCTCATAAACATCACCAACACCGTCGGACCGAAACGGGCCTTCCTCGAGAACGGAACGCTGGTGCTAGCAGCGTTGCCCTGGGTGTCGGCAACCCCTGAGCTCAGGAAACTACTCCGCCGATGCCAGGCTTCGATGATAAAGCGCACGCCTGCGTGTCGGACTCGTCACCGTCTGCACTAACGCCGATAAGTCGCCCGCGGGCCTCACGGCACTACCGAAAGACGCTGGCAAAACTCGAAGAGGCAGCCAAAGCAGTTTGGAAGCAGGATTTCAGCCGACGTTTTTTGGTAGAAACTCGGGTGAATTTTTATCGCTGCCCGCTGACTCGTCGATGTCGAGCAAACTACCTCCAAACGATCAAATGCGAGAATTCTCAGCTGATGTGCCCAGGCACGCGGCATTACGTCCCTTGGGCAATCACTGCGTCGACTTTTTGAAGAAAGACGAAATTTCTGGGCACGGTCGAGCAAGGAAAGGTCGTACTACTCCGTTCGATCGGGGTGGGGTCCATTTCGTGGGTAAACCTGATTCCTGTTTTCGCAGGCGATGGGACACCGTCATGGACGGAAAAGACAATTTTTCAATGGACGCGAATGCCCAACATTCCTGCGGCCTGAACTCGAATGGTTGAAGCCGACTTGAAAGCCAGTGAACAAACAGGTGGATCGTGTTTGCTCATCAACGACTCGATGTCACCAACAATCACGGTGTGAAGAACAATGCCGATGTGCGGAAGGTTTTCGAAGCCTCGGGAAAGTGTTGGCGGTGTTTCAAGGACATAGCCATCGCAACGATCTCATGAGATGCAACGGCATCCACTACTGCCTCTCTCGTTGCGATGGTGGAGGTTCAGGCGTCGAGGAAAACTGGGTACTCGCGATGACATTGAACACCCAACGAACCATCCATCTGACCGGTTTCCCGCAACCAGAATTTCCCACAATTGGCTGATTTTAATCAAATGTTACATTTGATTCGGTGAAACCACGTAGCAGTGTCCTCTCCGAGACGCTGGAAATGAACGAGTCCTCAGAGAGACTCGCCTACGGGTAGAGGTTCTGGCCGAAGGCCTTTCCGCCGATTTGGCTTCGCGACGAGTCCATAATCAATGGACTCGTTGCCCTCCCATCTACTACCGTTTCGCGGGTTTGGTAAACCGCAGCAACAATGCTGGTAAGAAAAACAGTCGGCAAAACAACGCTCCCGCCGATCGTCAGAAATGCCCATGGTTGCGGAGATACGGTGGATCCCGGGCCGTCACTCAATAACGCGGTGGCGAATCCGACAATCAACACGATTCGTTTGTCATACCAACGCGTGCCTCACGCCGATGAAACGCTCGCCGGAATCGCGGCGGAATCTCTCCACCCTTGCGAGTTCCTCTCGATAGCGGTGAGGAAGTGGATCGTATCGTCAACGGCGATTCCTAAACAAACAGTGAATGCACACACGCTGACAATTTCTAAACTTTTGTCCAAGAGCCACATCATCGCCCCGGTCATCGCCAGCGGGCAAAAAATGTTGGGGATGAATGGAGATCAAAACCCAAACGCAACGGATCGATAGACGATCGATAGAACCACAAAGATGATCAGGCTCGCCATCCTCTAAACCACCGCCAAGTCGACGACGACCTGATAGCAGATTTTTCCAACGATTGACCGCGAAACCTTGCAAAACGATTTGGAAACCAGAGTTTTTGAAGTGCGCTTCGGCGATCTCTTTTTCGATGCTTCGAACACCGGTTCCGTACGTCGCCGATGCCCCAAGTCCTGCAATCGAAACCGGACCACCGAACGCCGATCTTGCGGCACGTAGTAAGGCTTGCTTGAGCGCGGTGGCAACAGTTCGAGCATCGACATCCGTCCGAAGTCTCGCCTGTGCCCGGCAAGCGGCGATCAGATTGACGATGAAAGCGGCTGCCGAGCAAGGGTTTCCCGTCCGCAGGATGGCATCGACTCGATCAGGTGACCTCCGATCGCGGGTCCCGGGGGCCAACGTCGCGGGCCAACGTGATGGCGACTTCGGCGGTTTCGAAGCCCGCCCATCCACCCGGTTTGCGTGAGCGAGGCGCGGCAGCGGGTTCGCTGCTGCGCGCAGGCCTGCTCGTCAGTCGGCTTCCGTCGGACGCAATCTGCAGACGAGATTCCTGACCCGACCAACCCCAAACGTGATATCAGAATCGCAGCGATGCTCATCGATCGAGTCGGCGCAAATGAAAAACGATTGATACCGAAATTCGGTCGAGTTTTGGTCGATCAAGTTTCGAACCGTATCCGGAATGAACGCGCGACCTGAGCGGTGGAGGCACAACGCGAGCGGAATGCGGTGATGAACCGAAGAAACGCAGCACGACACCCGATCACCAGCAATAACCCGAATTCACGAAACGACTTCCTGTGAGCCAAAGCGAGCGAACCGAAACCGATCGCCGTGGTGACAGCGAGGTCAGCCAGCAGGTAGGAGCGATCCGACTTCCGAATCCGATCGTTTCGCCGCATCGATTGACGACAAACCGCGGGCGCGATGACGACGGATTTTGCACCATCATATGAAACCCCGTCGTAACCCGATCAATGCACAACAGCAACGCGGCAAAATCACGCCATTGAAATGGAACTTCGGCGAGGTTCCATGTATGCAGCAAACCCCAGGCGTCCAGAACACTCCCAACGCCGGGCGAGCGGCGACGATCAAGACCGATGAGAGACCAACGGAAACAGGAATGAAGGCATGATCAACGAATCGAATAACCGATCGCTTGGTATTTTCGTTCGTTGGACGCGTGTGCTGCCCGAGCGACTGACGCCCGGTCGGCATCCTCAACCGGTGACGCGAAAACTGCATCGCGAACCTCGAGTACGCTCCGACGCTGCCTCGGTCGCGGCGTCACGCAGTGCGCGGTGCATCCGGCATCCTCAGTAACGAACAGCCAATCGATTTGAAACCCATTAAGAAAGCAACGTCCTGCGGCGTCGCGAGAGATCAAATGGCCCGACGACGAGGGATGATCGAGAGCCCGTTTTTTTTACGTCGAGATAACGTTGGGCTGACCGCGTTCGGACCGGGCAGAATCGGTTTCGGGCAATCCAAGAAATTCCAGCGGCGGAGCGTCGTCCAATCCAAACAACGCTAGTGACCTGAGGCAGGCTTTCAATCCGGCGACGCAAATCGCGAATCGCATCGGCTCCGTCGGGCGTGAAAAAATCCATCGCTTTGCACCAACGAACGATCAACATCGCCTTGGAAGAACACGGATCGGGTTGACTCGCGAACCAACCGATGGTGTCGCCGCCGCGGGCATTAACTCCGACCCACCGGTTTCACAGTGGGAACGATCTACCGGTGGCGGGCAAGGTCAGTTTGGGATTCGTAGTGCGAATGGCCATCAACACCGTCCAACTAACCAATAGAAAGAAGGTGGTCCAACGGTAAGTGAACGATCCCAATCAGCGATACGTGCAAACAGGGAGTGATCAGGTAGGGGGAATCGTTTGGTTTCGTGAGCCGTGGGCGCTAGCCCCCGGTTTTTGTGACCGACGCAACCGGCCTAGCGCCAAAAACGGCTCACCCACGCAACGAGAGTTTGGAACGAACCACTACGACCGTGAGAGATGTTCGGATTGGATTTCCGTCGGGAGTGGATTTGACCGCTGCGTCAATGGTCGAAGCTACGGAAGGCGAAGATACGAACGCTTGTTGAAGGTAACTCGTCCTGGATGTCCACAACCGTCACCGTTGGAATGCGAAACGTTGAAATACTCCTCGAGCAAAAACGCTCGGCTTGCTCGCCCACTTCCCCCTGGCGAGCTTGGTCGGCAGCGATTCCAATGGTTTGCACCAGGAGCCGTTGGTGTTGGGTGACATTCGGGGTGCAAGCGGTCGGGCGACGGAAACGAAAACGAGCGCCATCTCCTGCCACGTTGATCGCCCCACGTCACGTACTCGTTCCGGATTCCGGATTTGGTCGGGTTGTCGGCGGAGTTGTCGAACGTAGCTGTGAAATCGCAGACGATCAATATCGCTAGCGAGAAGAGTGAACGCGAGTTCGTAGCTGTGCTGCCAAAATTTGAAATCGTAAGGCGGGGACTCCAAAGCGTTTCTCGAATCATACCCCCGCCAGCGGATCGAAACGAAACGAAAACGACTTACCAACGAACGTGCATGTGCGGGGTATCGACAGGGCTCCCCGTCACGGGGGAAACCAGCGACTTCGTCATTTTCGACTCGATAGTTTCGCGTGTTGTGCGGCGGGATTTCAAAGTCCTGTTCGATTCCCCCGAGCGTGAAGACTTCGTGGGTGACCTCGAGGCCATCGGCAAAGACCATCCGTGCGTGTGATGTCGGTTTGAGATTTTCCCGGTGGGCGTGTAGTGCATTTGAAAAACAGATTCGTGATCCGGCGGGACACCCGTTGCGCATACCCTTGCGGCAACAGCGACCGACGTTGCCGGGCACATAGGCCGGACAACAATCCGAATTCATTGAACGTTCGATCCGTCCCGGCGGAGCAATGAAGGCGATCGGCGTGATGTACGACCGCATGATTGCCCTGGAATGACCTCAGCGGCACGAAAACCCAACGATTCACTTTCAAACTCCCGTATCAACGACGTAATACTGGTACCTCGACCACGCCGCCAGCCGGGACATCAAACGCACGTTACGCCATCGCAAAGACCAGATTCGGGCGCACGTGGCAATTGGCCATCCGGTGACAAACGTCGGGCGGCTCGGGTAAGGTCTACGCGTCCTCCAAACGGCGTTGCCAGCGGTCACCCAATCGCGAAAACAGTTGCTGTCCGATTTCGGGCATGTTGCGGAGCGTTGGCTAACGCCGCGTGTCCCGCGGCGCGGCGTGCCAGGGCGGCAATGCGAGCATTGTCGATGAACTTCCACCGACATGTCCGCCCAATCGGCAACCTCGTCGTAATCGGTCCAAGGAAAACGGCGCGATTCTCGTCGCTGCGATGACACTCGACACAAGTTTTGATTCAAAATCCGGCGATCAACGTTCAATAAGTTACCGACGCCCGGTGTTTCAGTTGCAGGTGAGGCGGACGCCCGTGGCAGCGAGCATCAGGCCAGCCGAACTGCCGTCGTGACCGCGGAAGCGACCGGGTTGCCTGCACCAAGCTTCGATCGGGTCACGAAAGATTCGTGCCGCGTCGCGCTCGCCCGACGATGCAGGTTTCTATTGATCGTCGATTCGGCCACTGATAGCGAACCGTAACAGACACGATCCCCACGACGACTTCGGCGTTCGAGTCGCGCCCGCGGACAGGGCGACGGATCGGGTCGTAGTCCCCCCTTGACCTCGGAACCGGAAGTTGGTGATCGGCCGGCGTAAACTCTCAGTTCGTTCATCGAGCTTGAACGTTGCTGTTGACTCCAATGAATCGGACGCCCGTCATCAGCAAACTGGTCCACATCGCTTGCAGCCGCGACCCGTCAGTTTTGCCAGCGGACCACTCGGTACTCAAGGAAACAAAGAACGGTCCACGTCGCCTCGCCGGTACCGAGAACGACCAACCTACGTCCCCGATACCGAGGGCAAAACGAGAAACTCCGCGACCCGTTCGGTGGCTGATCGAGAGTGGCCCGGTCGCCAATTTGCCGATGGAACCAACCGTCGTCGAAATCATTATCGGAAACAAACAACACCAGCAAATCGTTGCGTGCAAAATCGAGGAAATCGGTGGATTCGGAATGAAACATGAGCATGAATTCGCATCGGTAGAAAACGGAACAACACCGCGATGGTGAACGATCTGACGCCCGCGAAGTATGCCCCTGTCGGAAAAAAATTAGGTTTTCTCCCAGATTCCCCTTATCCTGCTAGAGTTCCGAGTTTTCCTGCAAGGATAGTGTCAGGCAACCCCCGGAAAAGTGCTTGTACCCAGATCTTTTTTACCCAAGATTTTTTTTGATGCTCCATTGTCGCGCTTGCCGAAGAAGGAATGTCCACTTAACATGTGATGCGAAAAAAGGGAAGTCTGAGAGCAACGCACCATTTCCGAGTGTCCTCAGCATCAAACCAATTTTCCAATCTGGAATGTGCAACATGTCCCGCACATGCAATATTTCGGCACGCCGGGTTCCCCTGCGGGCGAATCTCTGATTCATCAGCCCAGTTGGGGTTCCGGGTGTCTGAGCGTCGCGTCCCGGTTCCGTCTCATCGAGGATGTCCCTGACAGATACACTCCATAGGTCGAGAAAGAATGGTTCAATCCGACGGAAAACGTTGCACCCGACCCCCAGGAATCGAGGTTTTTCAACGGCATGGCTGCAGTAATCCAATGATTTTGATGAAAAATCGTCCTCGGCGGAACCGAAAATCCGCTGAGGACGTCGGCACCTTGGCGCACCGCTTTTTGCAGGAAGCGCTGGCGACCGAGATCTCCCTTGTCGAGTGGCACCTCTGCAGAGCTCGACTGCGTTTCTTCCGATTCTACGTAGTCCGCCAGCATCCATACTCATGGCACCAATCTCGTTGGACCTGGAGTCCATGCCTGGAAAAACTCTACGCACGCTTCCGCTGGATGAACTCATTTTCCACAAGGAAAGGCCGACTACGAACAGCGTTTTGAAAATATTCCTTGCCCGAAGACTTGTTCGCTATCCCATGCCGCATTCTTTTCTATCAGTTTGATGCCGAAATCATTGCACTTCGTGCTCCAAACGGGACGAAGATGGAGGAATGAGCAATTCTTGCGTTGGGGCACCCTGACGCCATACGATGCGGTACCACGCCCTTACCAACACAGCGGGCGAGGGGACATGTTTATCAAGGTCCGATTTCAAGAGTTCCAGTCAGGATGATGGCCATTTCCGCGTTCCCTCTGCCCGTAACGTCGAGCGCAATGCACAGCGAGCCGAGGTTGGTCGGGCGGTGCGGAAGATTGGGCGGTTGGGGGTCTCTGTACCGTTGGGTCCAACCGAGTGAAACCTTTGCCACGACTGTTGTCCCCATAGCCGTTGGCAACGTTCGGCTAACTGATTCGCGTGTCAATGGAGACGTCGACGACAAGGAGTAGATGCGCTTCGCATGGTCGATCCGGCGTGGCAGTTCCTTCGTCAAGCGAATTGGGTGGAGTCGATCGCCCGTCGACTGGACCTCGAATCGTCGCTACGACACGCGGACGGCCCGAAAAAGAAAAGCCCATTTCAACGCGACCAACGAAACAAGAGTCCTGACCCCTTTTTTCGCTTATATCTTACTTGTCGGTACATCGCGGGCCAACGTTCCGCTGTACTTCATCACGATCTGCATTGGCTGTTCGTGGTTTCACCGTTGTCAGCGCTGGCCCAAACACTCACTCCGGGGCACTGGTTTCTCTTTCGCTGCTTAGCTTGCGGTCTCGCTTATAGCATCAATCGCAACCGTGTGATCCCTTCGCGCATGGTAACGAATGATAGTTACTTACTTCGACATCCGCGGCAAAACACTTTGTAATGAGTGATGAATTCACCGCCTGGTCAAAACAGCCAGAACGGCATGAATTGCCATCGAAGTCGGCAATCAGGCCGACTCGGCCACCACAACGTGGACCTGCCGACTCGAATGAATTCTACGTTCCCCGACAAAAGACCTCACGCTTCAGGCTTTGTACTCGCCGCCAACATGACCATCTAAAGGTCTTCTCACGAGCCTGCTGGTCTCTGGACGCCTTCCCGAACGAAATCTGGTAAGGCGTGTTGATCGGCGCTGCTTCCGTCTGCCTACCGTAGCACCGCTGGGTGGAATTCGCACTTAGAATTGGCCGTACACTCATTTCACAGTGTCCCAGGACAAACGCGCATCGAAGAACCGTTCTGAGTATCGACAAGGTTTTCTACTCGATAGTTGGGTGAATAGTAGGACTGGCGAGACCGGAGAAAAATCCCCACACGGCAGCTGCGAGGGATAACGAAATTGGTGGACGCGGCCGAGTTTGTTGTTCGGGCCTTGACAATTGGTCAACTGAACGATGGTGAATACGAATACAGCCCTCGCTAACATTGAACATCACTTACTAACGGTTGGCTAGCGGACTTCACTGCTGTCGACCATAACTGTCCCGTCGGAATTTTTGAGAAAGGCGGGAACCATACACATGCATCGGGGAGGCGCCCTAGTCACGTTTTTTCGCAACGTTCAAGGTCAATTGGCCGCCCCCGTGATTGTTGCGTTTCGCTGCAACAGAAAAACCCGCTCAAACAGGAACCACCATCGAGATGTCTCCTTGGCAATATGGCATTTCCATCTAACCATCCTCTCCGTGACGAACTCCATCGTGTACTTGGGTTTCTTCGCCCTGATTTAATAACCTTTGGTATACTAACTCTTCCGCAGCTGCGTCGTATGTGTTTCCTCACCGCCAAAGGTCGCGGTCCCGTTTGGTCATGATCTACATCGGAAATGGGGTTAACTTCGTTTTTATGTTCCTGATGATTGGCGTTCGATTTTCTTCGTGTCAAAGAGAAGTGGCGTATCGTAGAATGTCTGGTGAAGATGGATTGTGCGATAACTCAGAAGTGAGCCACGGAAGAAGTTTGCCTACGTTCCCGACATCGCGGTATCTCGAAGAAGACGAGGACTGGCACAAATGTGGCATAACCGCTTTACTTACAGTTGGTGGCTGAATGAAATCGCGACGTTCGAAGGAAAGCAAACGAATCTTTGCGCCGGAAGTCAAGAGGGTTTTTCCAGCAGCTCTATAACGTAAATACAAACGCGCAGCGGCCAAAGCATCGGCCATCACCCGTCAAGCCGACTTCTGCGTGGGAGACGATCCAACCCTCGGGCGAATGAAGTGAATTCAAGCGCAAGTCATCGTTGGACAAACAGCCTTAGACCTGGGGGGGAATACTGGGTGTGGCATCGCGTCCGACGGATTGCGTCGAATTCGAGACGACTGACCGGGCTTGGTAATTGCACGAAACGAAAGAACCTGATTCCGAATTGGCGTTTGATATCCAGAAATCCGCAGAAAATAACTTGCGGACGAGACGCAGCGAACAAGCGGTGAACCGGAAGCCGCCGGTCCACCGCGCAACTTTGATCGGTTTAGTCTTTACTCGGCGGCCCGGTTACCGTCACCGCGTTACCCGACTGAAATGCATCGTCTTCTTGCCCTGATCGTCTATCTCTCACCCTCGGCTTGCACTGGCCGAAACGAGATGCCCCACGCCGCAATCCCCGCTGAAGCGAGCGTCCACTGTTCAACCGAAGCAGTTCCTTGTTCATCCCCGACTGGGACGCGATTCCGATGCTCTTGACCTTTTTGCGAATGCAACCTGTCACCGAACAGGTCGTTCTCGACTACAAAGACGATGCTTGCTACGGTGCGATGATTCACTACAATCGCTCACGTTCATTCGAGATGCTTCGCGCTGCTTTCCACTCTCGATTTCGGAACACGAACAACCTACATTCGCCGAACGACCCGACAATGGCATCTGGCGCATGGAGGACGCCTGGATTCGCAATCCAACTCAGCGATGACGAAAGATGAAGACTTCTTTATGGCGTTTACATCTTTTGTTGTCGATCACGAAACGATGCGACAAGCTCGACGAACTACAACGAACCCGCCGAAAACCGGAAGCTGTTTGATGCTTTCCGTCGAATGTTTCATCGAGGGACTCCGGAAAACGGACACAACCGATCCCGAAACGCCAAACGGCGGGGTAACCACCGGCCGATCGGGATAGGGCCCCGGTTAACCCGGGACCCCTCCACACCAACTAGCATGCGGGTCCGCATAAGGCGGTTTCGTTCCGCTTCGGAGCAAGCTGCTCCATCGGTCTGCTAACACAAAAGCAGGCCTTGAGCCGTTCAGCCATCTGTTTTCGACATCGCAACGTTGAACACCTCGACGTCATCGAGAGACGCCAATGGGCCTTTGCCACTGTGGGCAAAACGGGTAGCCTTCTTCGTGCGGTAACTCCCAAGTTTCAACTTCTTCAAACCGGGTGGCGTGGTAAGCGCCAGTTTGTTTCCAGTAACAAGCGCGGACTCGTCGCCCGCAGCCACTTGTCAACGTGATCGCTAGGCTCTTGCGTTGTTTCCAATACGAAATAATCAATCCAACCTCGCAATAAAGACGAAGTTTCATTCATACGCGCCGCGTCATCGATAATGCCCCCGGTGCCGATCAAAGATTTCTCTTGCTCGTTTTGCTTGAACTTCAGTAGTTCTTAGGACTCACACCGAATCTGGCGCGCCATAGCGTGGAACTGGTAGCCGAGGAAATCGACACCAGCGTGCGGCAAATAAACGCGACTTTTGTCGCGATTGACGAACCAGCTTGAGTTTCGTTTGTGAGATAACGTTCGACCGAAATCAAACACTCGCTGGGCTGGCAACTTCTGATTTTACGAATAACCAGAAAGTCGTCGGCATAGCGTACAAAGTTCCAGTCCTGTGCTTCGAGCTCCTTGTCAAGAATCGTCCCAACAGTATGTTGGCTAACAGGGGTGAAAGCGACCCCGCCTTGCATGGTTTCCTTCGGCGGAAGGTTGGAGGAGACCATGCGACCAATCACGCCCGCAACGCAGATAGCGGCCGGAATCACTTGAGCAATCTCCGGTCGTGAACTTTACGAAAGACACGCGTGCCCATTAAGACATCGTTGCTGAACTCGATTCGAAGAATTTCGAAAAGGTCATGTCCACGCAACCAGCGATAGCCGCGCGGATCGTGTGCTGAATCTGCCTTGGTCGCTCCATGTGCAGATCGATTTGGGTCCGGAATCCGAAGCTCGATTCACTGAAAGACGGATCGAAGATCGGGTCAAGACTTGTAAGATGGCTTTGTTGAATCAAACGGTCGATCACGGCCTTAGTATGCCGAGATTGCCCAGGCCTGCCATCTGGTTTGGGAATCGACTTACGCCGGGCAGGCCCCGGAATGATAAGTCCCTTTCATAGTTGCTTGAGCGAAACTTCTGGCCAATTGGTGCCGGAAGGACTTCGGGAATTCGCCAAGGGTGGATGCCATCGGGAAACCAGGGGGGGGGGGGCCCTTTGTTGGCTTTGACGTTCGTCCAAGCTTCGTTCCAATCTTGGATTCGTCACAATCATTTTCCATCAGGATGATGAATTGTGAAGTTCAAGGCTGACTTCTCACATCACCGCCGAGGCCTCGTCTTCTCCGACTGGAGCTCGAAAAGCGGGGCCTTCGTGTGTTCGACCTCCTTGTGGTTGATATCGAACTGGCTTCTATGTTGTTTGGGGACGGTCGAGTATGGGTGGTTGTTCCTTGTGAAGTGACGTGAGGCCCTTCCTGCTTCGCTGGGACGCCGAAGCTCAGTACTACGGCTGATGCTGAACTTCTCCCCATCGCACGGCCATGCCGTTACCCACCTCCGCCGCCTTTCGGGCAAGCCCTACTTCACGGTAGCCTTTGAGATCTCCCCAAATAAGGAGTTCGTGATCTGTCCTGCCCAAGCTCCTCATCTACCTCCGCTTTTCTTCCGGTTCGGCTTCGGCGTCAGCAGCCCGCTGGAAACGCGTTGGTCGCTCTGGTCGACGGGCCTGGAGTCGTCCGCCCTCGTATGAGGTTTCTGTTCGTGACC
>Ga0163217_1091701_pt1 | contig 18858 bp, 24 predicted proteins | sample SynspAceP_FD_185933 | JGI IMG/M metagenome (GOLD analysis project Ga0163217, IMG submission 185933) | Saline lake microbial communities from Ace Lake in Antarctica - Synechococcus sp. Ace-P (PacBio error correction) | ecosystem: Environmental > Aquatic > Non-marine Saline and Alkaline > Saline ...
AGAGAGAAGATAGAACCCAAGAAACGGAAAGCCCCTTTCCGACCCCTCGAAAAGTTCCGTTTTTAATTTTTATAATTTAAAATCTTTGGATTTAAAATCTGCCGCCGTAGCGCGGCTTTGTTCAAACATGCCCCGGTTTTCGACGGTCCGCATAAAACCCCTAACCAGCCACTGTCTCTTCCGCATAAATCAACGAACGAAAAGGTCAGCTCCCATAAAATGGCTCAGACCGATGGCTCGCATAGGTTTCTCAGGGGTGAGGTGGGGTTTGCCGCGGCCAACAACTTGGGGCTGATCCGTTAGGCATCCCCTGATTCCTAGCCTCTGCTTCCTCTGGTTTCCTTGGCAATCGGGACTCTGTCTTCTGAAAGCGAGCAAGATCCGCGCCGGGCTTCCTAACCCCAACCGGTCCCCCCGAATTGAAGCCATGTGTAATAGATCCAATGGTGGGCCCTTCATATCGCTTGTGCCAGGCCGCCCTAACGGAAAAGGATCAGGCCGGCGGCTCAGAGGAACTCGCCCAACATAGCTTACTTTGCTCGCCGCTCGCCTGCATCCGTTTTGTTTTTCTGCCCATGCATACCTAAAGGCGGTGCTTTATCAATGAATGGCGCTGATGCTCTCGTGCAACTGGTTAAACTCCGCCCCTTCCCTGGATGCCGCAGCAATGCCTCAAATAGCGATAGATGATGTTCGCCCCGAAACGCATGCGAGAACGCTTTCCCTGCGCATTGGCCCCAAGAGAATTAGCAAACACGCGGGCTCCAAGGCCAGCTACCATTCTTTGGGTGCCATAATTCACAGATTCGCTTGAGTCGTCGGTATTCTCAGCTCGGGGCTGCTTGATGAAGTCCCTTGATTCCCATCTGGGCCGGTTTTTTGCACCCAAAATCCGGATTTAGACCCAACACATTGCCGAAAGGCAAATCCTCAACGCTTTTAAGTTGCAAGTTGAAGATCGTTTTTAAGCTGAGCAAGCAAAGTGTGAATTGTGTACAAAGATATGAGGACTTCTGGGGGACGGCCCTTTTTCGATCTCCCTAACAATATTTTTAATGCCAAGGTCCATATCAACACGATCGAACCATGAGGGATTGTCCACCGATCAGCATCAAATCAGGGGCGGATCTTGGGAATTGGGGTATAACAGGATCGCAAAATGCCCCAGATCATGACCCCTATCCTCGCCTTTGTACCCCTTGATTTCAGATCAAAATACTCCCAAATACCAAATGGATAGTTTTATCCTATTAAGGTGTGATCTGAAGTCCACGATAAATTCCGTTGACCAATCCGTTGACGAGATGCTAGGTCATTCATATGCCTACTCCAAATACAAAAATCACTGTGGGGCAAAACTTGTTATTGGAATGGTTTCCGTGAACACCGCCGAAAAGCTCACGCACCTTTCCAAGAGAACCACATCTCAAGGACATCGGGCTGCAAGGCAACGAACTCAAGTTGCAATCCAATGGTTTCCGATTTATCTCCATAAGCTGGCCGTGGTTCCAAGGTCCGAGAACCACTTGTTCAGTAGCTACACATCTCTGCCGGGCTGCGGACCCCAAGCTGATCACGAATTGAGACATGGGTATAGATCTGGTCGTGAATAACTTCCCGGTGGCTCAGTAGTTCCTTTGATCGTGCGGATGTCCCTGGCTGCTCTGGCAGTCGGAGGCCTTGCAAAAGCGGGTCGCGCCACTTCAGGTTGTTGGAGCAACAGCCTTGAGGCAACCCGTGGCGTTGTCAGTCCATCTCCCTTTGCGGGCTGAGCGTCGTAGCCCAGACCTCTCTCAGGGATCCTGTGGAAGTTTCATGGCAGGTGCTGCTCTCTCCGCAAGCGCCGCAGAACGGGCATGAAATCCTGGCCGGAGCGTCCTGAAATCGCTGTCATGCAGTTGGGACAGCAGCGGCCCGAGCTGACGGATCAAGATGGCGCGCTCGGCCCATGCCGATGACCGCGGGCTGTAACCTGCAATTGACCAGCCCCAGGCCCTGGGCCACGGCCGCCCTGAGCGGCTCGTCGATCAGCAACAGCGGCCGGGCCGCGGATGTGCAAGGGCCAGGCGAAAATGCTGGCCGCTTCTCCCTCAAATCGAGAAATCCGGCAGGTCAGGCCCCGCTGGGATGGGAACGCAGCAATCTGGAGCCGAGAGCCAGCCTCGGCAGTGCTGCGGTGATGCGCGCCTTTCTCTGCAGGAAGCCTCCGGTGATCACTTCAATCGGCCAACCACCCGCTGGGATGAGGACCTTCCCACGAAACAGCTCCTTCCAGCCCAACCGATCCCGTTCACACGGGCGAGGCCGATTCAGAGGGCTGGCGTCACTGATGACGACTGCAGCCATTGCTCCAGGGTGTCCAGGTCGGCGTTGGTTTTCCGGCTTCCGTCAGACGGAATCACCGGGATCCCCAGCCGCGAAGAGATGGGGAGATGAAGGCGGCGCGTGTCCATCTCGGCGACCCGGGCGGCCGCGAGCCAGGGATAGCTCCACCATCGCGGAACAGGGCGGTGGCCAGTGCGGTCCCGCACGCCCGTGCCTGCAACAGGCCGCCCTGATCGAGGCCCATCATCACCGCATCGGGGATGGTTCCCTGTTGAGCACGAACGACCATGCCCTGCTTTGGAACTGGCGCAAGGCCCTTCGGCGGATTGGTTCATTTTTTTTTTTTTTTTTTTTTTTTTTTTTTTTTTTTTTTTTTTTTGAGGCCGCTGAACGCTGACGCATGCAATGGCCCATCCGCTCCAGGGATGATCTGATGGATGACTCTAAGGGCGTTGAGAAGGGAAGCAGGCAGGCCCCCTCCTGGCAATAGCCGCACAGCAGCACCAAGCCCTTGGCCTCCAGGAGTCGCAGCCGATCCCGCAACAAGTGGCTGCCGCTCTCTCCGAAGAAGCAGCACGCAGGCGTTTGCGCCAAGGGCGTCTCCGCCGCTGGAGCCCTGGCGGGAGCATCCCTCCCTGGTGGCCTGCGTGATCGCTTCAGCTCGCCTACGACTGCTTGAACCTGCTGCATCACCGGAAGGCGCGCTGCGCCGCAGCGTCTAAAACCTGGCCAGGGCCTACAAGGAGCCTTCTCTCTCCTAATGGGAGCCGCCATCGAGCCGCCCGGCCGACGCGGCTTCTTCAGCGATGCCCTGCGCACCTATGCCGGCTGCCTCTCCTTCCTTCCCCGCCGCGCCCTGCCGAGCAGCCTGCTGGGTGCTCGGTGATGTGAATGGCCACGGCACGACTGTCGGTGTCCTGTTTGTCGCCGATCTGCTCGTGCTGCGCGGAATGGCGGCTGTCTGGTGATGGTGCTGCGCCCGAGCACCGTGGCGCCTCCGAGGGTCATCGCCTCCGATGCATCGCCGCTGGTGATCGCGCTTCCCTGCCCCGGCCTGCTGCTTGTGCCCCGTACGGACCTGCTGGACTGGGCACAGCCGAATCCGCAGGCGGCGCCCGCATGGCCTCTGGTGCGCCAGAAATCGCCGCCGCCGGTGACGCCGCGGCAGCCTACGGTGCCATCACCTGTCTCACTTAATCCGGCGCTTGAACGGCAATCAGCTGCAGTCCGCTCAGCTTTCGGACTGGACCTACCACCGCCTTGCTGCTCAACCAGGATGGCAATGACCAGCCGTGTCGTTCGCCGCGGTGCCAGCCCCCCGTGAACCCGGTGGTTTCCAGGGCCCAGCCCCTTGTGCAACCGCCTTGCTTAGCCCCAGGTTGCCATCAGCTTCCTGCGGTCTTGGTAAAACGCCGCCGATGGTCGCCGGGCCCTTTGGGCAGGGTTGACCTCCCGCACCTTGGCCTGGGCGCACAGTCCTCACCCACTACCGGCTCAAAAGCGAGTACGAGGACCTGCTTTCGCGTGTGCCCTGGCCGGTGCGTGCGCAGCGCCTGGTCGATCAGTTCGGCAACGTGCCTGAATGCCAATGGCGATGAAGCGCCCGGCGGAACCGCTGGTGCTCTCCACCAACCCCTTCATGGACCTGGCCTGCCGCGGCGGACTTTGAGTGGAAGGAGATCCGCGGGCTCGCTTCCCTGGCCGAGCACCGCGCCTACCTGCCAGATGCCTGGATCAGAACATGCGCGCGAATGCGCTCGTGCCCGCCGAGAACATGGCCGCCGGCCGCAGTGAACAGGAGATCAGCCTCAACAGCCGGGCAATCCTTTTGGCGCTTCCTCCAGTCGCTGGCGACGCACAAGGACTTCGGTGTTCTCCACCCTGCTGGGCCACTGGTGCGCTCTCACCGGTGGATCCGCTGGAGGCAGGGAGCCGGGGTGTCGCTGACCGTGACGCCGCTCAGCTCCGCCAGCTCGGCCCCTGCCCTCGTTGAATGAAAAATGGCTTCAGCCTGCACGAGCGCGGCGTGATCAGCAGCGCCTGAGCTACGCCACCAGCTCGCGCCGTCCAGCGCCCGCAGGCGTGGTGAACCCGCATGGCAGCAACGGCTGATCCGTCGCCGTACCCAGCCACCAGCCCATGAAAGCGATCCCAATCACCAACCCCTACGCCTGGCGTCCCACTGAATCTTCGAAGCGTCCGCCGTGCCCTGCAGATGCCCGCAAACGGCACCCAGCCGTGCGTGCCATCAATGACGCCATGGCGCAGCCTGGAGGCCAGCTACCCGATCCGATCCCCAGCGCCAAGGCCAAGCCTCGTGCCATCGCCTTGAGAATCGTGCCGCCCCTGCTCGCGTCCACTCCCCCGCTTGGACCCTGAATGCGCCACCGCAGAAACGCGTGGTGACCGAAGGTGTCGCGCAATGGGCGCTGCATCCGATCCCCGAGCAACTGGCCGACAAAAAAGCCTGGATGTGATCGAGTACGCCACCGATCTGCTCATGGAGGAAGTGGTCACCGAATACGAGATCCCCCAGCGCAGACGCCAAGGCGGCTGCCGCTTCCGCGCTGGCGCCGGCCCAGCAGCGCCGTCCCTTCAACTGCGCAGACGATTCTCACGCTGATCCCTGGCCGCCTGCGTAGCTGGCGGCCAGCCCCCAGCCCAGTAGTTTACCAGGGCTGGATCCTGCGCGGCTGATGACCCATGTCCGCCTCGCCGTTGCAGGTTGTCGCATGCCCGGTTGCTGTTTCTTTCACCCAGCACCCCGGTTTCCAGGAGCCCGGGTGATCCGTGGCGCGGCATGTGCTCGATGTCTTCCCATTGGCCCAGAGCGCCCTGATCTCCAACAACACCAACGGCCCTGGTGTCGAAATACCGGCGACATCCTCTGCGAGGGCTACATCTGCGGGCAGCGGTGCTGCGATGCCAAGCGCCCCTACGCCTGGGACTTCCTTGATGCCAGCCGCCCTGCAGGGCATCGGTGTGCGCAGGCATCTACCAGCCGCCTGATCTCACCGACCCCGACACCGGCAATCAACCACGGACGCCCCCGCCACCAACCTGCTTTTGCCCCTGTGATGGCCATCTGGCTTAGGCTGGGTGATATCTCGGGCCTCCAGTCCGCCCGGCCTGCTGCCCCACAGCCGCGAGCTGAGGCTGCTTTGGTCTCTCTCTGTTCTGCTGGTGGGCCAGGCGGGGGGGGGGGGGCGGGGGGGCCTATGGCTCCGGGGCTATCGGGCGCCCTGGTGCAGCCACAGCTGGGGCGAGAAGGGGTGGTGCTGGCGCTCAAGCCCAACCGGGTGCTGGTTCATCAGTCCCGGTGACACATTGAGCGTGTTGCGGAGCTGCTACGGCCACACCGTGCAGACCTTTGCGCAAGGAGAACCCTGACTGGCGACCTACGAAACGAATTGTCACCGTGGTGGGCGACACGCTCAACCTGCTTGCTGGTCGTCAACGGCACCACGGTGGACACCCTGCGCACCTCAACCCGCAACTGCTTTCGCGCTGATGGCCACCTTGGGTGCTGTAGGGCGACACATTGGGGCCGTGCTCGCTGAGCTTTACGACACACCAGACCACCCTGCGCGAGTACAACCTCCCGATCTCGATCGCTACCCCGGCGCTGAGCAGCTGCCGCTGGCCTGGTGGTGAACGTGCCGGCCGATCATGGCCCCAGCCAAGTGGAGCTGGACCCTGGCCAGGAATCTGGTGGTGCCAGCGATCCGGCCCTCGAACCCCTGCTTCCCGCTGGCGGTGGATCCGTCTCCCGAAACTGCGCGTGTCTCGGTGACGCGATGACGCTCTGGATGTGGACCCGACACTGGAGCAGCCAACGCCGATCCGATCCCGTCCACTTCGCCCGCTGGTTGGTTTTCTCTTTCTAATCAATCTCTGAGCAGCTGGCAATAGATGGCAAGGAGCGAGCCCGGACGGGCTGCTCCCCCCATCAACCACAGCCGCGATGGTGGGACCGCATGCCTCAAGCCTTCTTTGATCAACTCGCTGCAGCTTCAGCAGCGCTACGTCACCTTTGGAGCAGCAGCAAGCACAGCCCAACCAAGGTTTGCCGCGACCTGACCATGACCATGGCAAGCCGATACCTCTGACCTGGAGGATGAGTCGCTCGAAACGAGGACCAGGACGACGAGGAACCCCTCGATGACATTGCTGGCGATGAGCCGAGCCCGAGCCTGCTCCCGCGGGCGCCAGATCAGCGGAGGCCCCTCAAGGCCGAGCGCTCGCAAGACAACCAACCTGGAGCGCGATTGCGCACCTTGAAGCGCCGGCCGCCGCTCTCCCAGTTCTCCAAGATCAATCCCGATGAGTACTGAGCGGCTGCAGGAGGCCGAGCGGCAGAAAGGAACAGGCTGGGAACGTGAGATTTGGCGCACCCGCGAGCGGCCAACTGGAAGCCCTCCTGCTGCACGCAAGGTGAAGCTGGTGGCCAAAGAGCGGATGAGGCCCTCAAGCAAGGTGGATGAACTGCGCAAGGATCGCTTGCTGGAGCGCCTTGTTCATTGATGCCCGAGGGGCGTAACCGGTTGGCGACAAGCGTGGGCAAGCTTCTTTGAGAATCTTTCGCTCCCTAGGTTTGGCGCTGAGTTCAGGCTCAAGCAAAGACGCCATGGGCGTGACAATTCTCGAGCCGTCGACAGCAAGGGCAGCATGCGATCCTTGGCGATGACGGCACCCTCGCTGCCGTCCGAGCACGTGGAGTCGTTGCGCCAACTCAACCGGTGCTCAGTTTTTCTCTCAGTCCAGCCGTGGGCGGTGCCTTGGCCCGACAACGGTGATCGCTGAGTTCGATGGCAATGGCCAGACGACCAACCTGCAGAGCATGACCCACCTCAGACTGTACCTGGCCAGCTATGGGACCCAGCCAGCCGGGCCAGGCGCTGATCCCAGCTGCACGCGGCTAACTGATCAGGACAGAGGCAAATGAAACTGAAAATCTGCTGGCCCGAGCACATCTGTGCCGGGCTTTTTTATTGGAAGAAAGATGCGAGTAGGAAGCCAGTTGGTCTCGCTTTCGCTGTTTGAACGGCGTCCCGTCCGATGTTGCTGTGAATGAATCGATCGGCAACCAAGACGCGACGGTGCAAGATAAGCAGAGGTGTAAACCGAAAAATAAAAACCAAGATCCAAAAAGGGGTAACTATCCTTTTGGAAATGAAAGAAAACGCGCGGACATTGCCCTCGGGAAATGTCGCAAAATCTGGAGACCAATGCACCACAACTGAAGGCATCACACGAAAAGTGATAACGAAAGCCCGAGCAGGCGGCCGAGACGGAGAAGAAGCTTGTGTGATGCGGCTGCTGGCTTTGATTTGGCGTACAGGTGCAAGGCAGCGGAATCCCGCGAGTGGAGGCGAGCGGGTGGATCGGCCTGGGGGGAAAAAAGGGCCAGCCCCCCGCCCACCAAGAACCAGAAGCGCAGCGCAGCGGCGATTGTCCTTCTGATGTCTGCCGGAATGAATGGTTGACATCTGCGGGCAGTTTTTGGGCGGCCCCTGAAGCCGCCTGGCTGGGGCTACACGGCCCAGGAGAGCGGAAAGATCCTGATTCGGCCCCTCCTGCTTGCTCGCTTTGCGGCTGAGATCCGCGCCACGAGCCTGTGTCGATGGGTTGTGTGGCTGCGAATCCAGCGACCGGCTTTGACTTCGCTCCTGCCAGGCCTCGATGGTGGCCCATCAGCTGCGGATTGCCCGGTGCCCAGCCCGTGCCGACGCGAACAGCGGAGAGCCCGGCCATTGAGCCAATGAATGCCGCTGCCAGAAGCGAAACCGCGGCCCGTAGGCGAAGGGAGCAGCAGAGGGATGAGCGTGGCGAGGCCCTGTGAGCCAGCCGGAGCGCAGCAGGGACTCGGTGGTGTGGGATTTTTGCATCGCACCAGAGGCGAAGAACGCCGCCCCCACGCCCTGGGTGAGCCGACGGGTCAAGGGCGGCGAAGCCGACTTTGCGGAGCCCTTGAACGCGGCCGGCGGCCGCCAGCCCGAGAGGCAGCCGATCGCTGCTGCAAGCCCAGGGCACCATGCGGTGGCGTTTCCGCCCCGTTCCGATGCGCCCGCGCTCTGAGTCGCGGCCGTGCTGGTTCGCCCGAGTGTTTACTGACGTTGCTGTCCTGCGCGGCTGAGGCGCGCGGTCGTCATCGCCGCGCTATCAGCCTGGTGCAACACCTAAGCCGCACACCGTTGTTCGCTCCAGCTATTGTGGCGAGCGGAGCAGAGAAAAGGCCGCGGTTGCGCCCGGGGCTCAGATGCACCGAGAGGTGCAGCCCTTGTGCCCTGCAAGGAGCGGGCGATGGCGAATGCCTTCTCAGCAGGCACGAAGCGCCATCTTCTTGACGGCTTGCCGCGCTTCCCCGAGAAACCGCTGCCTCGCAATGGTGGGCGCCGCCCTTGGGGCCATCGGGATAGAAAGTGAAACGAGACGCGGCGGAATTTCGCACTTGGGTGCAGAGGTGTGGCCAAATGGCCTTGAGGTGGAGGAACCACGATGCAAGCAGCGCGCCCGCCGCAGGGAAAGGCAGGGGGGAGCGAAGCGCCTCGCGTCAGCCCTTGGCCGAACCGAGCAGGCCAGCGCAGCCCTTCGGGGGCTCCTCCACCGGGGCCGTGGCGGAACACTCCCCATCGGTGGCTGACCAAATCCGTGTTTGGCCGGCGGCTGTCGCCGATCCGAGCGGCGTGATCAACGCCCGCGGCGGTGTCGAGGTCGTTCGCGTGCTGGTCACTGCACGTGTGCAAGTTCATGGCCGGTGGCATCGAGGGAACCGGGTGCGGGTCTGGTGCCGGACCGATCAGCCCCGCTTTCAGCGCGACGTTGTCACCTGGGGCTCCACCTGGGGTCCCGCGCCCGAGCTGGCGGAAACCAAATGACTTCTGCTAGTACAAGGTGTTCTCTTTGATGTGTCCGCCGTGGCTGCTTCCTGCCCCCGCTCCGCGGTGCCAGGCGGCGCCTACAGCTCAAGCCCGCAGGCCGATGAACGGCCTGCGAGCACTGGCCCTTTTTGATGGAAGCAGTCCTGCGCCACGCCGTAGCCGCAAGGTCTGCATGAACTTGTTTGGTTTCGGCACGCAACGCCGGGGTCAACTTTGCATCCCCGTCCCCTGCTCACCTGCCAGAATGCACCAGGGCCTGCTTGGTGCAAGGGGAGAACTCGCCGGTGGTGAATTCCAAGCCCGTGGTAATCCGCTCCCAGCGGGGTCGGCGAAAAACGCAAGGCAACCTGGCGGCCATGCCAACGCAAGCCAGCCATCCCTTGGGGGAGAGCGGTATGCCTCCTGGCCGCAGCCTGTCCCGACCCTTCCGGCGCCAGCCACGCTGGCGCGAGAGGTCCTTCAGTCCAGCCATTGCAGCGGGTGGGTGAAGGGTGCTTCCCGCTTGCAGCCAGCAAGGCCTGTGGCAGCTTGGCAGGTGAGCAGGGGGATGCAGTTACCCCGCTGGTGCCGAAACGCAATGACAAAGTCCATGCAGACCTTGCGGCTAACGGTGGCCAGCAGGACTGCTTCATCAAGAAAGGGCCAGTTGCTCGCAGCCCGTTCCATCGCCTGCGGCTGAGCTAGGCGCCGGCCCTGGCACCGCGGGAGCGGGCAGGGAAGCAGCCCACGGCGACACCCATCAAAGAGAACACCTGTACTACAGAGTCAATCTGGTTCCCGCCAGCTCGGGCGCGACCCCAGGTTTGGAGCCCGCAGGTGACAACGTCGCGCTGAAAGCGGGCTGATCGTCCGGCACCACAGACCCGCACCCGGTTTTCTCGATGCCACCGGCCATGACTGCACACGTGCAGTGCCAAGCCAAGCGAACGACCTCTGACACCCGCCGCCGGCTTGAATCACCGCCGCCTCCGGATCGCGACAGCCGCCCGGCCCACACGGATTGGTCAAGTCACCGATGGGGAGTGTTCCGCCAGCGGCCCCGGTGAGGAGCCCGAAGGCTGCTGCTGGCCTGCTCGGTTCGGCAAGGGCTGACGCGAGGCGCTTCGCCGCCCCTTGCCTTCCCTGCCCGCGGCCGCGCTGCTGCATCGGGTTCCTCACTCAAGCCCATGGCCACACCCTCTGCACCCAAGCTTGCGAAATCCGCCGCGTCATCGTTCACTTCTATCCGATGGCCCAAGGGCGGGCGCCACCATTGCGAGCAGCCGGGTTCTTCGGGAGCCGCGGCAAAGCCGTCCCAAGAAGAATGCGCTTCGTGCCTGCTGAGAAGGCATTCGCCCATCGCTCCGCTCTCCACTTGCGGGCACAAGGGGGCTGCACCGTCTCGGTGATCTAGAGCCCCGGGCCGCTAACGCGGCCCTTTTTCTCTGCTCCTGCTCGCCACAAGAGCTGGAGCGAACCAACGGTGTGCGGCTTAGGTGTTCGCACCCAGAGCTGTATAGCAGCGGGCCGATGACGACGCGGCCTCAGCCGCGCAGACAGCAACGTCAGTAACACTCGGGCGAACCAGCACCGGCGCCGACTCAGAGCGGCGGGGCGCATTCGGAACGGGCGAACGGCAACGCATGGTGGCCCTGGGCTGCCAGCAGCAGATGCTGCGCTCTTCGGGCTGGCGCCGCCGGCCGCGTCCAAGGGCTCCAGCAAGCGGCTTCGCCGCCCTTGACCCGTTCGCGGCTCACCGCAGGGCGTGGGCGGCGTTCTTCGCCTCTGGTGTCGATGCAATTACCCACACCCACCGAGTGCCCCTGCTGCGCTCCCGTGCTGGCTACCACAGCTGCGCCACGCTCATCCTCTGCTTCTCCATCGCCTACGGCGCTGGTTTTGCGCTCTGGGCAGAACGGCATTCATATGGGCTCAATGGCCGGCTCTCCGCTGGTCGCGTCGGCCGGCTGGCACCTTGGCCCAATCCGTCAGCTGATGGCCACCATCGAGGCCTGGCAAGGAGGAATCGAAAAGCCGGTCCCGCTTTTTGGGGGGGAAATTTTCCCGGAGGGGCCCCCCAACCCCCCAATTCCCACCCGAAAAAACACAGGCTCGTGCGCGGATCTCCCAGCCGCAAAGCGAGCAGCAGGAGGCCGATTCAGGATCCCTTCCGCTCTCCTGGGCGTGTAGCCCCAGCCAGGGCGGCTCAGGGCGCCCCAAAACTGCCCGCAGATGTCAACCATCATCCGGCAAGACATCAAGAGGACAGTCCCGCTTGCGCTTGCGCTCTGTCTTGGTGGCCGCTGGCTCCAGGCCGCTCCACCCGCTCGCTCCCACTCGGGATTTCGCGCTGCCTTGCAACCTGTAACCGCCAATCAAAGCAGCAAGCCGCAATCACCACAATTCTCTTTCTCCTCTCGCGCCCTGCTCGGGCTTCGTTATACTTTTCGTGTGATGCCTCCAGTGTGGTGCATTGGTCGTTCGCAGATTTGCGACATTTCCGGGCAAATGTCCGCGCGTTTCTCATTCAAAAGGATAGTTTACCCCTTTTTGGAATCTTGTTTTATTTTCGTACACCTCTGCTTATTGCACCGTCGCGTCTGGTTTGTCGATCGATTCTTCACAGCACATCGACGGCGCCGTTCAACAGCGAAAGCGAGACCACCTGGCTTCCTAACTCGCATCTTCTCCAATAAAAAAGGCCCGGCCACAGATGTGCTCGGGCCACAGATTCAGTCATTGCCCCCCTCTGTCCCTGATCAGTAGGCCCGGTGCAGCTGGGATCAGCGCCGGGCCCCGGCTGGCTTGGGTCCCATAGCTGTCCAGGTACAGCTCTGAGGTGGTCATGGCTTGCAGGTTGGTCGTCTGGCATTGCCATCGAACTCAGGATCACCGTGTTCGGGCCAGGCCGCCACGCTGGACTGAAGAGAAAACTGAGCGCCACGGGTGAGTTGCGCAACGACTCCACGTCGCTCGAGGCAGCGAGGGTGCCGTCATCGCCAGGATCGTGCTGCCCTTGCTGAGATCGATCGGCTTCGAGAAAATGCTCACGCCCCTATTGGCGTCTTTGCTGAGCTGACTCAGCGCCAACCTGGAGCGAAAAGAATCTCAAGAAGCTGCCACGGTTGTCGCCACCGGTACGCCCCTCGGCATCAATGAACAAGCGCTCGCAGCAAGCGATCCTTGCCAGTTCATCCACCTGCTTGAGGGCCTCATCACGCTCTTTGGCACCAAGCTCCACCTTTTTGCGGGCAAGCAGAGGCTTCCGTTGGCGCTCGCGGTGGCAATCTGCACGTTCCAGCTGTTCCCTTCCTGCCGCTCGGCTTCCTGCAGCCGCTCGTACCTCATCGGGATTGATCTTGGAGAACTGGGGAGCTGGCGCTTTCAAGGTGCGCAGATCGCGTCAGTTTGTTTGGTCTTGCGGCGCTCGTTGAGGGCCTCGCTGATCTGCGCCGCCGCGGGGAGCAGGCTCGGGCTCGGCTCATCGCAGCAATGTCCATCCGAGGGGTTTCCTCGTCGTCCTGGTCCTCGTCGAGCGACTCATCCTCCAGGTCAGAGGTAATCGCTGCATGGTCCTGGTCAAAGTGTAATCCGGACAACCTGGTTGGGCTGGGTGCTGCTGCTGCTCAAAGTGAGTAGCGCTGCTTGAGACTGCAGCGAGTTGATCAAAGAAGGCCTTGGGCTGGTCCACCCATCGCGGGCTGTGGTTGATGGGAGCAGCCCGTCCGGCTCTTGCTCCTGCCAATCTATTGCCAAGCTGCTGCAGAGATTGATAAGAAAGAGAAACCAACCAGCGGCGAAGTGGGATCGGGTCGGATCGGCGGTGGGCCTAGCTCCAGTGTCGGGTCCACATCCCAAGAGTCATCGGTTCAACGCGTATTGACTTATTCTCGCCGCAGTTTCCGGGATAGGTACGGGATTCCATCCCGCCAGCGGGAAGCAGGGTTCGAGGGCCGATCGCTGGCACCACCAGATTCCTGGCCAAGGGTCCAGCTCACTGCTGGGCGCTGATCGCCGGCACGTTCACGCACCAGGCCCAGGGGGGGGGGGGGGGGGGGGGGGGGGGGGGGGGGGGGGGGAGGGGGGGGGGGGGGGGGGGCCGGGGGGGGACGGGGGGGGGGGGCCAGCTGCTCAGCGCCGGGTAAGCGATCGAGATCCCGGGAGGTTGTACTCCGCGCAGGGTGGGTCTGGTGGTGTCCGTAAAGCTCAGCGTTTTAGCACGGCCAATGTGTCGCCCTCCAGCACCAGGTGGCCATCAGCGCGAAGCAGTTTGCGGTTGAGGTTGCGCAGGGTGTCCAACCGTGGGTGCCGTGACGAACCAGCCAGCAGTTGAAGCCGTGTCGCCCACCAACGGTGAACAATCGTTTCCGTAGGTCCGCCAGTTCAGGGTTCTCCTTGCGCAAGGTCTGCACGGTGGGGGTGGCCGGTAGCTGCTCCCGCAATCACGCTTCCATGTGTCAACCGGGACTGATACGCCAGCACCGGTTGGGGCTTGAGCGCCAGCACCCCTTCTCGCCCAGCTTGGCTGCACCAGGGCGCCGATGCCACCGGAGCCCATAGGCCCCTGGCCCACCAGCAGCAGAGAGAGACCAAGCAGCCTCAGCTCGCGGCTGTGGGGGAGCAGGCCCGGGCGATCTGAGAAGGCCCGAGAGATCACCCAGTCCAGCCAGGGCCATCACAGGGGGCAATTAGCAGGTTGTTGGCCGGGTGGGCGTCCGTGGTGATGCCGGTGTCGGGTCGGTGAGAGTCAAGGCGGCTGGTAGATTTGCCGCGCAACCACCGATGCCCTGCAGGGGCTGGCTGGCATGCCAGGAAGTCCCCAGGCGGGTAGGGGCCGTTGGCAATCGAGCACCGCCGCCGCGGCAGATGACCCTCCGCAGAGGATGTCGCCGGTATCGACCCAGGGCCCGTTTGGTGTTTGGTTGAGATCAGGCGCTGCTGGGCAATGAAGACATCGAGTCACATCCGCGCCACGATCACGCGGCTCCCTGGAACCGGGGGAGTGCTGGGTTGAAAGAACAGCAAACCGGGCATTGGCGACACCTGCAAACGGCGAGGCGGACATGGTCATCAGCCGCGCAGGATCCCAGCCCTGGTAACATACGGGCTGGGGCTGGCCTGCCACTAACGCAGGCTCGCAGGATCAGGAGAATTTCGTCTGCGCGTGAAGACGGCGCTGCTGGGCCCGGCCGCCGCGCGGAAGCGGCAGCCGCCTGGTCTGCGCTGGGGATCTCGTATTCCGTGACCACTTACTCCATGAGCAGATCGGTGGGCGTACTCGATCACATCCAGCCTTTTTTTGTCGGGCATTGCTCGTGGATCGGAAATGGGCCGCGCCTTGGCGCGACACTTCGTCACCACGCGCGTTCTGCGGTGGCGCATCAGGGTCTAAGCGGGGGAGGTGGAGCGAGCAGGCGGCATAGGATCGCAAGGCGATTGGCAATCGAGGCTGGCCTTGGCGCTGGGATCGATCGGGGTAGCTGGCGCTCCAAGCTGCGCATGGCGTCATTGATGGCACGCACGGCTGGTGGCCGTTTGCCGGGCCATCTGCAGGGCACGGCGGATCGCTTCGAAGATGCCGTGGGACGCCAGGCGTAGGGGTTGGTGATGGATCGCTCAATGGGCTTGGTGGCTGGGTACGGCGATCGGATCAGCCGTTGCTGCCATGGGTTCACACAACGCCTGGGGCGCTGGAGGCGCGAGCTGGTGCGTAGCTGCAGCGCTGCTGATCACGCCGCGCTCAGTGCAGGCTGAGCCAATTCATCCAACTGAGGTGCAGGGGCCGAGCTGGCCGGGGTGAGGCGGCGTCACGGTCAGCGACACCCCGGCTCCTGCCTCCAGCGGAATTCACCGGTGAGAGCGCACCAGTGGCCCAGCAGGGTGGAGAACACCGAAGTCTTGTGCGTCGCCGCGACTGGAGGAGCGCAAATATATGGATTTGCCCCGGCTTGTGAGGCTTGGATCTCCTGTTCACTGCGGCCGCGCCCTGTTTCCTCGCGGCACGAGCGCATCGCGGCGCATGTTCTGAATCCCAGCATCTGCAGGTTAGGCGCGGTGCCGCCCAGGGAGCGAGCGCGGATCTCCTTCCACTCACAAGTCCGCGCCGGCAGGCAGGTCCATGAAGGTGTTGGTGAGAGCACCAGCGGTTCGCCGCCGGGCGCTCATCGCCATTGGCCATCAGGCCACGTTTGCCGAACTGATCGACCAGGCGCTGCGCAACCGCCACGGCAGGGCACAGCGCGAAAGCAGGTCCTCGTACTCGCCTTTTGAGGCCGTAGTGGGTGAGGTACTGGTGCGCCAGGCAAGGTGGCGGGAGGTCACCCTGCCCAAAAGCCCGCGCCAATCGCCGCGTAACCAGACCGCAGGAAAGCTGATGCAACCCTGGGGCTAAGCAAGGCGGTGCAAGGGCCTGGGCCCTGAAACCACCGGTTCACGGGGGCTGGGCACCGCGGCGAACGACCCCTGGGTCATGCATCTGGTGTGACAAGCAGGCGGTGGTAGGTCCAGTCCGAAAGCTGAGCGACTTGCAGCTGATTGCCGTCAGCGCCGATGAAGTGAAGCAGGGATGGCACCGTGCTGCCGCGGCCGTCAACGCGGCCGGCCGGCGATCCTGCGCCCCAGAGGCCATGGGGCGCCGCCTGTGGATTCGGGCTGTGCCCAGTCCCAGCACAGTCCGTACGGGGCACAAGCAGCAGCCGCGGGGCAGGGAAGCGCGATCACCATGCGGGCGATGCATCGAGGCGATGACGCCTCGGAGGGCCAGCGGTGCTCGTGCGGCCAACACCATCACAGACAGCCGCCACTGCGCCAGCACGAGCATGATCGGCGACAAACAGGAACACCGAACAGGTCAGTGCCGTGGCATCGACATCACCGAGGCACCCGCAGGCAGGCTGCTCGCAAGGGCGCGGGGGTGAAGGAAGGAGAGGCAATGCCGGCATAGGTGCGCAGGGCATCGCGGAAGAAGCCGGTCCGCCCGGGGCGGCGTTCGATGCGGCTCCCCATAGAGAGAGGAAGGCTCCTTGTAAGCCCTGGGGCAGGTAGACGCTGCGGCGCAAGGCGCACTTCCGGTGACTGCCAGCAGGTTCCCAGCAGTCGTAGCGAGCTGAAGCCGATCACGCACGGCCCACCAGGAGGGTTAGTCTTCTCCCCAGGGCTTCCGATTGCGGCGAAGTTATTCTTGCCCTTGGCGGCAACGCTGCGTGGCTTGCTGCTTCGGGAGAGAGGCGGCTATTGCCACCTTTGTTGCGGGATCGGCTGCGACTCCTGGGAGGCCAAGGGCTTGTGCTGCCTGTGGGCTATTGGCCAGGAGGGGCCTGCCGCTGCTCCCTTCTCATCGCCCTTAGAGTCATCCATCAGATTCATCCTGAGGGAATGGGCCATGCTGCCGTCAGCGTCAGCGGCGCTCAAGAACAATCCGGCCGAGGCCCTGCGCCAGTCAAGCAGGGCATGGTCGTCGTGCTCAACAGGGACGCAATCCCGAATGCGGTGATGATGGGCCTCGATCGGGCGGCCGCTTGTTGCAGGGCAACCGGGCGTGCCGGACCGCACTGGGCCACCGCCCTGTTCCGCGATGGTGAGCTCTCCCTGGCTCGCGCCGCCCGGGTCGCCGAGATGGACACGGCCGCCTTCATCTCCCATCTCTCGCGGCTGGGGGATCCGGTGAATCCGTCTGACGGAAGCCGAAACCAACGCCGACCTTGACCACCCTGGAGGCAATGGCTGCCAGTCGTCATCAGTGACGCCAGCCCCTCGTGATCGGCCTCGCCCGTGTGAAACGGGAAATCGGTTGCTGAAGAGCTGTTTTCGTGGAGGTCCCTCATCCAGCGGTGGTGAGCCGATGAAAGTGATCAAAACCGGAGGCTTCCCTGCAGAAGAAGCGCGCATCAAGCCGGCAGGCACTGGAGAGGCTTGGCTGGCTCCAGATTGCTGGTCCCATGCCCAGCGGGGCCTGACCTGGCGGAAATATCGATAGGAGGAAAAGCCGGCCAGCATTCCGCCTTGGCCCTTGCACATCCGGGCCCGGCGCTGTTGGCTGATCGACGAAGCGCTCAGGGCGGGCGTGGCGCGCAGGGCCTGGGCTGTCATTGCAGGTAACAGCCGCGGTCATCGGCAATGGCCCGAGCGTCGCCATTTGATCCCGTCCAAGCTTCGGCCGTGCTGTCCCAACTGCATGAGCAGCGATTTCAGGATCGCTCCGGCAGTTGATTCAATGCCGTTCCTGCGGCGCTGCGGAGAGAGCAGCCCTGAAACCTCCACAGGATCCCTGAGAGAGGTCCTGGGCTACGACGCTCAGCCCAGCAAAGGGAGATGGGACCTGACAACGCCACGGGTTTTGCCTCAAGGCTGGTTTCTCCAACAACCTGAAGTGGCGCGACCGCTTTGCAGCCTCCGACTGGGCAGAGCAAGCCAGGACATCCCGCAACGATCAAGAACTACTGAGCCACGGGACGTGATCACGACCAAGGAATCTATACCATGTTCTTCCAAATCGTGATCAGCCTTTTTGGGGTCCGCAGCCCGGCAGAGATTGTGTAGCGCGTACCTGCACAAGTGTTCTCGAACCTGGGAACCACGGCAAGCTTATGAGATAAATCGGAAACCCTTGAAATGCAACTGAGTCTCGTGCTTGAGCCCCGAATGTTCCTTGAGCTGTGGTTCTCGGAAGGGGTGGAGCTTTCGGCGTGGGTTCACGGAAACCATCCAATAACAAGTTCTGCCCCACAGTGATTTTTGTTATTTGAGTAGGCATATGAAATGACCTAGCATTCTGTCAACGATTGTCAACGGATTTTATCGTGACTTCAAGATCACACCTTAAATAAGGATAAACTAATCCATTGGTATCTTGAGTATTTTGATCTGAAATCAAAGGGGGTACAAAAGCCGAGGATAGGGGTCATGATCTGGGCATTTTGCGACCTGTATACCCCAATCCCAAAGATCGCCTGATTTGATGCTGATCGGTGACAATCTCATGGTTCGATCGTGTTGATTATGACTTGGCAAATTTAAAATATTGTTAAGGGAGTCGAAAAAAGGGCGTCCGCCCAGAAGTCCTCATATCTTGTAACAGCAATCCACAACCTTGCTGCTCCAGGCTTAAAACGATCTTCAACTGCAACTTAAAGCGTGAGGATTTTGCTTCGCAATGTGTGGGTCTAAATCGATTTTGGGGTGCAACCGCTCAGATGGATCAAGGACTTCATCCAGGAGCAGCCCGCTGAAGAATACCGACGACTCAAGCGAATCTGTGAAATTGCACCCAAAGATGGTAAGCTGCGCTTGGAGCCCCGTGTTGTAAATTTCTCTGCGTTGCCAATGCGCAGAAAAGCGTTTCTCGCATGCGTTTTTCGGGGCGAACATCCATCTATCGCTATTGAGCCATTGCTCGGCATCCAGGAAGGGGCGGAGTTAACCAGTGCACCGAGAGTCCATCAGCGCCTCATTGATAAGCCACCGCCTTTTAGGTATGCATGGGGCAGAACCAAACGGATGGCAGGCGAGCGGGAGCAAAGTAAGCTATGTTTTGGCGAGTTCCTCTTAGCCGCCGCCTGATCCTTTTCCGTTAGGCGGCCCTGGCACAGCGATATGATAAGCCCACCCATGATCTATACACATGTCTTCAATCTGGGACCGGTTTGGGGTTAGAAGCCGGCGGATGCTGCTCGCT
>Ga0163217_1013867_pt1 | contig 18856 bp, 23 predicted proteins | sample SynspAceP_FD_185933 | JGI IMG/M metagenome (GOLD analysis project Ga0163217, IMG submission 185933) | Saline lake microbial communities from Ace Lake in Antarctica - Synechococcus sp. Ace-P (PacBio error correction) | ecosystem: Environmental > Aquatic > Non-marine Saline and Alkaline > Saline ...
AGAAAAAAAAAGGGAAAAAGAAGATGCCCTTCGGGCGAAGGAAAGGGCCCGGAACCAATGCCCCGGGTTTTTTCGGGCAAAAAAAACCAACAGCGGGGGGTTTTTTTTGGGGCGCCGGAAAATGTTTTTCCAACAGCAAAACGGCATTTCCCGCCAGGGGGATGGCCGGCAACTTACCGCATTAAACCCAGCCGTCCAGATAGGGAAAGTTTCCAGGGGGTTGGCCGACCACCAGGAGAAAACCCCCAGCGGCTTTTTCGGGCGGAATGAAAAGCGGTTTTGAAACCGGCCCCTTCCTCCGGCATTTTCGATATCCGCCAAGCGGCTTGGAATTCCCGGCCGTAATATTCGCCATATAGGTTTTCGCAACGCTCGACAATAGCCCTTGATCTCGCCAGCCCGCATAGCCGGAATTGGCCGGCCCATCATCCAGCACAGCTCCTTCGGGCCAATACCTGACTCCCGCGCGCTGAAGGCGTCCTATCGCGCGCCGCACAAATGTCCAACCGCTTCGGTCAAGGGTGTCATTTTTCCAGCGCCCGTTGGGCTTTAACGTGCCAGATCAGCGCGGCGTTCGATCTGCTCCTCGTCGCCCAGGGGCCGCTCGACGTATACCGAGGAGCCGTCAATTGGCGACAGGGTTTGCAGGGTTTGCTCATAGTTGTGCTCCTGGTTTGCAATGATCTCTGGGCCCACGCAGCAGTTAGAGCGGCAAACCGCTGTCGCGTTTCTCGGGCGAAGCGCTCCTACCAAGGGTCCCTCCACTCTCGCCGATAGATACTTGGTGGGTAGCGGCGGCCCCGCCGCGAAGGGTTCAGATAAATCTCGAAATAACCTATCCAGCTCCCAATACTCACGTGCCGGCGATATTCCCGCTCTTCCCATTCCGCGGGCTGGCGGCAAAATGCTCCCGAATGCCATCCCCGAACAGTTCCCGCGCCGCATCCCGAAGGCAACGCAGGCGCTGGGCCGCATCCCAGAGCGTTCTGGGTAGTGCCAAACTCCGGTGGCATGCTGCCATATCGTAAGGCATTGCTTCCACCGGTCGCTCGCTCCCATTCCATGCATGAATGCGTAAAGCCCAGACGCCAAAAGCGACTGACAGCGCCAGAAGGGATTGCCCGTCAGCGCGCCCAGGCGATACTCTGCCGCTGGGATTTTATCGCTACCGGGAATTACCCGCAGCGCAGCGTGCGGTTTCTCCACCCCCAGGTAGCATCCGTCGGCCGCCCAGAAGCCAGGGGAAAGCAATACGGCGATAGCTATTAGCGTGGGGCCCGCCAAACCATGCAATAGCAATTCTCTGGCATCAAAGGCGGCTGCTGACCAGCCCAAGAAAATGCTTTGTATCTTGCTCATGCTGTGCTTTTTCATTAGCGTCGTAGAATGCTGATTTCTGTATTTTATCCGGAGCGATACCGTGAATATGGCCACTCTGCCCCGGATACTTGGCCCGACCACTTGGCCTGAAAGTTCGCCATCAAAATCCCCTGACGCTGAGCAGCCACTTTCATGAAGGTCTTGAATTAGTGGCCGCCTTGTCGGCGGCCCGCTTCGGCCCGGTCAACCGCGATAGCTGCCTCCAACAACGCCGGGGCCGGTTTCGGTATGCAGGCCCTCCGATCGGAAAGTCCCATGGCTTCGGAACATGCCCCCCCCCCCCAGGTAAACCTTTTTGGTTTTTTTTTTTTTTTTTTGGTACAGCTCGGCATGCACCGAGTTGCGAATCATCGAATAGGCCGAACCAAATCCGGCGTGTAAGGGATCAGGTCGCGAAAGCCCTTGGCCCGCGCCGATTCCAGGCCTCTCGTTGAAACATGAAGAACTCGATTCCCCAGCGCAGCGTAAGGCTCAAGCCCATTCGCCTGGCCAGGCTTCAAATGACGCGCCGCAGTGGTTGGCACGCGCGGGGCCAGACCGCCTTCGGCCTGCCTTGTCGAACTCGGCCGAGAAAAAAGCAGCATGCGGTCTTCAAAGGGAATATCCCTGCAAACTGCCAGGGAGATGCGCACCGGCGCATCCGGTGCCGGTATGCCACCGGTGTAGCTGGCGTTGTACGTAGAGCTGGTCCTTCACGTCCCAACGAGCACCACGTCGAAGAAGGCCAAAGCCCGTGGTCCAGGAGTTGAGAAGAAACTTCTCGCGGCTCAATGTATTTACCGCGCACAGCGCATCATTATCAAACAAACCCACTTTCACGTGCTGATGCCAACGCTCCTCGACGATACGCCTGGCATCCTCGACGGTTTTCAACTTCCCCGCGGTTTGAGCATTTCAAGTCTCCAGCGGATGTTCTTATTTTTAATCCAGCTTGTTTGCACAGCCTCAATCAAGGCAAAAGCACCAACCCTGGCAGGAAGCGACCGCCTGGTCGCGAAAGGCTTTAACGGTTTTCCGCGCACAGGCGGTCGCTCCTACAGTAGCCGCTGCCGCGCTTCTGCAAAATCAGCCACAACGGTAGTGTGTACCGCCTTGGCCATCAAAGTGCGTTGTACTGCTTGAAAATATCCACCACCTTGCGCAGCGTGGGCTGGTCTTGGCAATCTCGTCCCAGAAATTTCATCGCCTCCTGTTCAACTGTAGCCCATTCCGCCTCGGGTATCGTGGTCAGTTGTAATTGCTGTGCCGTTCACGCGCAGGTTCGGCTTCGCCACCCCAGTAACCATGCTGGCGTAATAGTTGGAGCTGTCCCATGCAAGAGTTTGAACAGCGTCTTGAGGTGCTCCGGCCACAGCAATTCCATTAGCTTCGTTGGCGAAGTACGAGCGCACCAAGGCGCCGGAAATATTGTTGGTCAGAAAGTAGTTGGTCACATCCGCCAGCCGACGTGTATATCCTCGGTATGCCCACCCAGGCAATCCCGTCCAGTTCGCCGGTCCGCATCGCACTTCGACGTCTTCCCAGGGCAAGGTCACGGGCACCACGCCGAGCGCGAGAGAAACTTGCCCAGCCTAGGAAAAGTAAAAATACGCTGCCCTTGAGATCGGCCAGCGAGTTGATTGGGCTTCACGGTCGCAAAGTTACAAGGTCCCAGGCGCCGGCGGCCGAGCCAGGTCACGCCCTCAACCTCTCCATAGGCTCTTCCATATTTCCCCTTGAAGCGCCCGTATTTTTTCGAACAATACCGGCACATCAGGCTGTAACGCGTGGCGAACGGGAAAAATTAGCCACCGAAGACAGACACATCCACCGTGCGGCAATGGAGTCGTCCGTCCCTCTGCACAGCGTCGATGGTGCCGCCGCTGCATGGCGCGGAACAGCTTTCGCCGGTGGCACCAACTGGTCGGCAAAAATAGAGTTCGACTCCATCTCGCCGTTGCCAAAGCCCTGTTGAAGCGTCAATCGAGGGTTTTGATTACGTGTTCGTCAGCGCCGGACCAGGCATAGGTCTGCAGGCGCCGGTGATTTTCTTTGGGCTCCTGAGCATAGATAATGCGCACTGCCCAGCGTGGATTGCCGGGCCAAACGGCAAACCTATTGCTGCGTTCTTTAAAAAATTCCGTCTTGAGCTCATGCTGGTCACTCCGTTTAATGTCGATTTTGGTTCCAACAACGCATTAACCCTGCAACGGCCAGCATGGGTCGATCAGTGTTTCAGAAATAGGCCGCTCAAGCGGAGGGGGCAAACCTTGTTCAGCAGGCTGATTAACCCGTTGTAAAGTGCAACTCGGTAAACCCACAGCGCAATTTCTGCCGAAAGTCCATGACCAGGACCAACGCCAGGATCATGATAGTACAAAGGGAGTGACCGATTCGCGCAGCGTGACTTCAGCGAGCCTCGCGCGCATCAGGAACAGGTTTAGCCAGGCGGCGTCATATAGGCAATCTGGGAGGTGATGGGTGTACAGCACGCGTACCAATCAGAATCAAAGCCCAAGGCCGCCTTACCAAACGGGATATACAGCGTGCGACTGATTGACAGCATCGCGTGTCGTCAAAGAACATGCCCATGAATGATGAACGACAGCTGCATCAGGATCAAGCACCTGCCAGGGCCCCAGGCCCCAGGTTCTCCCAGGAAGAAGGTTAATCGCCCGCACTGCGCCAAGCCCCGTCAGAACACGGCGCGCCGAAGCACAGGGCCGGCGAGAATGATCCACATGAACATCAAACTGATCGAAAGGGTCTTGGCGCGGGTTCTTCCATGACCTTGCGGTTTCAGCCGACCCTTGACTCAGCGCGGCCGTGTCGCTGCAGCCGCGCCTACGGCGGAGCTTTCCACCCAGACCTGGGTGTAACCCAGCAGAAACAGACCGGTCAATGGAAAAAGAAGATAAAAATTGGCACAAGCCCAGCCTGCAGCAGTCTTGATTTTTCTCGCGGTTATCTGCCGACGTCCTCTTCACGGCAACGCCGGGCCCAGCGCTGGTTGCAGCGTGCAGCGGATGGCTATGTAAAGCATAAACATGCCGGCCATCATCAAGCCCGGGAAATTAAACGCCAGCCAACCAACAACTGCCCGACTGGTTTGGAAGAGCAATCATGCGCGTAAGAGCCAACCAAGCACCCGCTGGGCGGGATCAGAATACCCAGAGAAACTGCGCCTGAATAACACGCGTGTGACCATGAATGCTTGTCATAGCCGCGGCGCAGTTCAGCCTCTGGCAGCGCGATACTGGCACCCAATCGCCAATGCCCGCCACGCTCAGGGCATTCCATTCGCCGAATACGGCGACCATCCGAAAGATGGTGCCGATAAGCCACCGCCGTGCACCGGGCCCCATCCCACACATGGAACATGCCGTACAAGGTCCTCGCTCAGGCCCCGACCTCGGACAGCATATGTAGCCCATTAAACGAACAGCGGCAGTGTCAAGCAGCGGATAACACTTCATCCAGTTTCATGGCCGCAACTGAAGCCATTTCCGTAACCGCCATCCCCCCACAACAGCAGCGCAGGCAAGCCACGCGCCACTACAGCCGAATCGCGCCAAATACCGCTTGCCGGTCAGCAAACAGCAGCAATCATGCTGGAGAACATCAAATAGCGCTATGAACGTTGTAACTCATTTCCAGCGGGCCCCCCGCGCCTGGCAATGTCCGCGACCACATGCGTGGCCAACGCCTGAAGCAGCAATCCTGGTCACGCCAACACACATCACGGATCTTGAATCGGCGCCATGCGCGGCGACCCAAGGCGGAGTAGCTGGTTTCGTTTGTATGCAGCAGCGTACTGGGTAGAGGAAATGCCGCCGTAACAACAGCCAGAACAGATAGAAGATCAGCAGCAAAACCGTGATCGCATCGACAATGCCTTGTCCGGCGACCAAGGTGCTAATTAACAGGCAAAATCCATGCGCACGTGCCATACCAGTTGCAATGAGTAAGGCCCCCGCCCAGCAGGAAGTTAAGCCACCATCAGAAATTGAGCGACTTCGAGCGTCCACATGGAGGGATCAAAAAAAAGGTTTTGCTAGAGTGAGGTAAGTAAAGCAGGACGCCCATCATGAGAAAAATCAGATACTCGCGCACCGGCCAATAACCGGTTCATAGCATCCCACTGCTCGCACGAACAACTGAATCGTCCTGGGCATGAAGCAACTCGTTCCTAAGGAAAGTTTGAAATAGAAAAAATATAGACGAGCTTTCAGGGAACGCTAATAAAACCAAATTAGTCGTGAAATACGCAGATCACGTCAAATGGCACCATAATGGCAACCCATATGCTTCAAAGCGCCCTAAGGTGAATCCCCCATGTCGGGGCGTTGAAGCCAAGGCAGAAGGGAATTAACAGCGCCCAGCGTGGGTGCGCTCTGGTTCAAGCCTCTTCGCCAATGTCGCCTCATTCCAGAGCGCTGGCTGGGCCCTCGATAAAATCACGCATCAGCTGGATACATTCCGCGTCCTGCAGTACCTGTACTTCTACCCCCGCGTTTCGCGCAGCAAATTCTCCTCAAGCCCCATAAAGGGTCTGTATTCCTCCACAATGACCTTGCGAATGCCGTAGAGCAGAATGGCGCCGCCTGCAACATCGCACACGGGGATAGCGTGGTATACAGCACTGACTCGGCAACACCGATGCCGCAGGCGCCCGGCATTTTCCAGGGCTCCATCATCGCCCGTTGCAGGATTTGGCAACTGCCCTGCTGGCACCCGGCGGTTTTATGGCCATGGCCGATGATCTTGCCGTTGTGAACCAGCCACCGAAGCCAATCGGGATATCCGCCTTCGGCCTGGCCCTGCGGCGGGCCCTCATGCGATAGTGGGGCGCGCATAAAAGGGTCGCATACAGGAATCTCCTCCATTGGATAACGCCAATTGGGCACTAGCCTCTGCCAGCCTGTACTGTCGGAAGCCCCAGCAAGACGGGGCTGTTAAAGCAAACAGAGCCAGCGTCAATTTACAAATAACAACATTAAAACCGTCAGGGTTGCGACAGTTGCGACGTTATGAAACGAGTATAACGCTGATTGGACGTTGGGAAATCCCAGTCCCGTCAAGCCACCTTAATTATCAGCCGCCCAAGAAGCGGCTGCAGTAAACAAAAGAGGGATCCACCCGCACATGTTTGACCCGGCCACACACGCCGTCTGGCCCCGTCTCCGTTCCGCATACCCTGCTCTGCCCACCACTTCGCGTACAGCAATCTGACGTTTCGGGCGCTACGTTACCCCGAGCACCCGGCGATCAATCTATTACAGGCAACTGGGCGCTGACCTATCGGAGCTGGATGCGTCAGGACGCAGGCGCTTGCGCGGTTACCTGCAGCAGGTGGGAGTCAAAGCTGGGGACCGGTGTTGCCTGTATAATGCAGAAACAGCCCGCAATTCGTTCATTGGCTTTTACGCCCATCCTGCGCGCCCAATGCAGTGGGTCATCGCGCGGTCAAACCTCGATGAACCGCAAGGCGAGGCTGGAATAACCTGCTGCAAGGAAATACCGAAGCCGCAGGTGGCCTATGTGGCCTGGAAATTGCTGACAATATCGCTCCGCTGGTTGGGCCCCAAGCAACGGCCTGTCGCGAAGTGATTGCCTAGCGCGTACAAGCGAATATGTCCGCGAGCCCACCACGTATAGACCTGCCAGAGGCCGTCAAGCTGGCAGCAGCTCCATCCCGGCGCTGCCCGGCGTGACCGCTTGCAACAAGCCCCCTGCCGCCGAGCATGCGCAGGTCCCTCGACCCAAAGGGCCGGATGATCTGTGCGTTATCCCTCAGCTCCGGCACCAAACAGGCCAACCCCAAGGGTTGCCGTGCACACGCACCACAGCGGTCATGGCCACCACGTTGTAACTGCTCGGTGTGGGGCAATGCGCAAACACACAAAGCGTGCAACTGGTGTCGGTGCCGATGTTCCACGTCACTGGCCATGCAGGTGTGCATAACAGTTCCGGATTTTATTGGCGGCACCCAGGTGGTGATGACGCGCTTGGGATCGCAAAGGTGGGCCGCGCAACTGATCGAAAATCACGGCCATTTTACCAGTTGGCGGAATATCTGCCACCGGTGGTGGACCTGCTCTCCGACCCGGATTAATCGACGCAAGTTACAACCTGAACCAGCCTCAAGGCCCATCGGCGTGCGGCGCGCAATGCCGAGGCGGCGTAGCAAAAAGCTCAGCTCAAGACCGCCTGGAGTACGCCGAGGGCTAACGGGCTGTCCGGAGACATCAGCGCCACCCCATATGATCCCTAACCATGCGCCCAAACCGCAGTGCCTGGGCGTGCCGATTCATGGTGTGATTCACGGGTGATCAAAAACCTCGAACCACCCTCGAAGAAGTAGGCCCGGACGTTTACTGGCGAAATGCATCGTCCAGGGCGAGCAACTGTTCAGGGTTACTGAAACGGCCGGAAGCCACCGAGGAAGCCCTTTGTCGAAGTTGGGACGGGCAAACGCTTTCTCAGCACCGGCGGATTCTGGGTTACTATACGATGAAGAGGGTTATTCTATCTGGTCGACCGGGTCAGCGCATGATCAAACGCCGCTGGCTTCAAGGTCTGGCCTGCAAGAGTTAGAATCACTGCTGTAAATGCCATCCCGCCGTGCAGGAAGTCCTGCGTCTAATTTCGCACCGGACCACGCGCGTGGCGAAACCACCAAAGCGGTTAATCGTACTGGCTGCTGGGCACGCAAGCCACGGAACAGGAAGTGATTAACCTGGTGCCAGGCCAATATGTCCGTACAAGTGCCCCAAACAGGTGGTTTTTGTCGACGCACTGCCCAATCTCCACCACCGGCAAGATCCTCTGGCGCAGGCCCTGCAGGAGGCAGGAATGGGCTGATTGCTGAGTGCCCTCCGGCGAAGGCGATGTAACCTTGCCTTCGCCGGCTAAACATGCTTGTGCAATGGCCGCTACAGTCCAAGCGATCCCATTATGATAGTGCCTGCCAGTCCACATAGCGCCGTGGCGACGACTTTTCTATCTATAAGGATCCGCATGCCACCCTCTGTCACCTGCCCCCGCTTAAAGTGTTTCTTCCGGCATACACAATGGTTACTCGGCGGCCGCCGCGCTGTCATCGGTGCTGGGCGGTTTGAAAAGCCATCAGTCATATCGTCACGCCGTTCCTGCTCTGCGCATTCCTGGCCATTATCTGTGCACACCGCCACTGACTGGATTTTGCAGCGCACAAGCTGCCGCGGGCCTCTGGCGTTCTGGTGCTTGTTTTCGGTCGTGGGCCTGACTTTTTCCTGCTGTTTTTTGCCCTAAAGGATGCCGCCGAGAGCATGGCTCGCATGCGCCCGCTATTACAGGCCCGGTTCAATGGCTGGAATGATCGAGTTGCGCGAGATGATCGCCCGCGCGCGGTTTTGCCCGGCCGAGTTTGCCTGCCCAGCGCCCTGCCCCTGCCTGCTGCCCGCCACTATTACCGGCATTGCCGCGCGGCTCGCCGGTGGTCCTCGGCAGTTCAACGGCCAAGCACACTGCTGGTGTTTTGTGTTTTCTGCTGGCGTTCATGTTTTTCCTGCCCTGGAAGAGCGCTATCTGTCAGACAAAACTGAATGCCGCCTTTCCCAGTCGCCGCGCGCACCGTGTGGCGCCGCACGGCGATTTTTTGCGCATCGTGTACCGCTACCTGGCTGATCAAGACGGCGGCCAGTGCCCGCAACAGGAACTGATTATTGGCGTCAGCCTGACCTTCATGGGGGGTGGATTTCCGCTGGTGCTCTGGGGGGATCGTGGCGGGTTTGCTGAATTTTCATTCCGACCGATTTAGGGTCGTCAATCGCCGCCATTCCGGCAGTCCATTAATTGCCTTTATGGGCATGGGCATTGGTCGACGGCCTGTGGTGCTGCTGCTGTATGTGGCGGTGAATACCGGGCAATCGCCAGCAAATCATCGAGCCGCGGCTGATGCACCACGCCTGGGTATATCACCCTGGTGGTGCTGGTGTCGCTATTGACTGGGGCTAATGGTATTCGAACCTTTGGCATGTTTTGCTGGCGGTGCGCTGACAGATGATTGCCGAAATTGGCCTGGACGCATCGCGGAACTCCGCTGGGCCGGCATCAATGATGAGTGACTCGGTCAAACGCTCACGCTTGACGGCCTTCAGTTCGGCGGCGCCCAGGCAAGGCGACAGCGCCGCCGCACTTTCCAGCCAAGAATCTGCGCCTTTCGTCCAGCGCGCCTGCTCAGCCGCCATCACGCTGCACCGCCAGTTCAGAGGCTTTCGCCATTGCTTGCGCCCAGGGTCAATGTATATGGCGGTGTTTGCGCAACTGATCAGCCCGCCCTCCTGCTCGCCACTTGTTTTCATGTTACATTCCGCCAACGAATTCAGGAGTGCTGTAGCGCGCTTGAATTTGCGCTCACCGCTCGATACCCGGGTCGCCAATGATAATCCATCGGATTGGGTCCCGACACCTGCGGCGCAGATTGGGCGAAGTGCAACGCCTGGCAGCAGCAAGGCTGCAGCACGAACAAACCAGGTCAATCTAAGCCATGGCCGTCCTCGTGCAAGCGGTGGGGCAATGGCATTGGAGCTGGGTAGCCGGCAAGTTTCCCGCCTCCCAGCCCGGTAACGCCCTGACGACAATCTGACTGGAAAAATCCGTTGCCTGATCTGCCGCTATGGCGCGTTCAGTGATCGCGCTCCCTGCGTTTGAGCTGCTCCAGGCTGTAACCGAGTTGCAGGCCGCGTTGGGGTCTGCACATAAGCCCGGCAGATGGCCAAGACAGCCAAAGCAGGCGGTAATCCCAGCGGCAAACTCACCGAAACATGATGCCGCCGCATCATGCTGAAATACCAGTGTCGTTGCAATTGCTGTCAAACCCGTGTGATAAAGCGCGGGCTTGGCGCCAATTGGTTGGGCCTCAATCGACAAACGCCAGAAAAACAGCTGGCGCGCCGCCGTTCGTCCAGGCGCGTGCGATATAGATAGGCGTCCTCGCCCGCACGTTGGTGCGCACGGCAATCGGCGTCCGCGTTTCATCGGTTCCGCGACGATGCTGAGTTTCGAATTTTCTTGAAAAAACCCGCCTATCTCGGGAGAAGCCTCGGTGGCGCTCCCTTGCGAATTTCAACCGAGAACACCACAAACTCGCCATCGTCAAAGCCGAATGAAACAACCACACATGGGCAATAGCCGGCAGATCCAGTAGGACGTGGTCATGTCCACCGAGTGCAGACGCGCCAGAATCGTACTGGCGGGTTTCCCAAGCGAAATGTCGTAATCCGGTTTCGCCTTGCGCAGTGGAAGTTGCGCACATTGTTGTAGGGTCACCCTGCATGGCCCGCGACCTCACCATGGTGTTAGGTCCTGCGCCAGATCGTCGAACCAGTCGCGAATGGTTGGAGACGGTCGAGGCTGGCCCACCACAACTCGCAGCACAAGTACAAACATCAGTGCAAATAGGCAATCAATCGCTGCCACAGCATGCCGCGCCACAAGAGCCACAGCAGCACACCGAGTGCGGGCCAACCCCCAGCCACTAATCAGCGCATAGCGTCCCGAATGAATTTTGCCGGCCGCCCTGGTACCAGAACAGCAAGCACAGCCCAAAGGCTGCTCATACGATGGCCAAGCCGAGCAGAAACAACAGGATGCCGCAATAGGGGTGCCTCGTTACGGGAAACTTTCGCGCATCTTTACCCTGATTAAACTCGTGGGGCGAGTAGCACATCAGGGCGATTGCGCCGCCATTGCGAGCTGGGCGACAGACGGGCCAGACTACTTGTTACATAGCTAGTAACAATGAGCGTCATGGCAGCAGCTCCGATCAGACCCCTTCTACTATCTGGAACAACTCCAGCGCGCTCTTTCTCTGGGTGCAGGAACGTTAATGCCGATCTGGTTGAGCGAACGCGGAAAATGCAACTTCATCAGCAATTTCAGGCACTCAACCAAGCCTATGCCAAGGCTTGCGGTACGCATGGTGATGCCGCAAGGGTGAGCATTTCGCGCCAAACAAATTCAGTAATGCCGAAATTGGTGACCCCCAGGGCGGCGGCGGCTGCCGCTGATTGAAGGCGGTGGCTGCGTGATGATCTGCCCATACAGCCTGCCCGAGCTGTTTGCCGTGTACGCAAAGGAATGAGTTGCACCAGGCTTTGCTGAATCAGGCACCGCGCAATCTGAGTAAAGCGCGCTGCTGAACAAGCTGGGCACTTTACATATCGACAGTCGGTCCTTCGAAAGCTTGGTGCCCTGAGCTGATGACCGCCCTCTATAGCCTGACTCAATCAATGCACTCTGCGAGCGATTGCGGCTGCTGTTCTTCGCAAACCTGGAGCAAGCTGGCGGAGTTGTGCTGGCTGTCGGGCATCTTTCGCTATGAGCAAGTGCGATCCTGCCGGAATCAACGCGGCTTTCGCTCGCGTAACCGAGGTAGATCAATACTTGCACCTGAGCACTCTGCCGCGACGGCCTTTTAAATGCCGGGGAAACCGATAGAGGCTATCCTCGATCAGCTCGGCGAGTTTCATAGCGACAACCCCTATCTGGCACGCGGCAATGGCGGGCTCCTGTTCAAAACTCGCACGCCAGTTGGACGTGAAGAAACAATGGTCCTGAGGCAGCAGCCTCTGCTAACAGCGTTTGCGACTACCCCGGGCCCGCAGAGTGCACATCCCCGCGTATTGGAAAAGCAGGCGGACTACGCTGCAGCCCCCCATGCACTGGCCCAGCCAACCGCCCCTATTTGAACCCGGAAAGCGACAGGCGAGTTGGCAACTGGTGGAGCGGGCCGCGCGCCGGCTGACACCCAAGATCGGCCAGCCCCGGCTCAAACGACCCAGGTGAAGCCCCGGCGGGGCAGAATTGACTGCTGTTTACCCCGCCGCAATCCGCCGGCGTTGAACAGCGGTGCGCGAGCATAATCGAAAGCGCAGCAGCCCGGTTTCAACTACGTTTGAAACAGCCTGATCAACAAGCCTGTTTGGTCTGCTCTTTGGACGGCAATTTTCGCCCGGTGGCTGGCGGCCTTTTTCCATCCCTTCCACAGCGGCCGGTCGACCTGCATGGCCGCGCTTCGCGAGCGTCGCGCCGAGCTGTTTCAATCGCTGCTTTGCGCAAATTGGCGTCCGGTGAATATCGCAGCGTGATCCGGCCATCAACTGGCAGGCAAATACGGCATCCAGTCACCCTTTGTATTCTGGGGCATGCCCTCGATCAAACCCTGCTTGAACAGGCCCCTGGCTGTCTGCCAGCGGCGCAATCTGCATATCTGGTTTCCGAGCGCTTGCTGGCAGATATTCGCAGCAACCCGCACCGGCATTGGCCGGACCCTGATTTCAGTTCCTGGCCGCAAGAACAACGCATCCCGGATGAATCGAAGTCAAAGGCCCCGGGACCGCCTGCAAGACAACCAGCGGCGCTGGGCTTGCCCTGTTGCGCAGTGCCACCGGCATGCCCGTTGACGTATGTTATGTGCAATGGGGCGCAGCGCATGAGGTTACCGGGTCGGCAGTGCCGCGCATTGTGCGAGTTTACCGCCAAGGAAGGCGATCTGGCCCTGCCTTCACCCCCTCGCCCACCGCGCAGGAAAGGCATCACTGGCCACCACAACTGTAGGTAGCCCGCGTGGTGCGGATATATAGCCGAATGACCCTGGCCGGCGAGGTATCCTGGGATTTGCGCGTTTGGCCGGCAGAGCCGACGGCTTACGACCCGCGAGCAGAATCTGCTGGAAGAGATCAAAAGACTCCCGGGGCGACATATCCGTATTCCGCAGAATCATCGTTACTGCACGGGCGCAGGCCAAGGTCCTAATGGCTGGCTGCTGTGCAGCAGTCAGGGCTGAACCGAGATAAAACCTGGCGGTGGTGGTACTTCAATGTCCAATCACCCAACAGGAAAGCGTGGTTCCATGAACACTATAAAGCGGTAACTGAAAATCTTTTTTTGATACGGCTTGTGCAGCGCTTTGTCGCGCTGGGCCGGAGCAGGAAACCGCGCACCGCATTGCCGCGACCAAGAGGCCTGGAGCAATGCACTTTCCCTACGGCGCCGATTTTTTCGCCGCCGGCCAGCGGCAATTGGGGCGGGAAACGTCTATCGCGCTGCGCGTGATGGCTACTGCCTGGATGGCCCAGCCACCACCGGAAATAGGTAAAACCTGGTAACGTCTGTTTCCCCAATGAAAAGCTTCCCGGAACAAAAGCTCGGACCGCTGTTCTTTCTGAACCGCCCAAACACCGGGGCGAAAAACTGGGCCTGGTGCCTTGCAGGTATTGCCGCAGTCAAGGAAAACCGCCATGCCCCTTCGCGGTTTGCTCCGAGCAATGTGGCGCGCAAACAAAGCCTGTGAAGCAAACCCTGCAAATCCTGCCATGGCGATTCCTTCTCGCTGGCCCCAGGGCTTTTTTTTGGGATCGTCTGCAGCGGCGCCGGCAAGCCTGCCGTAGAGCTCACTGGCTGGACCAGACTGGCCCCCGGTTAACCCGCAGGTCCGCCCTCGCACCACCAGATTGTCCTATTACCTGAAGCCAGGAACTCTGGCCGCTGTCTGATGTGGTGGTCCTGCGAACTACAACTACTACTTACTTCGACATGACCGCCCTGCTCTTGCGGCCTGACCCAGTTTGAACGACTGGCGCGTCACGCCTGCTGGTAGACGAAGCCCCATAATTTGAAATCGAAACGAGGCCCGCAGCAAAATGTTAATACGCTGAACTGGTGCAAGCCGAGCTGCATGCGCCTCAGCAAGCATTGTCTGCCGCGTCAAGGGGCCTCTAGAGCGGTCAGCCGGGCATTGGGGAGCAACTGCACCGTGATCAAGATCATGCCTACCAGGTGTACTCCGGCCGTCCCCGCGACCTGTTTGTCGCTGCGCTGGCAAAAATGCGTCAGTGCCATTACCCCGATCAACCTGACTGACCCACCCACCGGCATCAACAGCGCTGTTGGCTGGAATTTCTATCTGCAGCCCATGCTGTTCTGCCGCCTGGGCGAAGGCTATGGCCCGCATTTCACTGTTCGATATCACCCCGCGATGAAGAAAGCAGCCTGTGTACCAACCTCCGATCCTCTGCCTGCGCAATTGTAGTGCCCGCGCCCTTTCTGGCCCACGCTTCAACTCGGCCACCAGCGCCACACTATTTTCCGCCAGCTCAGCCCCCCCCCGGGGGCGGCAAAAAAAAATTACTACCGAAGAACCTGCTGGTTTGCCCGAAGCTACCAGTGGATTGACGTTGGAATCGCCCTTTTCTGCCCGAGGCAATTGGGCCGTGCTCAGTGTCAAGCAACACCTGCGACCCGCTATCTGCATTACCGTCAAACCAAGTCTGCACCTATCAGCACCTGAAATGGCGAACCAGTTTGGTCAGCCGGCCCCGGTAACTAATTCTGGCCTTCTTCAGCAGCTGACAGTTTATCTGCAAGCAGGCCATGGAGCAGTTTTGCCCAGGAACTACGCAGCAGATCCCGATTTGGGCCGCAGTCACGCAGCATGAACATGGCGAGGGCCGAACGCGCCGGTAATTTCTTTCCGCTTCAAGCCCATTCGCAAGGGATAGGTTTTGCGCGTGCTGGGCGGCGCCTTCAGTGAAGGTATCGATTTACCCGGAGACCGGCTCAATCGGCGCCTTTAATAGCGACACTCGGCCTTTGCGCAGATGACAATCCTGTCATGAATGAAATTCGTAAGCCGCAATGCAGGCGATTTGGCAATGGTTTTACGACTACACTTACCTGTATCCCTGGGCCTGCAAAAGGTGGGTGCAAGCCGCGGGCGGGTTGATTCGGTACCACTGAGGACCAAGGGGTGGTCTACCTCTGACGACAGGTATATACCAGAGAGCGGTACGAGAGCTGCTGCCGTTAATGGTGGCAACCGCAGATCATCGCGGAAGAACCGGTTAATTCAGTCTGAATCGATTCAGCAACAATCAGACAAGTAATGCCATAAATGACAATCATTAAGTAACTGGCGGCCATTTTTGGCCTGTACTTGCCCAATAGCGCTCTCAGGTAAGCTCTATGCCGCCCCACCTCGGGTAGATCCCAGGCTCATTGACCACGCACCAGAATTCTTCGCAATCGCTGCTGTGCATGTCCGGCCTGCTGTTCGGCCTGTTCTTTTCGTGGCCTTTGCATTGATCCCCTGGTTGCGCTGCAACTCAATAGCACCTCACGTGAACAAACCGACCTTTTTACGTCCAACAAGGCTATGAGTCGCGGACTCCTCGGGCGGCTGGAAAGTACCCGCCAGCGACCTACGCCTCTGGGGGGATGCTTAACACAACAAATTGCATGGCGGCTGTGAATGTTGACTGGTGGGCGTTCCAACCGAATAATCTTCGGCGGCCGCATATGTACGAGAGTTTTTCGATTACGAAAGGTGTGTTCGTAATCAAGCTGACAACGCGCATATTTATTGCGGTCATGACGGCGAACTAGGCAGCAAGCGACGGTCATGAGCAACTGGCTTTGGGCCAAGAACGTTTGACAAGCCTGTTGCAACAAGCCACGCGTCTGGCAAGGCAGATGGAAGAAAGTGTGTCTGCGTGATCGGAGTTGGACGGCACCCTGCAGCTGATTGCTGCAGCAGCCTTCAACCACTGGTGGCGACCCCTACGTTGAAACTACCGGGGCCAGCGTCGGTATATGCTTCTGGTTGATCGGCTTTGAATAGGGAGAATTGGTCGCCATGGGTTACAGCTACGGCATCAGCAATCTGCGTTTGCCGACTAGCCCCTGCCGATGCCAGCAAAAGCGCTCCCCTTCATTCACGCTTGAAACCTATTCCGACAAAACCCCTATCGCCCTGCGCTGGGACCGCCGCACCGGGCCGGACCATGTTGAATCTGGCTATTGCCGATATTGGATCTTGGCTTTCTGGTATTTGTCTATATCACCCGCTTCAACCTGCGGTGCGACCTGGCAGCAGCGCGCAAGGCAGACCGCAGCCTAATGAGTTCAAGCGGCTCAGGCGGAGCTGGTACGCGCGCCAACCACGACAGCCTGACAGGCCTGCGAACCAGATCGCTGCTGGAGGAAAGGTTTAAGAGCAGGCCTGCATCGAGGCTCAGCAAGACGGCATTCAATACTGGCCGTCATGCTTGATTCGATCTGGGACGGGTTCAAGCCAATCAATGACAACTTCAGCCACCATCCTTGGCGACAGGTTGCTGGTAGAGGTGGCTCGACGCACTGCCTTTGGCCATAGTGCGCCCAGGCGACACGTAGCGCGCATGGTGGCGACGAGTCATTGTCATCCTGCCGGGCGTGGGTCCCCGACCAGAACGCATTCGGCCATCGCTGAGGCGCCTGCTGAAGGACATCGCTGACCCGTATCAAGATCGATACCATCAACAACTGCGTGTCACCGGCCAGCCTAGGGCATCGTCATGAAGCAAGCCATCTAGAGCAGCCTCTGCAATTGATCCAACAGGCGGAATTCCCCGGCGATGTATCAAGCCAACAAGAAGGGCCGCAACAACGCGTTTCTGGGTTTACCGAGGGGCTCTTGCAGCAGGCCGAGTGAAACGACCAGCCTGCGTAATGACCTGCAAACAGGCTATCGAGGATCAAGCCTTCGAGCCTTCACTATCAGCCGCAGATGGGCCCAGCGCCGGCTCGTCAGGTGGGTGGGCGCTGAGGCATTGTTTTGCGGCTGGACCCATCCCAATACGGGGCAGTAATTTCCCCCAGCGTCCTTATCCCCGTGGCGAAAACGACCGGGCAGATCATCCCCCTCACGCTTCTGGTTGCGCTTGATACCGCCTGTCGGCACCTGAGGCAAGCCTCAACGATGAAGGTATCACTCTGCCCTGCGTCGCGGTCCAATATTTCAATCCCACGCATTTTTACGCGCAAACTTTGTCGCCACCATTCGGGGCCAATGCTGGAAAAAGCATGGGCTGCACGCCGGGCAGTTTGAGCTGGAAATCCCGAAAGCGTACTGCTCAATCAGCCGACCGTGCGTTTGGTGACGTTGCAGCAGCTAAAAGGAGATGGGCGTAAAACTGCCCATCGACGAACTTTGGTGTGGGCTTCTCCAGCATGAATTATCGAAAGTTCTGCCGAGTAGACAAAATCAAGATTCGACCGTTAGCTTTAATTCCGCGGTATCGATCACAACCAGCAGGACGCGTTGCATTTGCCAGGGCATCAATTTCCATGGCGCCACCACCTGAATTTACGAGTCACGGCAGAAGGTTGTAGAAAGCAGCCGGTCAAGCGGACCTGCTGACTGAAAGCCTCTGCGCGACGATCTACAGGGACTATCTGTTCGCCAACCGATGAACTTCCACGACTTCCGCTCTTTCGTCACCCGCAATAAACGACCCCACGCAAACCGCCTGAAGCGTTTCAGCCTGCTAAAGCCGCGCGCTGAAACTGTCGCAACCTGGCTTACGTCACCGCTGTCCAAATCCGGCGCTTGGAACCAGGTCATGCGCTGCTTCCGACGTATCCGTGGGTAAAACTGTCGCACTACATCCTGGCCCGCCGCGGTGCTGCAAACGGTCATCCCCGATCGCCGCAGCCGCCGTCAGGGCTTCCCTGCAAGGTCGCCCCTCCGTCCAAAGTAAACTGCCTGGTTATTCGCGTTGTGGCCCCATAACGCCTGCGAAGCAATCCGCCCTGGCAGCTGCCTGGCGGACCGACCAGAATCATTGGACCTGACGGGTTCTTGCCCGCACCAAGCGGCACGTACCTTCTGGCTGATGCCATCAGATTCTGTACGTGATGCCCTACTTTCATGGGCCGATCACATAGGCCGGCACAAAATCCCCGGTGCGCCAGTTGCTGTTTGAGATCACGGAAAACACACCAAGGTCCAGATACACCTGGTTAATCGCCAGGGCAGTAAAACGGCCGCTAACTGCGGAGCTGGCAGTGCCGCATGCCGAAATGCCACCCCGTTGGAAAGAACAAGCACCAGGCGCGCTCCTGGTAAGGCGCTGCCCGAGGCCGCCAAAGATAGCGTTCCAGGTATCTTCGTATCGGCCAGCAACAACGCCGACAAATTCGGCCAGCTCCTGCTCTTGTGCGGGGTGAATTACGTGCGCGGAACGGCGAGCCGGTTGCGCGCCACCATCACGACCTGAAGCAGGTCTATACCATAGGCGTGCGCCAAAAAAGACCAGTACGCCAGCACCAGCACGATGCGGCCGACTTTGCTGCGCAGCATCATCGCAGAAACCGAGCAATAAAGAACGCCGCCGGCGCCTCCTCCAGCGCGCAATCGGTTTGACTACCCGCCGGTCCTCTACATTGCGGCTTGCCGCCTGCCACGCCAATCCATTCCTTGACTCCTTTTATTGCTTAGGCCTGACACGAGTCAGATAGTAACGGCTTGATGATAGCTTTGTTATTCAAAAGCGGCACGTTAAAGTGGTATAAGCATGCCTGGAAATTCCTTCTACACTTGTGATTGGCCCCCACCATTCCAGCAACGGATTCGCTCCATGACCCTGCAGAAAAAATTCGTCCTCAACCCCTCGCTTTGGCCCTGCTATTGGCC
>Ga0163217_1063965_pt1 | contig 18855 bp, 14 predicted proteins | sample SynspAceP_FD_185933 | JGI IMG/M metagenome (GOLD analysis project Ga0163217, IMG submission 185933) | Saline lake microbial communities from Ace Lake in Antarctica - Synechococcus sp. Ace-P (PacBio error correction) | ecosystem: Environmental > Aquatic > Non-marine Saline and Alkaline > Saline ...
AAAAAAAAAAAGGGAAGAGGAGATTTTGGTTTAAAAAACTTTGTTTCAAGAAAAAAGAAACAGGAAATTAATAGAGAATGGCGTTCCGTCCTTAAAAATCAATTTGTTTCCGAGTGAGTTTTGGCCAACAGCTATTCCACAGAACACTTTGGAAAATGAAGATAGTTTTACGTCCCTTGAAGCGGATTAAATTTTAATTGCAGAAAAAAAAATCAAGCATATGAAAACTTTGATAAAGTTTCCCAAAAATAACCTTCCTAATTCGGTTTTTGGAAAGAAAGTTTATGGTTTTACTTAGTGAAAACCATTTGTTTTCCCCGTGATTAAGACGCGACTCCAAGCAACTATGTTTTAATCGCTGAAGTGCCAGCTTTTTTTAATAAAGAGCAGATAAAACCCACTTTAATGAATGGTCTGCCAAGAAATTTTCCATGAAATTTTGGGGTCATTATAAAGAAAAAACGATTTCTATGGACGATGGATGGTAATTGAAGCGCTAGAACAAATAAAAGAGTTTAATTGCTAAATTCCGCAAAGAATCACCAAAGAGAAATTGCCGGACATTGGTGTGGAATTTGTGTGGAGGACTTTAAAACCAAGAGAACGTACTTATAGAATGGTACAAGAGAACAATTGAAATATGCTTCATCTAATGTATTCGAAATATACAAAAATGGTAGTGGCAAAAAGTTGGTTAGCTATTCGACCTCAGGTACAGAGCCAAAAAATTAAAATTCCTATATTGATCTTTCGCAACTTCTGCTAGTGAAGTAAATTAGAAAGCTAGGAGATTTCGAAGCAACAATTGAAATCGTAGTAAATGCCGTAATTTTTTTGGCAGCAGCCATGGTGAAGCATTTTTTGCTCTCATGCTTTTGTCTGTAGTAATTAAGCAAATTTTAACTTAACTATACACGACACACCCCGGAATGTTATTAATTAAACGAGGCTTTGTAAAATTGAGAACTCGAAGGAAGAGTGCAAGGATGGTAGAAAATTTTACAATTTTATTATTACAGGTATGAGTGCGCAGTAAAAAAGAAGTAACATGCAAAGTTTTTGAAGATATTGGCCTATTCTGTGTAGATAATATGCCCTTCCTAGTTTTATTGCCGAAATTTGGGAATTAGTCAGAAAAAAATCTGCAATAACCAAAAAATGCCTTGTCATTTGATTTTACGTGCGCGTGAATTTTTTCTGATGAAAATTGGTGACGCGCGTTTAGAAGGTATGACAAACAACGTTCATCACCACGAAAATATTGTTTTTAGAGGCAGACGACGAAGAATTGTTTCTCGTTACAAAGAAACAAGACGGACTCAATCCTTTAGCAATGAACGATCGTTTAATTGAAGGCAATTAAAAAAGAGCGTGAATTAACTGAATGATTCAAGGCCGTGCTCAAAAAGTTATTAAATACAAGTAATTTAACTCCTCGTCAAATTGAGAAGAAGAATAATTCCAAACAACCATTTTTAATAGAACGAGCTGGAGCAGATTTTGTTCCGTATTGAAGTTGGTTTCATTTGGCTTTAAAAATATGTTTACCGATTTGATGCAGATCTAGTAATGGATGTCGTTTTTTAACCAAACGCCTCATTATATTGAATAGTCTAGGAGACCTTTAACAGTTGTAGAATAAGCCTTGTAAAAATGATTACGTAATAAAAACCTGAAACTGAAAAATTTCTATCGCAAATTCACTGAATTGTTAGACAATTGTTTCCAGGTTATAAAAAAAGAAGGGAAAAAAATAATGTTACCATCGCAATAGGATGTACAGGTGGTCAAACCACCGTTCAGTCGCCCTTTCAGAACGTAAATTGGCAAAAAATTACAACTGATGGGTACCGGTCATATTACCCATCGGGACAAAGACCAAGGTCAAAGAAACGGTTAACCGGTCATGGATAGATGAAAAAAAAGTGAGGAAAACCTAAAAATTGTTAAGTAATAAGGTGTGGAACCGCTTACCTGTTTGTATTTTAAAAGGATTAAAGAAAAACAAAGCGGATGTAACGGCTATCGTCACTGTGCAGATGATGGAAGGCAGCCACGTGGCTCTTTGCGTAAATTACGCCTAATGCGTTTCCTCCTGGATACTCAAGAAATGTTTTAGTTTCATTATCAATAATCCCTGAATGTTCAAAAAAACATTTTTCAGTAATCGTTTTGATACCGCGGATAGTTTTTTAGCTGGGCATTCTATTGGCAATTTAATTATTGCTGGCGATGCAAGAAAAGTGCAAGGCACATTTTCGAAGCATTCAATTTAGCGGAAATGAATGGCGTTGACGGACCATGTTTTATCCCTGCAGCTGAAGAGCCTCTAATTTTGCAATGCCATTTTTTGAAGATGGTTCAAAAATTTGAGAAAGAACAAAAATTGCCTAAAGAAAGTAAAAAAAATTGGAAAAAGTTTTATGTAAACACTAATGAAGATAACCATGAGTAAAAGGCATCTCGAGCAGTTTTAAATGCTATCGCATGGAGCAATATGGTTGTTTAGGACCGGAATCTGTTTACCGAGTATGCTTAACCTAACCTCATGAATTGGTGAATTTAGGTCAAAGCATATTGAATACAAAAGCTGAAGTTGGTTTAATATTCTGCAATATTAAAGAACCCAATTGGGCGAGAAAACAGAAAAGTTTTGACTGACCAGATATGTAATCGCCTGCAATAAACATTTTAGGAAGAAATTATTGAACAGTATATGTTAATACAGAAAATGTACCTGAAGAATTATGTGGATCAATGAGACAAGATACGAAGAACTATTTACTACAGGTAGCACATAACTTTTAGGGGTCCTATCCCAAGAAGTTCCGCGTGTTTATTTCAGATTAATTTCCTTTATTTAGGAGACGAAAAGGGGTCTTTCACGATGGGGATAAAGTTTAGAAAGAAAAATTGTTTAAAGTTGGCTTATGGAGAAATCGGCATTCGCTATGCCAAGCATAATAGATTCTGAGAAAAAGTGAAGGAGTGGATTAATTGTCTTACGTGCTTCAGGTCAAAAAGGAGCTTGACTCAACTAGAGGTTTGCATCGCGAGCAATGCTAGAGCCCATAATTAAAGCAGCATTAATTCGAATGAATGTGAGCATTTAGTTTAGTGAACAAGAAATTCGTACTGAATATCAAACAGAAAATGCAGCAATGCAAGAAGAATTATGTCTACTTAAAAGATCATTTTGCGCATTGAAAGTGAATTTGTTGTTGCGAAAAAATGAAAATTAAAAGAAAAAATAAATGTTTTTATATGTGTACGATTAAAAAGAGGACACAAAAAGTATGTCTGATCTTTTCTATTATGGATGGATGATTATAACACAGTCATGTCCAGAAGAAATCATGAAAACAAATTTCAAAAAAAATGCGTTCTTATTTAAGAGGATGATTTTTAAGCAGGCGGATCAGTCAATAATCCAGAAGAACAAGTCGTTAACCACTTAAGAAATTTATTCTAATTTATGCAGAGCACAATGATGATACTTTGTCAGATGATGAATTATTTTAATATGAATGCTCGAACATTGGAAGACGCAATGGATTTATTACTTATTTAAAAAGAAAGGGTGAAAAAATTGCTGATTTCTTAGCACTTATAGGTTGCTACAATAGTGGGATGTTGAGAAGTTTGAAAGATTGTGCGTATTGTTCGAGATATGCGAAACTCCGTAATCGATTAAGTAAATTGTGAAAATGCTAACTTTGAATAAAATCAATTGAATGCAGCTTAGTAAGCAAGTAGAAAAAGTATTAAATACATTGATGAGTAATGGTTTAGATAATTACCGAATAAGTTGGCAGCGAAAAATGCTATGGCAAGGCCAATCTCCTGAAGTACTCTTTAAAGGAACTAGGGAAATGAAATTCTAGTGGTCCAAATTAAGTAAATCAGGCATTACCACCGTCCAACGTAAAATTAAAATGAAATTGGCAGAAAAATTTAAGAACGAACAACACGTTAATAGTAATGTCAGATTTTAAAAAAGTTGCACGAAAAAATCCTCGAGGAAAACTGTGTAGTGAATACAGTTCTTTCGTAGGATCTTATTTAGATAAGGAAGACAATATTAAGCTTCAAAACGCTTTCGTTTGAGAGAAGTCGATTGAAAGAGATTCACGTATTTAGCAACCGGTTCTACGAGATAGTTTCAATACCAATCTTCTGTCAAGCACGAACAAATTTTTGAGTCCTGATAAGTTTTGTGTTTGTTTCAGAATTCAATAAATTGAGCTAATTTTCCTTTTTTAACTTTCATTTGTATGAGACCTAAATCAGGCTGTTTCTGAATCAGACTTCCCGTAGGCCTAGTAAATTCAAAGCATTAAGTAAAAAAGTGTTTTAATTCAAAAATACCAAAAAGCCGTTTCAATACTTGTCATTAATAGAGCGACTAACGGTTTGACTCGTGTGATCTCAAGTTCTGTCGCAATATCTTTTAAGGTTAACGGTTGGAATGGACGCTCTGGAGAATGAAAAAGCCTTTTTGGTTTTTTTACAATAGCCTGTTCCTACACGCAAGATAGTATCACCTCTTTGTGTAAGACTGCGTTGGAGCCATTCATATTCAGCTGTTCTCTTTGATGAAATAGTAACATCTTTATCTTTCACTTGCATCATATCCTTCATAATAAGAGATTTGAAATGAACATAACAGGCAACCCCAGATTTTACAGAAATGACTTTTAACTCTTTGGACGCTATTTCTACAAAATAAATCAGGTTTTTAAAATTGTCCTTCTCTCCGTTAACAATGCACCTGGATAGGGGGTTAAGAGTTTGAATGAAATCGAATTAAGCTGAATATTTAATGAGATATCCACAGCTTTCTGGTGGATGTCTTTCCTTTACGATTTGTGAAAAATCGAACTCTTCATCTAAATTATATAAGCCATATTTTTGAAGCATTTTCCAATTACGGCTCTGTTGAAGCAATCAAACATTCTTGCAAGATTTCTAGCACCAACACCTGCTGGTTCTAACTGTTGAAGTAAAACTAACGCATCAATGATTTCAAGAGCTGAGCCTGCCGTTAACTTTTCAAGCATCCTTTAATGCAATGGTTAGGTAACCATTGGTATCCAAAATTCACTAAGCCATATCACCAAATCTATTTAAAACCGAGTTTCAACGCATAGTTAAGTGGATTTTCTCAGAAATGTAATTCAAACAAAGAACACCATACGTATCGGGAATCTTATTCAATATAATGGTTTCATCGTCATCCTATTAATAAGTCGTAGTCGGAAAATTCCTCGCATTAGCCTCTCTTGAGGCACACTAACTTCTATTAAGGGGTTTCCCTAATGCTTTTGATTTAAGAACAGCTAGCAAACTTCTTGATTGTATTGCAGCATTTGGAATAGATTGTGAGTTGTTGTGTCATTGCCATTTTTTGAACTTGATTTTTTTTTTGAGTAAATGATGTCAAAATTCCATATACAGCCTCCTTTTTTTAAAATGAAAGTACCCCATTATTGTAACGATAAAAGGACTTATCGTGTTTATATATAATGGCGAGTCTTAAAAAAGGGAATGCATAATTAAAAAACTTGTTTTTTAACGAGATATCAGCTAAAAGATAAAGTAGTTGATATTTTAAAGTATCTCCTTGGTGTAATGGATATCACGTAAGATTCCCGGTTTCTTGAGATGGGGGTTCGATTTCCCTCAGGAGACATCTAGTAAGACCTTTAAAATTTGATTTTACAGTATTTTTAAAAATGTAGTCCGCACAATTATCGCAAAAAATAAAAAGAACACCGATTGTCGAGGGTTTCATATCTTCCAAGACAATTGGTGGTTTCTGTTTATTCTGCAGAAAGTGTTTCTTCTTTCCAGTTTTTCATAGTTTAACAGAAGCTAAAACCTATAAATACCTAAAGTGATAATCACATAAAAGAACCGTTTTAATCAATGACCCAATAACACCAACTTGTTGAACCGGACACAATGTCAATCTTTTTCGCTATACGGTAGATTATATTTTTTTCAACTAGATACAGACCACAAATGTCCAAGGATAACAAATCCTAAAGTTAGCACAGTGACAGCGGGTCTTAGAAGGGTCCATCTGGAAAATTAAACAGCCCTCCACCAAAAAGGATTGGCCGGTTTTTTAAAATTAAACCTACAATTTTATTTGTCTAAGTAGCTATATTAAATACTGCAATCCAATAATGATTGATATGACATAATAGGTATTGAAATAACGATAGAATAGATAAAAAAATGAAAAGTAATGAAATAAAAAGAGAATGGATTTTTGCCAAAAAATCTTAGGCATACAATCTATATTGACCTTTATTGACGCAATAGAGTACAGATACAAATAGCAAAAGACTTGAAAGAAGTTTTATGTTACATATAAAAGGATACCATTTTAAGGAGAAACAAGTTTATGAATTTAGTGCCTACAGTAAATAGAACAATGCATCAAAGAAGGTTAGCGTGCATACGAATATCTACTCTCGCCTATTAAAAGACCGTATCATTATGTAGGTGGAGAAATAAAGAATGATGTAAGCCAACTTCCGTTTATGCTCAATTGCTATTCCTGGGGATGCGCAAGATCCTGAAAAAAGATTTTACATCTATATTAATTCCCCAGGAGGAAGTGTAACAGCTTGAATTTGCATTTATTATACAATGAACTTTATCAAAGCAGATGTTCAAACATCGCAATGGAATGGCAGCTTCAATGGAAGCTTCTTATTAAACAGCTGAACTAGAAGGCAAACTTTTATGCTTTACCAAATGCAGAGTAATGAAATCACCACCACTTGTGGAGCGACAGGACAAAGCAACTGAAAATTGAAATTGCTGCACAGCCATAAAATGTTGAAAACAACGTGCCCGTTTTAAATAAAATTTTTTGTCGAACGCACGACAACCAATTGAAGTGATTGAACGCGATACGATTCGTGATACTACATGACTGCTGAAGATTCTAAAAGCCTACGGACTAATTGAATGAAATTATGGAAAGAGTTCAGAATAAAAGAGTGAAATAATAAAAAATGAGGTAGTAACAATCCTCATCTTTTTATTTACTGCACATAAGCCTGAAGCCTGAATAGGTTCATGTTTTTTATAGAAAACACTAAAATTTATTTCTTTCAATTAATGAAAAAGCACCTGTAAAAAAGCCTATGAATAATTGAGGATAAGAAGGATTAATTTTAAAGTGCAATCAAAAAAGCAACAATTTTTTTCGAAATTTTCTTTAAACTATTAAGTACTGAAGAGCAAAAAGATTTATAATGATATAGTAAAAAATAAAAGCAAGTGAAGTAGATAACCCGTTACGGATTAAAAAATTGGTGGATCCCCAAAGCACCTGTAAAAGTCATAGAATTATTAACTTGAGTTGAACCTTTCTGTAAGAAATGGCATGATATTCAAAAGAAACTTTTAGCTAATATGTTGAATGAAGGAAAGAGTTCAACGCGTATCCAAACACTTCATAAAGAAACGCCACATTGGAGAAAGGTAATGTGATTCATCGTTATTTAGATTATTCGATCCTAAAGCAGCTTAGCAAAAATTAGTATTTTTAATGAAATATCAAGATGAATGGGGTAGCTTAAAAAGCCTTGGGTGAAATTTCAGCTTTATGCTGAAGATAAAGCGAGACATAGCGTTACAAAACCAATGAAAAAGAAATAAATGGAATCATTGAAGAAGCGAACCGTCTATTGTGAGCCTTGTTCCGACTGTTTTCATTTGGCGAAGAAATTTTTGATGAAACATTACGTAGATGAATCTGCCAAACATTAATTGAGGATAAATTAATAATCAGTTGAATAAATACTACAAATGATCAGACAGTAAGACTAAAGAACTTTTGCGTCTTTTTTGATAATGAAAAAGATAATAGTATTAACATTAAAGGATATAAACAGTTAAATTCGAAGGAATATAAATAGTAACTATTTATAAAAAAGATACAATAATAATACACTAGCAACATGATAGCAGGTTGGATAGTCTAATGAACTATTCTGGGTGTAACTAAAAAAATGAGGAAGTGATTTAATGCAAAGCAATAGATTTTTAAAATCGTAAAAAGGATTTAATATCATCATGGGTTATTGCATTTCAGTTTCAAGAACTTAAATGCTTGGATTGCTATTTTATGATGAATTGACTGAGTTGAAATTCCTAATTCGATCTTATTTCCCTAACATTGATACAACTGTCAAATGCGGTTGTTAACCGAAGAAAAAGAAAAATTTTTAATGCGCCATTTTGGAATCATGGTTTTCTTTATTTTTATTTATTTCTGCATTAGCAAATTTTATTTATTGTGAACACCGGTGGGGAATAAAAAAATATATAATAAAGATTTAAGAAAGAAATATGAATCGCTTTAGAATGGTAATTGAAAATATGCGATTAGTTCAATCATTAATGATCATGTAATAGCGATGTTGTTTGGTGTAATACATATCGTTCACTTATTTTGATATTGTTCTTAATGCTATGATGAAATCTATTCGGTTTAGTGATAGAAGAAATGACTTATTATAGAAAGTCACAGATTGGAAGGTCGTTTGTTTTTGGAACAACGCTGGTTTCGTTCCTGGGTAGTATTTTTATTATACGCATTTGAAATGCTGAAATTCAGCGAATTCCGTTGTTTGTAAATATGCCTTTACAAGCACCTTATTTGTTTTTCTTCAATCTGTTTCCGTAAAGCATGAATTTTTACAATTAAAAAAGGTTGGGCATGGAAAAATTAAAATCTTTATGGAGACGCTTATATTATTTTAAGTCTAGTTCTAAGTCTGCGTTTAGCTTGTTAGCTTTTGCAGGAGTATGTCAGCCCTGGATAAGAACGAAAATAAAAATAAAACCACTCACATCTGAGTGGCTTTTTTTTTTATTCTTTAAGGAAGCTAAAAAAAATGCGGTAATATTTGTTTGGTTTCCCCTTTAACTTGAAAGTAAAAACTAAATGATATAATAAAACTTGTAAAGACAAAACAAGTGCTATTCTAGACTGCGGACGAAAAACAAGAATAAAGCATGCAGTTAACTGAATGTCTTGTTCACTTAGATCTCATGTTTTTTAGTCAACAAGTCCGCCTAACGAACTCACATGGCCGCTAGTTGACCCACTGAGGAAGAGGGAAACTCAGCAGATGTTTGCTTTTCGAAAAAGTACACCAGACATTATGGATAACGTCCTGAGAAGAAACGATATCAAATTTTGGTAATGTTTACATTGTTGTCCTGTTGGACGTCGAGTACTCGCCGACAAGATGGGGTATTGACTGGAGCGTGTACTAAGAAACAAAGTAGTTCATTAAAAAACAACGCTTGATTAGAACGTCTAAAGTAGGGATCAATTAACTGCAAATGGGAGAAATTTGTTTACCACGGAATTAGATGTAATAAGGGTCAATTATAGAATGCGAGAAGAAAGAACATCAAATTAGCCGCTTATTTTAAAAAATAGAACATTGCGTAATTGTTTCTGGAATGTTTGGAGGAACAGTCCAAAGTTCAAGATAATTAACAGGACGAGCAACAGGGAGTTCTTTGAAAGTATGGCCCGAGGAACTAATATCATTGCGGTTTGGTGGTACGACAAATGGCTGAAAGTTGGAAATCCTATGGATAAGTCTTGCTCATCACCCCGAGATTAATATTGTGTACCAGCTAGAGGTGGACTTTGGAGAATCAGTGTATTCAAGCTAACGCTGTTTAAGGTGCAACAAGATGCAAGCAGAACTGTGGAAGACCGCGTTCTGTATGTACCAGAACAAGTCAGCGAATGAAACGTATAAAGCCCCTCTTACAAGAGCCAGAATCAAAAAAAACCTGAAATTCTGGTAGAACAAGCTAATTGTTTCTCTAATGTATTGGAGATGCAACACACATGGCAAAGCCGCAAGTATGAACGAAAAAGTTCTAGCTCTGATTAAAGACAAAGCAGGCAGTTGGAGAAGCTTTCGAGAATTCTTATAACCAAACTGAGAAGTCGTTTTATAAAATAAATTCCACGTATTGGTATGCAATCAAAAGATCTTGCGCGAAATACGCAGCGTAATCGCGTGCAGGAGGAAAATTCCAAGCAAAAGCAATTGAGCACAATATATGAAGAAAGTACTACCGCTTCAGACGTGTTAATCAACAGATGAGGGTTGCCGCTAATCAGATTTTAGAAGAGGGATAACCCTTTAAAAATAAAATTTTTATGATTCCTAAAAGGAGGAAAGTTTAGTATGACAGTTAAAGTAGGTATAATGGTTTGGAACGTATTGGCGTCTTGCATTCCGTCCGTATTCAAGAAGTAAGAAGGTATGGAAGTAGTAGCAATCAATGACTTAACAAGAATGCAAAAATGTGCTCCTTGTTGAAATATGATACAACCACAGACGTTTCAATGGTGAGTTGAAGTTAAAGATGGCTCTTTCACGTTAACGGTAAAGAAGTAAAAGTTTTTAAGCAACCGTAACCCTGAAAAGACTCCATGGGGAAAGATTAGATGTAGAAATCCGTTTTAGGAATGTACTGGTTTCTTCATCTCAAGAAAAAAAGCTGAATTACACTTAAAAGCAGGAGCTAAAAAAGTTGTTATTTCTGCCACCTGCGATCAAGGCCGGCATGAAAACAATCGTTTACAATGTAAACCATTGAAAAATTCTTGATTGGTTTCTGAAACAGGTTATTTCCGGAGCCTTCATGTACAAACTAACTGTTTAGCACCTATGGCTAAAGTACAAATGAACAAATATGGATTGTTCAAGTTTAATGACTACTATTCACGCTTATACAGGTGACCCAAAATACATTAGAGCCTCCACACGCAGGTGGCGACTTCCGTCGTGCTCGGCGCTGCAGCAGCTAACATCGTTCCTAACAACAACTGGGTGCGCTAGAGCAATTGGCTAGTTATTCTGAATTAAAAAGGTAAATTAGATGGAGCAGCACAACGTGTGCTGTACCCAGCTGTTCATTAACAAGAATTAATCACTGTTTTAAAACAAAACAGTATAACATTGAAGAAGTTGACGCAGCAATGAAAGCAGCTTCAACTACGAATCTTACGGTTACACTGAAACGCAAATCGTTTCTTCAGACGTTTTAGGCAATGACATTGGTTCATTAATATACGATGCAACTCAAACTAAAGTAATGACAGTTGGAGGACAAGCAATTAATTAAAACTGTTTTTTCTTGTATGAACAAATGAAATGTAACACCTGCACAATTAGTTCGTACGTTAGAGTATTTTGCTAAATTAAGCAAATAATCAATAAAGAACGTTTTGGAAAAAGCGGAGCAAGCGCGCTTCCTGCTTTGTCTTTTGATTAGAAATTTGATTGAGGAGATCTCTCATGGGAAAAAAAGTTGTAACTGATTTAGTTTAAAAGACAAAAAAAGTATTGGTCCGTGCAGAATTTTATGTACCAATGAAAGTGGTAAAATCAACGCAACGAATACCGTATCAGGCAGCTTTCCAACCATTAATACATTATTGAAACAAGGCGAAAAGTGATTCTTTTCTCTCACTTAGGCAAAGTGAAAAGAAGAAAAACAAAGCGGATAAACATTGCGTCCTATCGCAGAGCGTTTAAGAGAATTATTAGGTAAAAGAGTAACATTCGTACCTGAAACTCGTGTAAAGAATTAGAAGAGCCTGTTGCCTCTTGAAAGCTGGCGAAGGTCTATTATTTCGAAACACGTCGTTTTGCAGATTCGATGGCAGAAGAAATAAAAATGAACGCTGAATCTTGGTAAAGTACTGGCTAGTCTAGGCGTACGTATTGTAAACGACGCATTTGGTAACAGCTCACAGAGCACATGCTTCAAACGGGTTCGGAAATCGCAAATCTAACCTTTGAAAAGCTGCTGGATTTTTGATGGATAAAAAGAAATCAAATTTATTTGGTGGAAGCAGTTTGAATGAACCCCAACGTCCCTTTTGGTTGCTATTTTAGGTTGGCGTCAAAAGTTAGTGGATAAAAATCGGAGTTATTGAAAACTTATTAATAAAAGCGGATAAAGTTCTTTATCGGTGGAGGAATGAACCTATACGTTCTATGCTGCTAAAAGGAATCGAAATCGGTAGGTCATCGTGGTTGAAGGAAGATAAAAGTCGAATTAGCTAGACTTCTGAATTGAAAAGGCGGCGACCAAAATGATTTTGCCGGTTGATTTCAATCACAGCTTCTAGTTTAGCAATGAGTTCCTAATGAAGTTGCATGAAGCCATTCCAAATGAACAATGGGACTAGACATTGGACCAAAAAAAACAATTGAGCTATTCACTAACGAATTACAAGGTGCTTAAAACAGTTGTATGGGAACGGACCAATGTGTATTTGAACATGTCAAATATGCTAAAGAACAATTGGTGTGGTGTGAAGCTTATTGCAGAACTTAACAGATGCAACGACTTTAATCAGGAGGCGAGATTCTGCAGCAGCACTATGGAACTAGGTTTCGCGCCGATCAATTCACTCAACATTTCCTACTGGTGGCGGAGCTTCTCTTGAATATCTAGAAGGCAAAAGAATTACCAGGAGTAGCATCAATTTCTGGAAAAATAAGGACAATTTTAAGTAGATGAAAGGAAGTTATTTTCTATGCGTAACCAATTATTGCAGCAACTGAAATTAAATAAATACAAGCTTCAGATAAAAGCCTTAGCTTTTTGAAGCATTAAGTCAAGTATTGCCTTCAGCAAAAAGTTGACTCTGTTACGGAGCACCAACTTTATTTTTCACGAATTAACAAATGCTGCTAAGGTACAGAGTTGTAAAATTTCAGCTCAAAACGCTTATTTTCGAATTCTGGTGCTTTTACTGGCTGAAATCTGTCCAGCAGCATTGAATGACATCGGGGTAGAACTAATGTATCATCGGGCACTCAGAACGCGGAGTATTTCCATGAAACAAAACGAAGACGTTAACAAAAAAGCTCATGCCATCTTTAACAATGGTTTATGACACAATTATTTTGTTGTGGTGAAACGTTAGAACAACGTGAAGGCTGTGACAAACAAATTGAATGGGGTAAACGAGCAATTAAAGCAGCAATTTGCTGGTTAACAAAGAACAAGTTGCTGAAATCCTGTTTCTGCTTACTAGCCATCTGGCATTGGAACGGGTCAAAATCATCTACATCTAAAGATTGAAATGAAACTTGTTCTGTTTATTCTGAAACCAATCGCTAAAGAGTTTAAAAGAAGCAGGCTGAAGCTTGTACGTATTGCAATATGGTGGCAGTGTAATAACCTGGAAACATTGGCAGAATATATGGCTCAATCAGATATTGATGGAAGCATTAGTTGGCCGGACTGCTTGGAACCAGATTCTTTCTTGCATTATTGGGTGGCAATTAGAATAATGAAAAAATCAACCAGTAGCCATCATTATCTTGGAGGACTGGATGGCGTAATGAAGTCCATGGGGTAATGCGGTAGCACAACTAATAAAAGCATTTTGACCGCTACATGGGTATTTATTACAAGTTCAGTTGAAAGCTCCGGTCTAACGTAGGCCTTCCAGCGCCAAATGGGGAATTCCGAAGTTGGACATACCAATATGGTGCTGGACGCATTGTTTATCAAAAGTTTAACTGTCGAATTGATAAAGCATCGAAGATGGCGATTTCCAAGTAAAATCCAAGTTTTAAGTGGAGCAAGTGATCATACGATGAAAACAATCAGATTTAACATTATTTGGATTCTTGTCTGACGTGGTGGTGCATATCACATTAACCACTTGAATTTCTTTAATAAAAACAGCAAAAGAAAAAAGGTGTTCGCCAATATTTACGTTCATGCCTTTCTTGACGGAACGCGATGTAGCGCCTAATCAAGGTATTGGCTATGTTGAATCAATTAGAAAGCGTATGAAAGAAATTGGAGCAGGCGAAATTGCAGACGGTTTTTCTGGACGTTTTTTACGCAATGGATAGAGATAAGCGCTGGGAAGTGTCGAAAAAGCTTACAATGCCTATCGCTCCATGGCGAAGGTGTTAAAGCAACTAGTGCGATGGAAGCTGTTCAAAACAGCTATGCATCAGAAGAAATTTGTACGAGTTTGTTCTTCCGACATGATTGAAAAAGATGGCAAGCCCTGTAGCAAACTAATAAAAAGTGATGATGCTATTATCTTTTTCAATTTTCGACCAGACCCGCGCTATCCATTGTCTAATGCTTTTTACAGACGATTGAATGGAACACTTTGAACGTGCACAAGAGCTCAAAACGTTAAATTTGTTACAATGACTTTTTAAATACAACCCAAGCATTAAAAGCTGAAGAGTTGCATTGCACAATCCCGATGAAAAAAGTGTGATTGGAAGAAGTTCTTTCTGAACAATGGTTTTGAAAGCAAATGCGTAATTGCAGGACAGGAAAAATACCCACATGTCAACATTCTTTTATGAAATGTGGTCGTAACGAAGAATTCCAGAAGAAAATGCGATTTTGATTCCTTCTCCAAAATAAAACTATGATTTAAAACCTAAATGAGTGCTTACGAAAGTGACGGATGCCTTAGTAGCTGATATTGAATCAGATCAATCAAGATGCTATCATCTTGAACCTTGCTAATCGCAGATATGGTTGGTCACTCAGGTATGTTAGAACCAACGATTAAAGGATTGAAGCAGTGGACGAAAGATCTAGGCGTATTGTTTGATGCAATTGTTGCTAAATGACGGGTTAATGCAATTATTTTTGTGACCCACGAACGCAGACACAAATCTTACTCCCCAGAAGGAACACCACATACCGCTCATGACAACGTTGTTTCCTGTACCTGTAAATTGTAACCAAAAAAGGAGTTGCATTACGTGAGGGGCGGACGTTTAGCAGATATTGGCTCCAACAATGCTAGATCCTTTAATCTTGAAAAACCCGTAGAAATGACTGGGAAAGTTTAATTCAAACGTAAAATCATGCAACAGCTTAACTTAAGATGTAGATTGATAACAGGTAAAAATTTGATGCAATGAAGAAATCGAATAAACTTAGCTGATTTTTTTTGAAATGTTGATTTGCGCAAGTCAAGTTTTAACTTAAGAATGATTTACGGTAGGGCTTTGTACACAATTAAAGAATTAGAATGAGTCTGCAGCTCATTGATGAAAATAAAGTAAAAAGTTGAATCAGAAATTTTTTATAAAAAAATTAAGTAAGAATTGATGGAATAATACATTGCATCTTAAGCAAAATGCAACTAGAATGAAGCCATGGATATGATGTCTAGGTAAATTATTGAAACTCAATAGGAGAGAAATATGATAATGCCAAATTTATTACAAGATATCTTAGCTGCGAAGTTTTTAGACTCACGAGGAAAACCCAACAATCGAAGTAAGAAGTTTACACAGAAAGCGGAGCTTTGGCCGTGGAATGGTTCTTCGGGCAATCAACTGGTGAGCATGAAGCAATCGAATACGTGACGGAGACAAAGATCACGTTAACCGCGTTGGAAAAGGTGTACTAAAGCTGTTGATAATTGTAAATAAAATTATCTCAAGAAGCTATCTTAGGTTTTTGACGTAACGTGATCAATGGCAATCGAACAAAACAATTGATTCGACTTAGATGGAACACCAAAACAAAGGAAAAATTAGGAGCAATGCTATTTTAAGTGTTTTCTATCGGCTTGTAGCACGCGCGCTGCTGTTACCTAGATCTTCCTTTATACCAATATTAAGGTGATTTAACGCTAAAAACTGTTGCCCAACGTCCATGATGAATTTATCAAATGGTGGTTCACATGCTGACAACAGTATTGACTTCCAAGAGTTCATGATTATGCCTTGTTGGAGCGCCAAACATTTTAAAGAAGCATACGTATGGAAGCAGAAGTTTCCATGCATTAGCTAGTAAATCTTAAAAGCTAAAAGGATTAACAACTTCTGTTGGTGATGAGGGTGGATTCGCTCCTAACCTTGATCAAACGAAGAAGGCTTTGAAGTTATTACGAAGCAATTAAAAAAGCTGGCTACAAAAACCTGTGAAGATGTTTCTTCTTGGCTATGGATCCTGCTTCTCTGAATTCTACAACAAAGAAAAAAGGTGTTATGACTTAGCTGATTCAGGCAATTGCGAAAAACAGCTGACGAAATGATTAAAATTTACGAAAGATTTATGTGCTAAATACCCAATCATCTCTAGTTGAAGATGGATTAAGATGAAAATGACTGGAAGGTAACTAAGAAATTAACTGACGCTCTAGGCGATAAAGTTCAAATCGTTGGTGACGACTTGTTCGTTACAACACTGAAAAATTAGCTTAAAGCAATTGATAATGGAGTATTTCACTCAATTCTTATCAAAGTTACCAAATGTGGTTACATTAACTGAAACAATTTGACGCTATCGAAATGGCTAAAAAAGCTGGTTTACAAATAAGTTTCTCACCGTTCTGGTGAACACAGAAGATTCAACAATTGCTGATATCGCTGGTTGCAACAAATGCTGGTCAAATAAACAGGATCAATTTCACGTCCAGACCGTATTGCAAAATACAACCAATTGTTAGCGTATTGAAGATCAAATAGGCGACTTAAGTGTATATGGCGGAGTAAAAGCTTTCTACAATCTAAAAAAAATAATTAAATAAACAAGTATAGTTAACCCATTTAGCTCCTATTTTAAACTAAAAAGCAAGAAAACATAAACCTTTTTGGTCGGACCCATTCCGAGCAACGAAGGTTTTTTATTTCGATACACTATTAAAATAGTGTATCATTTATAATGTGTATAACTCATAGTGATAATAGAAAAAAGGCGGAAACAGTGAAACGCAAAGATTTGATTATCATATGTAAAAAAGAAATACAGAACAGTTGACCAATAGAAGAAAATTGCAATTGGCAATGGTTTAAACAACCATTGAAGTTGCCGGAGCATTTGATATTATACGCAATATGTTAAGTAAAGAATTGAATGAATTAGTTCGTGAAGAAAAAATAGTAAAATAAATGACGGCCGGTTAGGTTGTAGATACTACATGTTGAGTTTGGAAACCATTAACCACTAAGTAAATTCTTAAATATAAGAGCATACAGCAATAAAATAAAAAATATATGGAAAAACAAGGAAAGAAAGGAAAAAAATAAATTAGATAAGAATTTATTTGATTAATATGATTGGTTCAAAATGGCAGTTTAAAGAACAAATGACAAGCCAAAGCAGCCGATAATTTAATCCTCCAAGAAGGTTTTAAATAGTCTGATTATTGGAACTACTGGTTCTGGGAAAAACTTTTTTGCAAACGCCATGTATGAATATTTCTCAATCAAAAAAGGGTAATCGATAAAAATAAGTCAATGGTCATTTTTAACTGTGCTGAATATTCTCAAAATCCACAGTTGCTAATGTCACATCTATTTGGGCATAGTAAAGGTCTTATAACAATGGTGCAACGCAGATAAGGATGGCTTATCTTCTCAAAGCAGACAAGAATATGTTTGTTCTTAGACGAAATTCATTCGTTTACCACCAGAAGGTCAAGAAATGCTGTTTTTAATTTCATGGATAATGGAATCCTTTCAGCGAATGGGTGACACAGAAGAACGTTTTAACAGCCAATGTCCGCATTATCTGTGCCACAACCAAGAAGATCCAGATTCAGCACTGTTAAAAACGTTTGTACGACGAATACCCATCACGATTCAACTGCCTTTCCCCTTTAATGATCGCGTCCACCTAAAGAACGCGTCCAATTAGTAAAATTTACTTTTTATCCATTGAGCTAACGAATCAATAAGCGAATCGTAGTAGATGAGAATGTAGTTTAAAGCATTACTAGAAGTGTAGACTTATGGGAACGTCGGGCAAATGAAATCTAATGTTCAAGTTAGCTTGTGCTAAAGGCTTTTTAAAATTAGGTATGGATAAATCATAAAGAAGTGCTAATTGTCAGGATGATTTAACTCCCTGTATGTAAAGAGTGGGTTAATCTAATTTTAGCTAAGCATCCGTGAAGAGATTGAATGAAATTTTTCTAAAATTATTTAGAACGCCGAGATTGGTTATGTGCATCCTGAAGACCTGTCTATATTTAGAAAAGATACCTTATGAAATTACCTTTTTAATTGTATATGAATATTATAGGAGATATAAGCGGCATATTAAAAGCTGAAGGTGTGAATGCAGAAAATATCCGAAAACTTCATCACAACAGATATCAACCTTAACATCTGAAATCATTCTATAAACTTATAAATTAAACTTTTGATAATGAAAAAAGCCTAAAGGATATTTCGTCCAGAAATCATTACTTTAACTAAAGAAATTTCCGGGCAATGGCAGCAAGAACATTTAGAATAGCTCTTTTTAAGGATAAATTTTTATATGCGATGAGTTTGCATTGAGTTCCTTCATTAAACGTTCTAAAAAGTGTTGTTTCAAAACTAAACAAATAAAGAATTAGAAGAATTTAAATTTCTAATTAATAAAAAAAGAATATTCAGTAGCATTGTGATTAAAGGGATCACATCAAAACGAAAATACCAAAGTCGTTGTTTCCTCGAAGTAGAATGTTGTACTTGACGATGTTATTAGTTTCTTTAAGAGAGCAAAAACCTAGTCGGTCAAGTGGGCATAGTTGTAGCTGCAACATGGGTAGAAGTACGGCAACCAAGTATGGTTCAGTGGTAACGAAAGTTATTAGAATGTCCAAAATATTATTGCAGTAGAGTATGCCTTAGAAATGAGTCCCCACCGCGTCTATGACGTGATTCAAGATGCCTGTTCAATCGAAGTAAATGAAGGGCAATGGGTTCTATTACTAGTGGATATGGGTCATTAACTACTTTTGGCAATAAAGTTTAATGCGTGGAAATGGATATTCCCATCAAGACC
>Ga0163217_1067097_pt1 | contig 18848 bp, 11 predicted proteins | sample SynspAceP_FD_185933 | JGI IMG/M metagenome (GOLD analysis project Ga0163217, IMG submission 185933) | Saline lake microbial communities from Ace Lake in Antarctica - Synechococcus sp. Ace-P (PacBio error correction) | ecosystem: Environmental > Aquatic > Non-marine Saline and Alkaline > Saline ...
AAAGGAAGGGAAACCAGGAGAATATAAAAACAAGGAAAAACAATAATAAAAAATGTAAATAAAAAAAAGTAATTTAAATTTGGCCCCGGAAGTCCTTATGGCAACTTCGCTTTGCAACTCCTTCTTTCGCTGCAACAGGCCCCAAGTTTGCGGTAAGGTTCAAAATTTGCTGAATAATGAAACTGAAAACTCAAGCAATCATCATTGCCAATATCGATAAAATTCCCATTTTAGAACATGGCTTTTTGACTGTGATGCAGAGCTAATACCATGGTGATGACATGCCAACCAGTACCTCAAATGATTGAAAAAAAGCCACAGATATTAAGCGGCCAGAAATGTGGAACAAAACGCCGGTTCAAAGCACTGGATTTGACCGTGGTGTAAAAGCAGAAAAGCGCCTAAGTATCCGCCGGTAGATCATTATCGGATTGGCGGTGAAGAAGGTTTTTGGGACCAAAAATACAATGGTAAAGATAAGACCCTTTCTTGCGACAATTCGAAGGTATCAAAAAACAACGCAAAAAGAATTCCCTAACCAGAAGATGAATTCGTTTCGCTTTTTTATGGCTGCCCCTGCAGGTTGGGGTTGCCAATCTCAAATCTGGTAAATCTATCATCGCCTCTAAAAAGCTTGAAGAAGCAACGGGGTTTTGAGCTGATTGACCCAGGTTCATCTGCAGGTTTTATCCGGTGTTAAGTCGCGCCTATGAAGCGCAAAGAGTCCCATGGTTTGGGCTACTACACTGGGCACCAACGGCCATACTTACGGTAAATACGAAAATGGTAAAAGTAGACTTTGGCACCGGCATAGATAAAGATCACTATATTAACTGTAATTGCCTGAAAACAGCTGTTTGGACCCAAAAGTTTACCAATGTAATCCACCCTCTCCAGTCTATACGGTTACAACAATGGCGTTCGCAAAAAAAAGAGCGCCTCTGCTAACGCGTAACACCGCTAAACGTTCTTTCCACTAATGCTAACTGAACTCGTTTGCTCGCATGGATTGGAAGACAACCCAAGCCGGAATGGCCAATATGCGGCTGAAAATTTCATGCTAAACATAAGACATTTGGTCTAAATGGGTTAACAAAGACATACCAAGCCAAAATCGATGGTTGCCAGAAAACCTTTAAATTTATTTTAGAACCAGTACTTCTTAATTTAATTTAGACAGTAACTTTAAGACAGTAATAAGCCGTACTGCATCCAGTGGTTACGGCTCCCTACCCCGTTTTACTCTTTGAGAACTAATTTATGACAGATAGCTCTTGGTTGACTGAGTTTCCAGATATGAGTCGGCGCAACCTCCTCACCATTAAACAAACACTCGATGCGCCTACGCGACTTCTCTCGGGCTTATGGATAATCCATCGAGAATTTCTTCGACCCCTTCTACACTTTCTTGTAAATGGTTTGAAAATCTGCTGAACAAACACCATGGGTGATTGTTTTTTTAGCCGCGATCGTTTGGAAATTGGTTTTATGCCGCAACGACCCGATCTTGGAACTGTGTGCCGGTGTGCTCACCTCTTTCCTTGTATTTGGGTTACTTCGGTAATGTGGGAAGACACAATGCGAACTTTTAAGCATTAATTCCGTCCTGTAATGGGGGGCGATTCTTTCTATATGTTGGGATTCCCATTGGCAATTTTGATGGCCAGAATCAGACAGAGCCAAATCCATCATCACCCCGCTTCCTCGATATCATGCAAACGATAGCCCCTTCGTTTACCTCACCCTGTAGTTATGCTATTTGGCATAGGTAGAATTCCTGGTGTCATCGCCTGTGGGGTTATCTACGCTATTCCTCCCGTTATTCGTTTTGACTAACCTTAGGATTCGCCTGGTAAATAGGAAACTCTCGGAGCCGCCCCAAAAACCCGCTTTATGGGGCCACTCCGACACAACGACTTTTTGGGGTTCAATCCCGCTTGCCATGCCAACAATTATGGCCGGCAATCACCAAACTATCATGATGCACTTGCCATGGTCGTTGTCCGCTTCAATGATAGGTGTGAAAAAGGCTTAGGACAACCAGTATTGAAACTTACAAACCAATACTTTACCCTTGGACTATTGAATGGTCTCGCTATTGTAGCGCTTGCCATCAATCTTTGGATCGCGTTCTCAGAGCTGCTACGGCAAAAACGCGCACAAAAACACCTTGAAGGTAATGAGAATGGAATAACAACAGCGAAACATTAATCCGGATTGGAGGCCTATATCAAATATTTGGCTCTAACCCAAACGATGTATTACTAAAGTAAAAGCAGCGCGGTCTAAAGACCAATCTTAGCGGAAACCTGGCCCATACAATAGCATACAAGACATAAACCTGAAAGTAAAACTGTGAAATTTTCGTTAAATCATGGGATTGGTCAGCTCAGGCAGTCCCACATTAATCCGTCATTTTTTAACCGTCTAATGACCCAACCGCAGTAAGATAAAAAGTCGACGGCGAAAATATCATGGAACTGTCGCCAAAAGATTAATCCCTTCGTCGCCATAAAATGGCCATGGTATTCCAGCATTTTGGTCTAGCCGTCAATCGCTGCGTGCTTGATAAGTTGGCTACGGTCCTTTTCTTATCAAAGGCGAAAAAAGAGCAGAAATGGAAACCGAAGCAAACAGAATGGTTAGAAACAAGTTGGATTGACTGGTTATCGAAGACCAATATCCCTTCTCAACTTTCCGGTGGTCAAACCAGCAACGCGTCGGTCCTTGCTCGAGCGCTTTGTACCAATGCTGAAATCCTACTAATGGAGAAGCCTTTTCCCGCTCTTGATCCTCTGACCGAAGCGAAGATGCAAGACAGCTCATGGAACTGCAGGAAAACTTAACAAAGGACCAATTATCTTCATCCTCAGATTTAGATGAAGCGCTAAGACTTGAGACCGTATTGCGATAAAAGAACGGCAAACGGTACAAAGTTCGGCACCCCTGTCGATATCGTCCTAAAACCGGCTGAATGATTACGTTAGAGCCTTTGCCAAAGATGTGAAATCGAGCAAGAGCACTCACCGTCCAGACCAATCATGACGGCAGATACGGCTAAAAGTAGAAGGCAATACAGCAAAAGAATAAGGGACAACTTCCGCTCAAGACAAGGAATACACCTTTGTCTTCATACAGCGAAGGCTACAAGGCGTAACTGACTAAAAACCAAGAGCTAGATAAGCTACACGAGAAACGACTTAATTGAACGATGTTCTGCATCCATGGTAGCAACTGTGCGTCAAACAAAACCTGCTGCAAAAGGTCATTCCTCTTTCTCTTAATACACGCTTTGATTTACCTTGATTAATAAAAAAGGCGAATTAAAGGGGCGATTGCGAATCAGTAAAGTTAGCGGTGTTCTTTCGCCGTAATCTCTTTATTTATTGACTATTAAGCAAAATAAAAATGGGGCCCGCAATCAGCGGCCATTTTGAGCATTTGCTTACATCAACGTATGCATTATTATTTCAGGTTAAGCACATTCTTGCATATTCATACATCCCTGCAGACTTGCCTGATAACCAGCTAGCGGGCACGGTACGCGCAACCTTTTAGGCAAATGTCCAATCGGCTACTGCTTTATGAGTAAATCAAATGCGCTCCACCTTCTGTGGCAAACCAAACCTGTGTCACCTACGACATCGCAGCACGGAATCGTTTCAAAACCCAATCTCTTTTTGCGTACACGCCTGTTTGGCCCTTCGACCATAGACCGCACACTCTTTAAGATCGCGACTAGTGCGTCGGCAACGACTTCACCCATTCGCAACGCGGGTACTGAAGGGAGAGTCTACTTTATGACGATGATGGCTTCGAATAATCTCCACATCAATAATCATCAACCCAAAATTTGTGACCGCTGTCGCAAGCAACTTAAGCGTTAATTCACACGACACTCAATGTTCGACAAAAACGACAGGAGTTTTCCGCCGCTTTTCGTTTAGCTTGCCTTTTCGTCATCATTTAATCCGGTTGTTTCCCACCAACGATGGCTTTTTGAATGTTGAAGCACAAAAACGGCATTCTCTAAGGTAAAGCCGGCGTGGTGAAATCAAATCAGAACATCAAAATATTAACACAATCAGACAATGAAGCACCCAAGCAAACGCCCCAGTTTTTCCCCAATGCCGGCCGATTTTCCCCGTGCAGCAACCAAATTAAACTGCTACTGGCTTTTAACACCGCTGCAACCCAAAGAAACGCATCGGCGTCATTGAGGCTGTGATTAAATTTTTTCCGGCATCGCGCCCAAGGCGCCAATGACGGCTACTCGCATTTTTAATTTTCTTCTCAATTTCATCTGCGCAACGCATAGCAAAAAACACTCTAATCTCAAGCATTAAATAATTACAAAACACCCACAGGGCATAACAAAAAAGGAGCCGAAGCTCCTTACTAAACCTAAATTAAATCAGATTAAAAAATCTCGTTCGGCTCCAATTCATCGACACTAATCTAGGTCAAATTCCAATCACACCACTGTCGGAAAGCCGTCAACACTACTGCGCATTTCCGGACGTGGAATGGTATCATTTTGCTAATAACGATTTCAACTCGTCGATTGTTGCACGATTAAACGGAGTTATCATTTGCGACCAAAGTCCGTGTATCGGCGTACCCCGCCAGCAAATCGGCCTTGATTAAGCTTGCCCAGTAGAAAAAACAATTCTTCCTGCCACTGAAAATAGCCCGAGTTGAAAGACGTTGCCCAGTTAGAACGGAAACTCGGCGGCTATTCAATAGGCACATTATCCGTAAATGCCCTTCAAAACAGTAATGGTACCTTGAATACCCACAGTACAATCTCGAATTAATCAATAACGGGAATAAAATCGTAATTCAGCTCAGCGAACCAGAACCAATGAAACCCTGATCTTTAATTCGATCCGTAATCGTCTCTTCTTGTGTTTCAAATCTCCACCGGTACCTTCGAAATTCTTCACGCCATCACAGAAGCAATCATTTGTGCATCCCTCACTCTCTCTTCTTTCAAAGGCTGCATGAGACTTATCAACGAAGATAACGGGGCAGGAGCCCCTGAGTCACTTTGCTCTTTCAATTGCGCATCCCCCCCGGCTTACAAATTACTTCTAATTGTAATTTCGGGGGTATACCGCTTTTTGCTTCACTTCATTAATCGGCGTGGGGCTCTGGGCGACCAGGACTAGAATTCTTGAGCAATTACCGGACGTTCCCTCCTTATCGAATAGAAGTCAGCTTGAACCTCGCGCTGTACACAATGCCAACTTCAATGAGCCTGCCAACTGTTTAAACTTGATTGACATCCATTTCAGCAATGACAAGTAAAAGCAACCACGAAAAAACACGTCAACAAAGACCATGAGGTTCGGCCAAAGGTTCCCATGTAAGCAGGCAACCCCTCTACACATACGGACAATCTTGCTCTTCTTCATCATCATGGTCGAATCCGTTTTACAACTAACATATTATTCACGCCATCAATTCGCTTACCCTCACCATATAAGACTTAAGGGCGCCATCCAAAGACACAAGGGTTTTGGCCCGGACTGAATCGCAAGCAAAGCATTAAAATTAATTTTTGGCATTCAGCTCTTCATCGGCTCGAACATTTACTTTAACCTGAATAGGTAAGACACCATGTTCGCCATATAGCACCATATAATGTCGTCAAGAGCGCAAACGGCCATGGCAGGCCCAATGGCTTTAGGGTTCGTCCATGTTCGCCAGCAATTTGCACCAAGCCCGACCAATGTTCCCTAATCATTCCATCGCAGGGCCCCACATCAACCAAAAGCCTTGAATACCTGGCGCCAGAGATGTGACGATAATAAGACTGATTCATATCGTGGGACAACTGGTTCTTCACCACGGTGCCATCACTGAACCATACCACCAGCATTTGAAATGTCCTTTCGATAAAAAAGGATGACTACCTGCTTTACCTCTAACGAGAGCAAGCCGCCTTACGTGCCTCATCGCTAATCCGTAGAATTTCAATCAAATCAGGTTATCCAGCGGGAATACTCTTAAACCATAAAAAGGCTTCGCTGCTATTTCCTGCACTAAGAAACTTAGCCAAGGGTATTGACATCAACACGACAAAGATAGAACCAACCAACACGATCATTTGTATTTGATGGGACATTCACAACATCCCAGCTGACCACGAACAAAAATGGCGAGATAATCAACTATAAAAGATCCACAAGTCCTATTAACGTTTGCGATATCCCACACGTCTCCTTAACAAAAAGCTATAATCAAACCGATACATGCGTATGATCCTAATAAACGAAAGAAAGAACCAAGATCAACAATCTTCTTGCGAGATATTTGTAATTTCATTAACACGTCCTCGAACAGTAAGCTTTTTTCTGTTCAAAACATAGATTCAAAATAAGAGTAACCCCCATGTCCGAAAAAAAGTGTTCGCCATTTGAAGAAAAAACCTTCGGTGAATTAGATACGCTCGTCGTTCAGCTGGAGTCGAAATCAACTTTCTCTAGAGAGGCGCTAAAAGCATTCGAAAACCGGTTAAACAAGCAAGAATGTCAGTCCCAGTTCTCAACCCAAGCTGAACAAAAAGTTTCAAATCCTACTTGAAAAACAAGATGGTGAGCACTCAGAACCTTTTGATCCGGAACTTAAGTCCGTGACTTTAAGACGATTTTTCCTCTTATCGCTCGTCGTCGAAGTAGAACAACTATTTTAACGCAAAAATTTAAAGCCAAATACGCTCCCCGCAGCCCACACTTCAAAGGCTATGTCTTACAGCTTATTAAATGGCGGCAAGCGTGTACGACCTATGGCTCACCTTTATGCGCGGCAATCACTGTTCGGTGAAGCCAACGACTTAACCGACGCTAAGCGCAAGCCGCGATCGAATCCATTCACGCCTACTCTTTAATTCATGATGACCTTCCTGCAAAGGACGATGATGATCTGGCGCAGAGGCCAAACCCACTTGCCATATACAATTGGATGACAAGCGACCGCCATCCTCGCCGGCGACGCGTTAGCAGACGTTTGCCTCGAGCTATCTGAACTCTGCAACACACATAAACCAGCGAAACTCAACTAAAAGTTGAATACAAGAAAACTTGTTCACGCATCCCCGGTCGACACGTAGTGACGGGGCAAATGATTGATTTATCAATGTGGGAAGAAAAACATTGATATCAAAAGCAATCGTGGAAGAGGAGAGGTCAAAGCCATCAGCGAGTAAACTGAGCATTGATTCGAGCCAGTATCCGCATGGGGAGCCATAAATAAGCGGCGCTTAAACGAAAAAAGATTTTCGCTGCATAGACGCTATGTCCAGCGCGATCGGATTGGGCCTGTCTAGTTCAAGAACGACATTATTGATAATCACCAGTGACACAACCGACGCTGGGTAAAACCAATTCTCCGATGAAGAAGCAAACAAGACCGACGTACCCTAAAACTGCTTGTTAGAAGGTGCTCAGGCACTCTGCCTTGAGTTTGCCATGACCAAGCAATCACATTCATTTCACCCTTCGGGATGCCGCCCATTCAACCCCTTAGTTGAGCTATGCGAACCTCTATTATTAAGCATCGTCACCACCTGGATATACTTACCCGCTATTTTGATTAACTAAATGTCGACACAACTCAGTGCCCAGAGTTCGAAGAATCCTACTGCCAGACCCGACACCACCGGCTACTTTGATCAAGTCGACTCACCAGCTGACCTTGCGTGCCTTTAAAAAAGAGCAGTTGCCGGCGCTTGTCCGCGAAGTTACGCGAGTTTCATGCTCTTATAGTAGGGCAAACTGTCTGGGCATTTGGCGCTGGAACTTGGCGTTGTAGAATTGACCGTTGCACTGCATTACCTTCAACACACCAAACGACCCGGAATTGTTTGGACGTCCGGCCATCACAGCTAATCACATAAAATCCTTACCCCGGTCGCCGATGACGCGGCTACCTGATATTTCGTCAAGACAGCGGTATATCCGGTTTCAAAACGTGACGACAGCGAATACGAACAACCTTTGGGTGTTGGTCATTCCGCAAACCTCTATCGTGCCGCACTTGGTATGTCTCTACCGTCGACACTCAACACGGGAACCGCAAAGCGGTAGGCCATCATTGGCGAATGGCGCCATGTCTGGCGGTATGGCGTCGAAGCACTCAATCTACGCTGGCGATGTCAAAGCGCATGTTGGTCATTTTTAAATGACAACGAGATGTCGATTTCGAAAACCAGTCGGCGCGTTTATATAGCTATTTCGCTCGCATTTGGGCGAGTTAAAACCTACGACAACATCCGTAAAAGTGGTCAAAAAGATTTAGCTCTGGGCTTCCTCCGCTCTTGAGTAGCTCGCAAAGCTGAAGAACACATGAAAAGGCATGGTAATCGCGGCCATGATGTTTGAACGAACTAGGTTTTAAATTATTTGGCCCTATTGAATTGGTCATGCATGGCCATTTATTGACAACCATCGCCAATTTAAAAAGACCGTTCTGGCCCTCCAGTTTCTGCACGTTTATCACAAAAAGGCAAAGGCTTTGAACCAGCAGAAGCGATCACGAGTTGGCTATCAAATGCCATCATAAAATAGAAACCTGACCCAAAACCTAACAACGAAAAAAGCAAACTACCAAAGTACTGTAAAGTCTTCGGAACTTGGGTTGTGTTGATGCCGCTGAGCAGAGACAACAGGCTTGTCGCAATCACCAACAGCAATAAAGAAGGTTTCCACCTTATGAATTCGCAGAGCGCTTCCCCTGACCGAATACTTCGACGTCGCCATCGCAGAAACAGCATGCTGTAACGTTTAGCGCTGGAATGGCTTGTGATGGTGTAAAACCCGGTCGTTGCTATCTACTCAAACCTTTTTACAGGCCTAGACCAACTTATTCACGATGTAGCCTTGCAAAACCTTGCGTACTGTTTGCACATTGATCGTGCAGGATTAGTGGGCGAAAGACGGTCCGACTCATGCTGGCGTTACGAACTAACGTACCTACCTGTATTCCAAACATGGTTGTGATGGCGGGCCGTTGACGAAGACGAATGCCGTAAATGCTGGCAAACAGGGTATGAGTACCTAAGGTCCTGCGGCGGTTCGCTACCCCTCGTGGAAACCGCCCCAAGGTGTAACAAATTGAGCCAACGCTGTCCGACGCTGGCTATTCGGTAAGTCTCGTAACCCGTACGAACAGGCACAGTCTGGCATTGTCATATGTGGTTTTGGTCGTCCAAATTTAACGAAACGCACTAAACGCCGCCGAAAGCCCTAGATGCCACGTTATTAGACATCGCTTTGTGTAAAAACCCATCGACGAAGCCGCCTTTATTGCGCACGCGATGGCAAGCTCAATCGTGACAGTGGAAAGAGAACGCTATCAATGGGTGGTGCAGGCTCTGCAGTAAGTGAAGTTTTTAACTAGGCGAACAACATTACCATTCCAACGCCTTTCAACTTGGTTTACCGTGATTCAATAATGAAGAGCACGCCCAGTCATGCGTCCATGGGTTAAAAACGCGTCGGACTGGATGCGGACGGTAATTGTAGCTCAGTAAAATGTCATCAGGCAAAACTAAAAAACAATTAACCTACTCTTCTCACCATAGCCACGCTTGTAATTGAACGAATAAGCGTGGCTTTTTTTATTTCAAACAGCGCTTGCTTCATCTAACAACGTGTGAACTCGACTTGGTAACAGCTTTGTTTCGATGCAACCGCGCCAAGATAAATGTCTCGTAACCGATTTGGGTAGTTGATTGACACAATACTGTAGGGCTTATAAAGGCCGCACCTGGCATGACGGGTAAAACGGTAAGCTAATCCCATGGCAAACAGGTTCAAGAATTAAAGCTAATTTGAATTACAAAAACCCGTCGCTCGAACGTTTGCCCTTCTCACAATTCAGGGTATTTGCTCCCAGCATTTAAAAGTAAACTAGCAGCGTGATAAGCCCCATCAGGATGATCAATAAACCTAATGCTTGTAATTGCGCCAACTTGTGGATTGAACAGTGTGAGGCGTCAACCTAAAAGCAACTCTCCTTCCTATCGGCTGAAATGTGAACCTCAATTCAGTCATCGATGAACTGGTCATGAAACCATATTCTATCTTTGTTGTTCAGAAAATCAAATCGTTCGACTTCTCGATTTGGCGCGAAACGATAATCTATGACCAACTTGGGGTGTTTCTTTTGCAGAAGCAGTCAATTGGTTGATACAACTAAGGCCCAACGCTTGCCGGCGATACCCACAGCGCACCAATCCTCAAAGCAGGATCATCTCCACAGCTTTTCGCTCGGGCTAAACCAAACTCAGAAACGAATTCGTCCTCTGATATAAACGCTCCCACACCTTCGTCAAGGTAACTGTTTACCATGACGACTTAATATACGCCGCCCAAGTTGTTCTTGTCTAGTTACGAACATGCCTGACTGACAACAGATTGCGTCAAATTTAACGCTTCAGCAGTCACCGAGTAAAGTGCGAACGTCAACCAAAGTTATAAAAACAAAAACTACGCACCAAGTGGATTGATCATTACATGAAATATACTGCAATAGACATTTCAAAGCGATCTAATTTTACTTAATGGCTTATGGATTTGTAACCTACCCAAATCTCAACAAAGGAAAAAATCATGAGCAAAATGTTTTACCACAACGCAATTTTTTACATTTGGTATTTCTGTACCGGACCTAGAAAGCCGTCGGATGTTTTACAGCGCAAGTCATGGATGGTATTTAATATGAAAACCCACAGAGCTTAACAGAAGCAAAAGCCCTATTGGTGAAATGTGTACTGAGGTTTTTGGTGAGGCCTGGGAGGAAATTTTCGTAATCGCCCACTTATCAACAGGCGACCGAGTAGGCGTCGAAATATTTGAATTTATAAAAACGCAAAGTAACCCAGAAAAAAATTTTGAGTATTGGAAACAGGCATCTTTTCATTTTTGCGTTGCAGGATCCCAAATTCCGAAAAACTGGCAGAACGTTATTTGTTGCTGCGGGCGGTAAAAAGCGGTATGGAAAACCTCGTTATTACTATCCTGGCACTAAGCCTTACCGCATGTTTACATGAAGACCACCATTCGTAATATTCTAGGAAATCTACGCCACAGCTATGAAGCTTATACAAGTGAAGGCGCTTACTAAATAGAAACAACTACAAGAGCTCGAGACATGGAACTCCATCAAGCCTCTAACTTTTTATTAGGCGCCGCGTGGCGCAAAACATAATGATCGTCATTCTAACAGTGCAACCAAGACCCCAATCATTCCCACGTCGTTGGGCGAATGCCGCCTACAACCCAACATAAAACAGCATGAAAATATAGACGCCCCCGTAGGCTCATAGACTCTTCCAGAAGCGGTTTGGATGCAAGTCAGCACCAAGCAATACAGCCCAACTTAACGCCGCTGGTCCCCAAATAACCAAATGGTTTTGCCTTCACCGCAACCAAAGATAAGGCAGGTAACACCGACAATTTCTGCCAGTGCTGCACCATAAAAGACCACTGTTTTAACCTCAGGCACAAAAGAAGATTCCCATTCATATTGACAAACGACATCGCCCAACACTTAGCAAACTGGCCAGGGAATAACATGACTCCCGCCATCATACCCTCCTTCGCGTTCTAATCAGAAAGGCTTGCTGCTCTTTTTTGTCGATGCGTTTTATTAACTTAAATAAATCATTGTACCGCAGCCGACTAATAAACAAAATCGCAAAGTATCGGTAATCATCCAAAGAATGATTTTATTCTCTAACCTAACCCAAAATGGTCTATCAACAAACTCATGATATACTACCGAAATGGTACACACTGTCGCGGCAGCATACCAATTTTAGGCATACAGCAAAGACCACAATCACATGTACATTACCCAAAATAAAGCGCCGCTAAGTTGCCACTTAGGCGCCCTAAAAAGAGAGACTTCCATGATTCGATTCCAAGAAAAAAACAGAACGAAATTCGCAAAGCCAATTACAAAAAGTCAGCCAAGCGCTGGCATCACACCCAACATTATGAACCAAGACGTCCATTAATGGAAGATTGCACAGACAGAGCAATGCCAACCCAATACAACATAAAAATCGCAAAAAATACGGTCATCATTCTACCCTAACTCAACAACCAAAGGGCGGCTAAAATCATTTACTAACGCCAAGCCTCGACTACGGGTCAATCCCGCGCCTTTTCACTGCCCAACAAACATAATGATCAATCACCCAGACTCATGCCCCGAATTTGTCCTAACAAAACACTCGTCCTCATAACCGACAACGATAATCGGGTTGGCATAGTCAGAAAACACATAATAAGGTCCCTAATACACCACCAGTAAGCACATTTAGCCTGCTTAATAGCTCAGGTAAAATTTTGGCTAGCAAAGAAAAAATCATAATCAATGGACAGCAGAATGGAACCAATCATAAAAAATAGGCCAAATGTCGCTGAAAAATGTCCGTCTAACTCACCTAATGGCCCCAAAAGACCAAGCCTCAACTGACAACCCCCATGCCCGCCGCAAAACACCAAGAGATACACCACAATTTGCCTACTTTTATTCCGCTCGTTTTCGTTGCGAAACATGTTGATCTGATGCTTAAAATTAAATCAATTAACATAGATGACAAGTGATAATTGCATTATGAGCAATCCAAAACCTCTTAGGGTTTTTTCTTTCCGTTGCTAACCACGGCGGGCAGCTTTCGTTGCGGCAGCACGGGAGTTGGAGTTACCGCCGCCCCCTGAGTTTTCTCGGTAACATTTCCAGCCTGGAAAGAGAGCTCGGGCCAAACGCCCTATTTTATCGACACACTCGCGCCGTAAACTGACCGAAGTGGGCGACTATTACTTCCGCCGAAGTCAGAGAAGCATTCACCAGTTTAGGATCTAGCTACGGAGCAGGTAAAAGGCTTCCCTTCTTACACTCTCAAGGCATTAAAACATCAATGCGCCTGTGTCATTTTGGCCGATTGCACTTATCCCAATTAATGCTGCCAGTTCCAAACAGACGCTAGCCCTGACAATTAATTGTTGAATTGAGCTTACCGATGCCTACGTTGATCCTATCGCCTATGGTTCCTGACATGTTTATTCGCATTGTGGCTTTGAAGACTCTATCTGAATTACCAAACCATTGCTGACGAACAATTTCGTACTCTGTGCTACACCCAGTTATTTAGAAACCATAAAGAACACACTAAGAATCTATCCCAGCCTAAGCAAATTGCTCGACTTTAATTGGTTTGGTGTATAAGGGCAATAACGGCGTCCGCAACTGGTTCTTTCGAACAAGAAAGGCCAAACCAAGCATTTGAAATGCTCGAAGTCAACTGGCAACCTATGCAGTAATAATGCCGAATATATTGGTACATCAGCGGCGTTGGCTGGCCCAGGGGATTAATTTTATTTCAACGCTGGTGGTGTTTCAAATATTGGCTACAGGAGAGTTTAGTTACCTTGCTAGAAAGCTGGAGGATTCGGAACGGGACACACCGCAAAGTATTTATGCGCTATACCCTGGAAAATCGAATGAAGTCGGTCAAAGGTTCTGTATTTTCCTTGGAATTATTGTCCGAGTTTTTTGGTCATTCCTGACCGTCATTGGGGGGTAAACAGCCCAACGCGACAGCATAAAAAAGGAGGCGGGACCACAAGTAAATCACCTCTGCAATTTTTCTTCTGGCTATTTTGCCGTGATCAACGTCCACACTAGCTTACCGTTGACGTTGATTGGGGCCATCTTCTTTCGCACCCAGGGTGTATTTCAAAAAATAACCGGTTTTTCATACCACCTGCTTTCGCCATGGTAGCATCAACATCAACATATCTCCGGACTTAACCCGTTCATAATCAAAATGGCAAGAACATCATGTTTTTGCCCCTTTTTTAAGTGGCGCATTACGGCAACAACAGGGCCTGGTTTTTTTTTGATTTATCCGTACGGTGAAACCACTAACCAATCCGTTGCTGTCTGCCACTATCAAATATCGGCACTGACTGTTTCCATCAGCACACATCCTGATCACGCCTGTAACCCGCTAATTTTGCATTCATTCCACCAGCCAATACCTGCGCCAAGTCATTGTTAAATACCGAAACCAAGAGTAATGCGAGCGAGTGTGTTTTTTCATAATAAACCTCTAAATTGTGTCTCGTTGAAATAGCAATGAATTTTTGTTTCACATCTTTAGCTACGGGAGCACTCGTGAAAAAGTTTCAGAAATAGAGATTATAAGCATTTTTCTTTGTATTAACTCAGGAATGATGCTACTCAGAATCACAAGACGGTTGATACAATCTGCCCACATGAATAAGGACCCGTTGGCACCCCTGTCGGTGGACCCACCCATTGGTTTCGACACTAAATTACCAAACGTTGCCAAATGACGAATGATCGCAGATCCATATGTCAATTTTCTTCTGTATCGGCTTGGCAACATTCGCTTAAGCAACCCTAAAGAACCGGTGCTGGGCCAATGTCATCAGATTTAATCCACAACTGATAGGTTTTGGCAGCTTGACCTTGACCCATGAAGGGCGAAACCGTAAGTTGGCGGATATTAATATCCAGCGACATAATAAAAGCAGGCTGGCTATGCATCCGCTTTAAAACACGGCGACAAAGGCGAATTTGCTTGAGCCGTAGGCTTCAATCGTTGGATTTACAAACATAAAGACAGCAAGACATGCGGCAATGGCCGGATGCAGCCAAGACGCCGTAAAACGCCAGCGTTTTCAATTCACTCTCATAGCATCCATCTCAACCACAACGGGCGAACGCCTTTGCAGATTCGCTCTTTCACTCGCGACTTTTTCTCGGGTATTTTCCTCGGTATTCTGATCAAGCTTGAATCAAAAATCTCCGGTCGAATAAGCTTCTTCTTGCTCTGCATCCTGTACATATTCGTTTAATCCAGCAAGATTGCGCTGCCCATCTGACCCATCGCTTGGTCAAGCAATGGATCACTTTTTTCGGCGCACTTCTACTGCGTCGCGCCAGCTCTTTTCTAAGTACCAAACACATATTTTGCTGCCACGTGTGGATAGAGGTTTCTTCATCGTTATTCATAGATTCATAAACTGTGGCAGCTGTTTAATGCCGCGATGGCAGCCAAGTTTTATCGTCCCTAGCGTTGATTAAAACGATCGCAAGCTCCTGACGAGAATCTCCGTCTAAATAAGCCGCCCTTAATCAATCTTTGATCTAGCGGTTCGAGCCCAGCTAACCAGCTCTAATGTTAATAGGTTCTCGACTCTTAAGCAAAGAGTTCGTCGGCGTCATAGAATCATCGGCTATCAAGTCAAGTCCCTCAATATCGCTATCGGGGAGTGATTTTTCGCACTCTCATCAATAGTACGATGCGTGCAATCGTCGCCTCCAAGTAATTGTTGAGGCAAACGGGTTATCATACGCCGATGCCTTTTGTTTCCATATCTTAGATAAACCTCCTGTAATACTTCTTCGGATAAGGTACTGACGCTTTTAAGATACGGTAAACAATACCAGAAAAAAGTTCCGGTGAGTGGCTTGATATAATATTCAGAAAAAGCGTGACGGTTCTGAAGCAACTACTCTGTTGAGCAAGTAGCCAGTGATTCTGTCGTGTGTTGTTCTGACAAAGAAGCTTCATTCATAAAGAAAAAATAACAATGAAATATCCATTAGTATTAAATATTTTAACGGGCGTTGCTTGCATCGACGTTTGAAGGTGTAAAAATACAACCCTTAAACTTCATCAACAACCGCAAGACGTGCAAAGCAGCGTTGCTTAATATTGAGTTTGGGCAGTAAGCCTCTGCTCACACTATGTCTAGATCGATCTAAAGCAGTAATGCTCGTTTTTCCGCCCGCTGGCACGCTCTTCTCCACAATTTAAAACTACTGAGTTTTAAGCTCTTTCCGCAAATGATTTGATAACCGCTGCTTCATTCAAACCAAAACTGGTGTTTCAATCGCTTCAAATGCGTTCTATCTTCCCAAGCCATCTCTAATATTCCTTGATTGTTCGTCTACACCTACTGCATACTGCTCCCTAAAACTTATCGTTATAGAGAGCTGCTTACGTCAATAAATACTTTTCAGTTTCGAAGGTAAAAATGAGTAAATCTCACTTATCTATTTTTTATTCCCTCTTAGCACACCAGATAGATATAAACGATAATCATTTACAACTAAAATTACAAGTCTCACTTTTTATGCTGCTGAAAGCCTGAAAATCTCCCCTAAAAACAAAACCATATCCTTTCAACAAGGACTCAACCAGTAAACGGATGATAATTCCAGTGGCACTTTTGTCAATGCTTTGGCTTATTCCAAACTTACCGTGACATCGTCTACTCCGTATGGCTGACGCCTTTTTGCAAGTCTCTGCTTTCGTAGCACTAACAACTCGCGCTCTATTCGGGACCATAAGCCCACAACTTAAACACCACGCCTCTTACAGCATTGGATGCGGAAGATACCTTATCGCGAGATCGTTTTTGCCGGACCTTATGGCGTTTACCTGGATGTGGGCGCGAATTGTCGTAATTACTCAATATTACCCAAGGAAAAAAAGCTTCGGCGCGGTGGTCGCTGTCCTCACTACACAATGGGAGACGCGCAATTTTTATTGATCAGCCACAACCAGAAGACGCGGTCATCGTGTTGGTCAATTAGCATCGTGGTCGAGTCGTGTCAGGTCTGTGACGGATTCCTTTTTGCCCGCACCAAACAAGAACTTGTTCACTCAGCCAGTCCAAAAAGGCACAATATCACTGCCACATCCAAAGTCCTTTTTTGGCATCTGGTCAGCCGTATAAAGCAATCGTATTTTGGTGCCTACTCATTATTTCCTGCCAGCGCCATCGCCCTGCTTCTTGCCATGCCAATACAACGTCAATGATTTCCTGGGGTTACCAGATAAAATCGATAAATATCCTTGGCGCCTTGCCGGTTTTATATGCTTATTGCTGTGGGCCGTTGTCCGCTAAAAAATGATCGCTATTTCTGATTAACAAAAGAAATGATAAAACGCTTCCCAAACATTGGAAATTCGAAACAGTCGCTCAGACACTCAATTGGTAACACGGAAAGATTGGGTTGTCCGTCGCGTTTTATCCTGTTCGAATCATCCTCCTTTTTTTGTTGGTGATGGCCTACTTAAACATCATAAAACTATTGGGCAGCACGACCGTATTCTTTGGCGACCCATTGGTTGGCTATTACCCCGGCTGTGTCCACAATCAATGGTGACTGGCCTTTCCCTAACAAGGCGCAATCCTTGTTCGCACAAATAGTCCAAATTGCCAATCAGTAACGACGGCGACGCACTCTTTCCCGGCCATCGCTCGGCACCAAAGCGGCGTTAATCGCCACGGTGTATTCCACCGTTCCCGCCTTACTGGCAGGGATACACATACTATTGGTTGTTGGAATCGGTCCTAGCGTCTAAATGATATCTATACCAACACTTGTCGTTGTGTTAGCAATGTGTTATGAACCTGATCCTAATAATCAGGGTCAACCATGGTTTTTGGACGACAAACTGTTAGGCGCAAGCCATATTTCGGGGTTTGTGCCAACAATCGACAGATTAATGGACGATCGTCATATACCTCACAACCATTAGGCCGCCAAATTGCACGCAGGTAAAATCCTCTAATGCGGCATCATTCAGCGTCTGTTTTCACCACCTGGGAGATTCGAGATTTCTTCCTGAAGGACGTCGTTACTGGAACCCGCGCAATCGTGGGCAACTCCGGTGTACATTCGACGATGTATATGCTCGCGCAGGCGCACTAAATGAATGTCTCGGTTATTATTCATTTTATACTCTTCTACTTTAATAACTGCTTAGCGCTTATTTGCCTCTCTATTCTGTCCCAAATTTTCTACATGGGCATCAAATGTCATGGTTTAATCCGTTTGGTGTAATGATAACAACCTAGAACATCATAAAATAAGCGTTAGTGGCCTATAATCGTTTTAACATCGTTTGTTTTTTTCGTAATGGATTAGTCCCTCCATCATTTGAGTGGAGTTTTATGCAAATGATTGAAGTATTGGTTGAATGGGTCCTACCTCATTGGGTCACCATCCGTTATTTTGCACGTTTCCTTGTCGCTTACCAACATCATTACATGTACTATTATTGAAAGAAAAATGAACGACACCTCACTGCCTGGTTGGCCTCGTCATATTTTCGCCCGTTATCGGAAGTTCTTTTTTTATTGGTTGTTTGGGATAAATCGTATGCAACGCTTTTAGCAGCAACCAAAAACACCTCAAACGCCTAAACGATATTGCCGCCAACTCAAAAAAACAACAATTTAATCATCTACCCAAAACATTGGAAATTCCGGCCATCATTGCCGATACCACATTCAATCCTGTGAATTATGTTTATGCTGGATAACCGATGAACCGCTCATTAATGGTGAATGTAGCCTACCCTGCAAATGATTGAATCAATTAAAAAGCGCAAAACTTCATGTTGTCTTCTCAAAGTAAGTATTTGATTAAACGATTACTTGGACGCCAATTTGTTACGGTTAGCAGAAGCTCATGCAACGAGGCGTTATTGTGAATGTTTTGCTGGTGCTTGGCATTGGCTACAGCTGGCACAAGTCAGACCGAGCGTTAAAAAAACTCGGGGTTAATAAGCTGCCCGCTATTTTTACCCGCCATTTTCGTTTGACAGGCCAATTCGCTTTATCAATCTAAAGAAACCATCCCATAGAAAAAAATACTCAGTATTGATGTGAAGTCCGCTTTTCCCATTGGAGGATTGAACGTCAAGTATGAAGAATTCTGGATAAAATCTGCAACACATCCCATAGATGAATGTGCATTTTAAAGTCACAGGTGGGAATTCACTG
>Ga0163217_1012581_pt1 | contig 18846 bp, 11 predicted proteins | sample SynspAceP_FD_185933 | JGI IMG/M metagenome (GOLD analysis project Ga0163217, IMG submission 185933) | Saline lake microbial communities from Ace Lake in Antarctica - Synechococcus sp. Ace-P (PacBio error correction) | ecosystem: Environmental > Aquatic > Non-marine Saline and Alkaline > Saline ...
AACCTAGGGCAAAGAAAAAGGGAAATTTTGGGGGGAAAAAAAAAATCGTGTTTTTTTTTTGAGGGGGTAAAACTCGCCGTGCGCCTTTTTCTCTCTCGATAAAAATATTTCTCACCATCCGCGTGGAAACTTTGCAAACCCGTCCGCAACGCCGCAGTCCGAGTTCCATGGCCGCCCGGGGCTTTTGGGATAGCGACCGAATGGGCCGAGACGTAACGGCCCCGTCCAGGTGGCGAATCCAGCCTCGTTCTCAAAGGCTGGACCGCCCCAAACGGCCCTTGATTGGTTCCCCTTCGGTGATCGTTCGAAACGCGGCCTTTCACCGGCGAACGGTTGACGATTTCGCCGAGGTTTATCAAACGCGGTCGCGATGTCGCCGCTGAGCGTTGGAGGTTAAGTTTCGTCACAATCGGCGGGCCACCGCAGTTCGGCGGGCCCGGGCCCCCTGACGGGTTCGGGACGGAATTTGACGCCCGAAAAAATCCGTCGTCGCAGGCGGGTCCGATGAACGACGTGCAAGTGGGGCGATGTTTTTCGATAATGTCGGCCACCTCGGAAGATGCGCTGCGCCGAATGCGCGAATCTTTTCGATCCCCGAGTTTATCCACGATGCGGGAGGATGAAGAACGACGAACTGCTTGCGGCGAATGATCTTTGAGCGATCGCGAACGGATTGACGAAAAAAGTTGATCTGGGGCGTTTCGGCTTCCGGCGTCTGAAACCCGAACGGTCCAATGACGGCGCCCGAAGTCGGGGTTACTCGAACAGATTTCGCGGCCGCTGGTGGCGGACGATTTGAATGCGGAAGTGTGTCGGGAACGCCCCCTCGGCGCCCTCTTGCGGTTTTCTTGGGTGCGTCGATTCCTCGTTCCATCCGCTCAAGCAACCATCAGCGGCGCGGCGCGAACGGCCGCGATACCAACGACGAACACGCGCGTCACGATCGAAACGCATTCCCACTCCGGTCCGCGTTGCCTCGTGGGCGTTTCCAGGAGGAGACCGAATGGTCGCCGATTTTTTCAATCCGAGCGTACGAATTGTTTTTTTGGTCGCCAATTCCCCGATCTGAACTAGCAGTTCTCGCATGGGTCGCTCGACCGCTATTTTTTCTCGCCCGGTCCTCGTGATGAAGACGCCCGCGAAACCCGTTTTTTGTGTCGGCGTTTTGCTGCGTAACGGCCTGGCGATTGCCGCGTCGCTTTCGTCGTCATCAAAGCTTGGGTTCTTCGTTGCCTGAGCTGCGGGCCGGTTGGTTTGCTCGGTTGGTTCCTCGGCGGCGCCGTTGGGGGATCAATCCGAACGCAACCTGCCTTGCGGGATCGGCGAGCAACTCGTCGAGCGACAATCCGATTTCGGTGGCGAACTCTTCGAGTCAGGTGCTGAGCGTTTGGTAGGTGGGTCCGAAACAAATAGGGACGCATCGCGGGATCGTCCGAGCAATTTGACCGAGTGACGACGTCCGAATCCGACCTTCAAAATCCGTTGGTGGTTGCGAAATCGTAAATAGGCGAGTGTGGTCCCGAAGGCATGGCAGGCGTGAGGCGGCGGGGGACAATTCGAAATGAAAAGCGTCGAGGCCGTCGCTCGCCGGGGTTGGAATTTCCGGGTCGAATTTCGGGCGGATCCTGCGAATGAGCGGGTGCAACGAGGAGGACAACTACCAGGAAATACGCATCCAGCCAACGACCAAGAAACGTGTCAAACAAGCGGCATGATTCAATCCCGATCGGTTTGGCAAAAAAATGTGAATGGTTTGTTTAGGTTGAGCAAAACGGAGCCGTGGCAGCTAAAATAGAGGCATCGTTTCTCGTTTTTCCAACGCCGCCTTCTCGATCCACTCAGGTATCTCATGCAGGACACGAAGCCAACAGCTTGTACTTCGTTACAACGGCTGTTCTTCGTCATTGCCCTGGCCCGCATTGACGGCGCGGCCGGTGTGCGGCCTCCAGGGCGGGGCTCAGGCCGACGGGGCTCAGACGCGGAGCCGGTTCAAGGTTGGGTGGCGGTTTGAATGCCGGATCAGGCGTTCGAGGGCGGGATTGAGCGAAGCGGTGCGGTCGGCGAATCAAACGCTCCTGCGGTCGGAGCGAGTGCGACCGTCAACGGCCGCCGGTGCCGGTTGGCGGCGGAGCGGGCGCGGCGGATTCGGCGGCGGATTCGGGGGCGGCGGACTCGGGCCGCGTTCGGCAACCTAATTCAATACAACGCCGCCAGCGGCAACAAGCTCCCGCCTCCGATGCCGGACTCGGTTGCGAAAACGCCGTCGCCACCTGCGCCTGGCATGGCCCCCTCGCCCACCACTCGACAATTCAACGCTCAAAGCCGTTTCAAAAAAACGCGAGCTCGTTGCACCCCACGGGTTCGGGTACGCGATGCCTACAACGCAGTCAACGTGCAGATTCCGTGAATCGCACGGCGGATCCTGCAAGGCACCGTCGCGCCAATGAAGGTGATCGCCGGATGAGCGAATGTTGATGCGATTGAACCGGGCGTTCCAGCCGCGTGCAAAACCGAATCAGCGTGACCCGTAAGGGATCGCGAAACCTCCACGCGAATCCTGTGCCCTCCGACAATGTGGCTTGGACGCCACAAAAACGTTTTTGCCAGCGAGTTTGGGACCGTAGATCGTATACTGCCGGTCTCGATTTGGATGGTCAGGAATTGAGACAGTCGGCTACGCAAAACATCGCACGCCTGATCGCAAACCAATTCCCGTAACGCGACTGACAAGTTCAATACGAACATTCGCGGTACCCGTTCCCGTCGCGCCGTGGCAGGTTCGTCGCCGTGCATGGTTCGTCGGCCGTGGCCACGAACGACGCACCTTGCTAGCGGCAAGCGTTTTCACGACGACGAACGGTTTCGGTAGATTTCGTCATGGGTTCCTCGCTTCTCCCAGAGTAAATTGGCGAGTTTCCCACGGCCCATCGGTTGCCTTCGTGCAATCTTCTTTCCTGAAGTGCGACCTGATCGCAGAACACGTTTTCGCGTCCTGCTCGGCGTTGGGGGGAAGTAAAAGGCGATAGGCTTCTTGATAATCTGGACGGTCCTAACCGCGGAATCGAGTACACCTGAAGCGATGTCAGACATCGTCTCGCCCTCTTCTGGAACTTCTGTCCTCGCGCGTTCAAGTTTTCGGACGTGATCATAGAGACGAGTAAATGTCGTTTCACACGCGCACCCACTCTTGCACTCACGCTTCCGCGATGAAATCTCTTCGCCTTTCGCAAGAAGGTTTAAGCGCTTCCTCAATTGTACTTCGTCGCGTTTTGTTCACGGCACTGAGGTCAAATGTACGTCAACGGCCCGTCGAGTTCTACTTACTCGACTTTTCTTTACAGTGACTTTCACCCAAATGGTCCAAGCCCAGCCAGCAGGCAAACCTATCCACTAAACCGACTTCTCTCCAACTCACCCTGACGCTGCGTTGCAATGACTGACGCGGGTCCTGCAAACTTCAGGGGCTAAGGAACCGGGGCTAGCGCCCAAACGGCTGGGGGAAATACGGTGGGTGTTGATATGCATGTTTACTTTCCGGCGATTCCATTCGGTCTTGGGCTTTCTCCGGCATACTGATCGCCGCTTCTAAACCGTCCATCTAAACTCTAGTAATCCTGGACATCGCCTTGGACGTCCAAACAGGGCGATCGTGACGAACTGGGAATCGAATTCACGCAATCCGCGGTCGCATATCGCCTTCAAATTGATTCTCTGACGATCCTTGCCAAGATAACCTGGCGCGGTGACGAACCGACATGCACATGATTGGTTTCGCAGGGGTTGGCGATCCACAATGCAACCACGATGCTCACAAATGCGAGTTGATCTGCGTTTTGATAATTTTTCGCGAATGCTCGTCTCCTAGCAACACAAATGCATGTTTCAATCGGATCGCGAGTTTTCGAGCATGCTGCGGTTGGTTTTTCGCCATCGACTTTCTTTCGCGCCCCCAACGTACATCGCCTTGCAAGGAACGTTCCAATACACCTCCACGTGATGAAGTACCCGATTGGTTCGTCGTCTATTTCCATGTCGTTACTTTTTCCAGGCCGTTTTGGGCGCTAGCCCCTGGTTCGTCATGTCTCTATCACATAATAACCACAGTCGCATGGACAGCACACACACAACCGCATCCGTTTGGGCGCTAGCCCCGGTTTCGTGATGCTCTTGTGCACAAATAACCCACATCGCATGGACAGCACACACAGCCCAGGCCGTTTGGGCGCTAAGCCCGGTTATTTGGACTTGAACCGGGTCTTAGCGCCCAAAACGGCTGGTAAGCACATCTGCTGAAAAGGTTCCGGCAGAACCTCAACCGTAAGGCGACGTCTCTCCCTGAGACTCGTAAATCCAGCGTTCAGAGAAGACGCTGCAACGTGATTTCCACGAAGTTAATTGTGAACGAATGTGCTTAGAGGATTCGCAATCCCAGGGTGGAGCGTTTGGCTTGTTCGATCGACGCGCGGCCACATTGGTGCGTTCTGCGCTTAGATCCACCATCCGATTGGGAGTCAGAACCTACAAACAATGCGTCGTCCGCAGGACCGTCTTGCGTCGCCCATTCCGCGATCGGCAAGATTGCGCCTTCGTTGGACGTTGTCCCCCCAGGCAGAGTATCGAATGAGTTTCAGACTCCGCTTCCCAACCAGCATCACGTAAGTTGATTGGTCGATGATCCGACGAGTGGCAACTTCATCCAGAACCCAATCGATTCGGACCTCGCGAGCGCGGCGTTAGCAACGACCGCAGCTTTCTGCTCAGGCAGTCGATGCGTCACTTTGCAGCCTTCCAGGCATGGTCAGTCGCACTTCAAAATGCTGCTTACATTCTTCTTCCGCCCAGGTTCGCTTTCCCGTTTCGGCACGTCAGTCGAGGAAGAAAAGGGGTCAGGACCTCTTTCCAGACAGCGAGGATTGTTTTGTAAGTTGGTCGGAGCTAAGCTTGGCTGGATGCCCCGCTCCCAACGCGCCGATGAGAAGAATCGCGGATCTAACCATGCCTTGATCGAGGCAACGCGCTCGTTGCATTTTCCTCAAGAGGGTGACCTACGAAAGCGTTTGAGAATATTCTTGCGAAGGGCTTGTTGCGTTATCCCTGCGCATCGCTTTCGTAATCAGTTGATGCCGTACTCATTGGCATTTCGTGCTCCAACCGACCGAAGATGGAGGGATATGAGCAATTTCTTGCGTTGGGTTAACCCTGGACGCATCATTTACGATTGCGAATCAGAGCCGCACTACCACACTTGCGCGGCGAGGACATGTTTACCAAGGCCGATTTCAAGAGTTTTCCGCGTTCAGGATGACAGCCATTTCCACGTTCTCTGCGGTAACGTCGAACGCACGCAGCAGCGGCTGAACTGGTCGAGGGCGGCAGAGGAAATGGCGTTGGGGTCTTCTGTCCCGTTGGGTTCAGCCGAGTGGAACTTTGGCCACGACTGTTTGTCCCCATGGCCGTGGCCCGCGTTCGGCCAAACTGGGTTCGCGTGTCAAGCGAAGAGCCTCGACGAACAGGAAGCTCGATGGCGGTTCGCTGGTCGAATCCGGCGGTGGGAGTCCGTTTTGGACGCGAAAATTGGGTGGAGTCGATCGCGACCGTCGGCTGGACCTCGAAATCCACACTCGGGCTACGCGAAAGGCCCCGAAAAAGAAGCCCCATAAGTCAGGCGATAGAGATATAGAGTCCTCGCACACCCTTTGTTCTTCGTTCGGCAGACAGGCGCGGTGTACTACACCTATGGGATGCCGCGCAGCCACTGACGGGTGAATACTAACGCCTCGGCGTCTTCTACTCCAGTTGGACATACCAAATAACGACGCCACGGCAATCGAACCGAGCGAACAGGCGGTCCACGCTACCCCGCCTCCTTCGATCCGCGGCGAATCCCGACACGGGCTACGACGGTCACCGGCCGGGGAAACGACTTCGACACGCCCGGCGGGAACCCACAACCGGACCGAGACGACGGCAACCACGACTGGTCGAAGTACGAGACGCGATGGGCAACCGCAGCCGTGCGCACGCATCTCGCCAATGGCACCGTCACGGTGCTACGAAGTGGGACATCCGCAACCGTTTAAGCCAAGGTTCAGTGACTACGCAAACGCCACCGACGCGGCGCGCAAGCACGAACGCGGTCCTGAACGATCGAGTACACCTACGACGTGCAGATCCGCCGGATCGGCAGACCATGCGACGACGCGTATCGCAAACGTCGCGAGCGATACGGTTTGGGACATCACCCGCCCCGACGACAAGGGTCAACGTGGTGCTGGGACTTCGTCGACGACAACAAGCGACACCGAGGCCGGCGCGCGGACCTTTTCGGAAAAAAAAAAAACCGACGTTACCTCTGGGGCCAAAACGTCGGACAATTATCTCGCCCCAAGAAACGATGAGACAATCCCCGCACGCGGTGGCGACGCACCGACAACGTTCGCCGTGGGAATCCGACTGGACACTCACGCGATCACTTGGCAGCATCCGCGACCTCGGTCACTACGACGAGGCACCGATCAATCCAGCATCGGACGAGCACTTCACCTACTCCCGCTTCCGGCGCAGTCCACCAGCGGCGAACAATCGAGTCGAATTCCGTTTACTCTACACAGCAACAGGAATTCGACGGCGACACCGGCCTATTCTACTACGACGACCCGCTGGTACGATCCAAAACGCGGGCGGAAGTTCAATCAGCAAAGACCCTATCGGATTCGCCGCGGGGGACGCGAACTTGTAATCGGTATGTGAAAACCTGCCCTACTCCGCTCACGCGATCCATCGGGCTTGAAACCCGAAACCAACAGGGGCATTGAATGGCCGATGAGTACAGTCGAGTTGAATCAGAGGAATTTTGAGCGTGAAATGGGCAAATCGGGACGACTGCTATTACAAAAGGAACTCCCCACCCTCATTGGCGTGGGTGAAATCCAAAAGGATTGCTTGACCTCAGCTCAAAGACAACCCGGTCGCTCCGGGTTCCCCCCCTTGGGGCCCTTGGGCCCCCCCTTCCCCCCATCCACCTCTATGGTCCCCTTTTTCCCCCTCCCGTGGTTTTAAGCCATGATCCGGCTTGGATTTGGAACCCCAAAAAATTGCCCGCGGCGCCCATTTTTCTTAAGAAAAGGACCCCCGTTTTTTCCCCAAATTTTCCCCGTATGGAAGCCCCCCTCCGGAAATGAGGGTGGGCCGAGAAACCCCCCTGGGGGGGTCCTGGAAAAATCGTGGTTTTTTCCCAAGTAAAAATGGAAGTTTTTTTTTCATGCAGCCTTTTCAATTTTGAACAAACGGTTCGTCAGAGTCTCCAAACCAACGAAAATTTCGGATTCAACGAGAAACGGGGAAAAACCCCAGGCCCCAGTGCCGTTTTTTTTTGGGGGAAAGAAGAAAAAAATTGATTTTTTTTTTTCCAAAACGGCCCTTTTTGGCGGGGGACGCTTTCTACGACGTCCCATCATTGCCTTCAACGCAAAAGGAAAGAACAGGAAAAACATTTTCCCCCCCAAGGACCTTTTGGGGCGGCCTGCGGGAGCCAACGTCCCCAAACTTTCGGGACCCATTGTTTCAAAGCCCTTTTCTTTTTTCCGCAAAAAAAATTGGCGCGGTTGGCCGGATAGTTTTCCCCAAATGTCCCTTTCCCGACGCTAGGCCCCGAAATTTAAAACCGGAGAATGAAAATCCCGGAAAATGGGCAAAAGTTAATGGGTTTAATCGATCCGCGGCGAACTTTTGGGATTATGGTGACTGAAGGAAAAGGGTGGGCCGCAGCCTTTTGCTCACGGGATTCCCGGCCGTGGGGGTGGGGGTAAAAAGATAATTTTGGGGGGGGCCCCGAAGGGGGCTCCCAGGCCCCGGGAAGTTTTGGAAAATCAACGGAATTTAGACCTTCCCGGAACGTTTTTTCCAGAATTTTCCCTGGGGAAGTTATTCGGGTTTTTTTTGGGGATTAAACGAACATAAGGGGTTAAATCCATATGTTTTGCCCGGGGAATCTTTGGAACGACGGTTTTTTTGACTTGTTTTTTTTCCCCCGCACCGATTCGCGTTTTTTACGGGTTGGCGGCGGCGGGGGAAATTGGGTTTTTGAATTTGTTTTTTTTTAATTTCCCGGTTTTTAAATTGGGGGTGGATCGGGTTCCATTGCGGTTTTATTTTTTAGTTCTTTTGTTTTTTTGGATTCGTGGATTTTGGGCCGGCGTTTTCGCTTCGCCCCAACTCAAGAAAATGTTTTTTTTGAAAGCGTTCCCGTCGGGCGTAGTCGCCGTTTTTCTTTGCTGGAAATATAGTTATCCCGGATTGGGTTTGATTCTTGGTTCCAGCTTTTTTGGTTGCCCCCCCCAGCCGCCCACACTCGAAGCCCCGAAACGTTTTTCTTCTGGGAATCCCGCTTTTTTTGGGGGGGGGGGAACCCGGGAAAAACACCGTTTTGGTTTTCGGTAAGCGCAAATTTGGGGGGTTTTTCCTGTTTTTTTTTAGCTTAAGTTTTGGGCTTTTCCCTTTGGGAGATTCGCCTAGCGAACATCGTTTCTCGCCTGGCCGCTCGGCTGGGTTTGTAAGAATCATATACCACAAAGAATGCCCAACGCGCACTTTGCTGTATTGTTTTGCCCTGCTTTTGACCCATTTTGCGTAGCGGAGATGGAAAAAGGAAATGTCCAATCCGGGGAAACGCTTTCCGGCCGATGGGGGGTTTTCAGGCTCCGGGATTCCCCGGGGGTTTTCAGCCCGATGAACCAATTTAGTTTTAAACAGTTTTTTTTAGTTCCCCCCCCACCGGGTCGTTGCCCGCGCCAATGCGTTGCCGGAAATTTTCCATTGGAACGACGAAAGTGGGGGGTTTTTTTTTGCCCGACGAAAAAGAAAAAGGGGGTCACGAAGAAAAAGGGGTCAGGAAACTCCCCTTTTTACGTTGCCGAGTTTTTTTGAAAAAGGGTTGGGCTAAGCTTTTTGTTTGCCAAATGCCACAGGTAAAACACAAAAGAACCGGCCGCCGCCGCATGGACTATAAGGACAGAACTCCCGCATATACTACTCGCCCATATTGAGAAACATCTCCGAGCCAATTATAGAGATATACGCACCACATACGCTCCCCACCCCCAATGTTTTTCTCCACACTCTCTAAGCGCACACGGGTTGTAAATCTACAACCCGCAAAGGTACTCTCCTTATTCTATGGGATAAATATTCTTTATTGCAGTAAGGATATTGTTTGCGTTTCTTAACTCTCTCTCCTCTTTGCCCTCATAGAATTATCCTTTCCTATCCGTAATAAGAATATTTCGTATGCCCACGACTCCACAAATTGGGGCATTAATTTTCCTCGTGGGCTTTCCACCAAGCGACCCGCCGGAGAATGAGGATGTACGCGCATTCTTTGGCGCGTTTTTTTGGGCTTTTTTATATCCCTTAGATCGGCCATAGATGACGGTATCTATACGGCATTCCTACCTAAATAACAAGCTCTCCGGCTGAGGGACAATGTTTTACTCAAGGCCGATTTTCCAGAAAAAGTTTTTTCCCGTTTTCTTCAAAGGATAACCAAAGCCATTCTTTTCAAGGATATAGACCCTCCTCATACTGCACCCTTCGGCTTTCCGAACGCAAGCAACAGCGTGGGCCATAAACTGTTCGAAGGATTGCCGAGAGGAAATTTGTCGAGGATCTGGCGGTGTATTAAACCACCCTCTCCCTTCACCATACTTCCCCATTGGTTAGAGATAAGTTCTCTCCCCCGCCCATCTAAAAGCACCCGACACGTGGATACTACTTTGCTACTGAATAGACTGTTTGCTCTAGTGCAACCACCAATGTGCCCGTATATATCTTGGCTCCAGTCACTCTTTAGAAGTAAACTTCCATGCGCGGTCTCTCTTCTTCGCCCCTGATACCTTAAAACAGAAAGAGCTCGAACGAATAATCTAAAGGAGCTTTCGAAAAAATAGACGAGGCATCTCCGCTTGAGGAAGAAAAAAAGGGAGGGTTCCCAAGCAGAACTCATTCTAAACAGCAGTACTCTGAAAGGTGGGCCTAAGCCCCTTATCGCGGAGAGCCGCAACGTCCCAATAACCGACGCCGAAATTGAAGACCAGAAAAAATTCACATGCCGGATTCTTAACCTAGCAAATGGGACCTTGAAAATCCTCGATGGCTCTATAACATGGACCGCCTTTCGGGTCCCAATTCTTATTCTCAAGGAGGGGGTGAACACATAGAAGAAACGAAGCGTTGTCTCTTAGAAGAAATATCTTCGCCGAAAGGGCCTTCTCTCGCTAGACCAGGTACTTTAATACCCCTGGCACCGCAACCCTATATTAATTCTCCGCTCTCATTCTAAGATCTATTTATACGCTGCACCACCGCCTCATTAGGCATTCTATCGAGCACTCACAGCACGAACATCCGTAAAAAAGATAGGAGGATTATGACAAGCCAATTCTTGCGTTTGGAGGATATTACAACTCACCGTCGTCATATAACGATAGCCGAAATATCACCGTCCACACCCATCCATACCCCTAAACATATACACGCATCGCCCCGGCGAGGCCGCATGTTTTAACCAAGTGTCGGCTTCCAAGAGATAGAAATTCCAGATTTATTCTAAATATTCTTCCCTTATGTATCATAAGCGACATTAGAAAAAAACAAAAGCCTGTATACTCCACGCGAAATCGGCGGAAAACGCTTTATTATTTCTGCTGTGGGTACCCACAACAAGGCTTCGGGCATCTTGGGTTCCAAGCCGAAAAATGGAAACCACAAGGTTCTATTCTACTTTCTTTTAGTATAAACAAGATTTTTTCAGTCATCCCCCCTACTCTAGGGATACTCCCGCGTTATAGAGCGCACTGCGACTAATCCGCGTTGGCACGAAAATTCTTCCCCAATTCGCCAGACAGACCCGGGACACAATGGACTCGGGTACTCTGTATGCCCGCATCGCAGTACACAGGGGTACGCGAGAACTCACCCCTCCTTTCCGAGCCATACCATACAGACCGAAAGAGAATTAGTCTTTGGATAAAGGGGTGCACTTTAATAGCCTTTTGGGACGGGACAATGCCCCTGTCCCAAACAGCCCGCAGTCAACAGAAGATCACGAGAAATAAGATAAGTATATATAGCACAATAATCTTAATAAAGTTACTGGAATCGGAGCGATCTATGAGAATGCGATTGCGTTCGTGCTAATTCGGATCTGTGAAACCACCAGAAACTAAATTAAACTAGCAAAATCATTCCATACTTTCAATCTACCGCTAAAGGTCCCTCAAGGAAGGGTGGAACTAAACAAGCGGCTTTTATATATAGTTCGGGGAGAATTAATTATCTTTGCCGCTGTCCACGAGGAAGGAAGATTTTGATGTTGGGAGGCGGGTTTCGATTCTCCCAAAGCTCCATATGCCCACACCAGCAATCTTTCGTTAAAAAAACTAAGTATTCAGATATTATGAAAATCCACTGCCCCCTCTCATCTCCAGGAGGACTAGGTCCACATGTGGCTTATCTGAGGGTGCTCCAAACCCAATAGACGACGGCGATGTCCCAGCAGATCATGGAACACAACTCGCACCACCTAATTATTCTTGCGAATCGCGAGTTGGGTTAACCCGGATCTAAGACCGCAATAAAACGATGCCCGAAAATTTCAAACGCCCCACATGACCCACAGAACAAAGAAAATCCGTGCCCAATAAAAGGCAGGAACAAGGGACACCAATTTGATTACAACAAGGACGAGATTTCAAGAGGTTTTTTTCCCCCCCCCGTTTCAGGTGACAAAGCCCATTTCTTTTTCCCACGGTTTCCTTCTTTGCCGGTACGAAAGGTCCCCCCCCGAAACCGGCAACGGCGAGCTAAGCGGGTGGCCCTATTATTGAAGCCTCTGGTTCGAGGGCGCGAGAAGGAAAATGCGGGCCGGTTTGTGAGGGAGGGGTTCCCTCCTGTCTGGTTCCCCGGCTTTGGGGTTTTCAAAAGCGCCGAGAGGTGAAACCCCCCTATTTCGTTGGGGCCTCACGACCTGTTTGTGGAGTTCTCCCATGGCCGAGCTCTCTCGCAGCGCCAGTCTTATCGGGGCCGCACCCCCAACGGGGGGTTCCGACCCGTGGTCCAACGGAAAGACGCTTTTCGGCAGACAAAGGAAAGCCTTTCCGAATGCGCGGTTTTTCCGCTGGTTCCGATCCCGGCGTGGGAGTTGACCCCCCCGTTTTGGGGACGCGACGTTCCAAAGAAATTGGGTGGAGGTTTCCGGGAAATTCCGCCCCGGTTCCGGCTGGGACGCCCTTCCCGAATCCCCACCTCCGGGCACCGCGGAAAAACGTAACTCCCCCGAAAAAAGAAAAAAGCCCAAATAATCAGGTCGGAAATTCCAAACCGAAAGAAAAGAGTCCTGGAAAACCCCCCCTTTTCCCTTCGTCCCGAACCTAAAAATCCGCGGTCGAATGCCCCCCTCCGGGGTCGCCCGATTTGGGAGCGTTGTTTTCAAGTTGGGGGGTATGCCGGTGTTGGCGTTTCTAACAAAAATTTTCAAAGTTGCGGAACCCTAACGGAGGCTTTCGGGAACGGAAAGTCGGAAATTTTCCCTAAACTCCCAGATTGGAACCTCCCACTTCCTAGACCGAAATTAAGCCGGGTAGACCCGAACCAAGTCGCCGATTGGATTTCACAACCACGGCCTTTTTCCTTTCTTATTGGCGAGTTCTTCAAAGCGTGGGTTTTTCCCGCCCTCGGCCCCCCATAAAGCCCCCCGACTTAAAAAGGAAAGCCCCAAGCAAATGCCCTCCGTCCCCCCATGTTTCCCCGGAAAAAACACGGTTTTTTTGCTTTCAGGTTTGTTTCCCGAATGATGAGTTGCGGTGAAACCTCGCGTAAAAATTTTCCCCAAAGTAAGGTTAACTCCCCGGGCCCCGGTTTCAATGCCTTTTTGCCACGCATAACTGGAAACCCGGAAACCGCTTGGACCGACCTTGGAAAAAAAACCCCAATCCCGGATTGGAAACGGTTTGGCCGGGGATTCCGGGCCAAAACTGCTTTGGTTCCACTTTGTGGGGCAATCCTTTTTCCCCTGGGTCTTTTTCCACAAAGCGGGCAAAGCCCAAACGATAAGTAAAAAAGGTTGGGGTGGAAAAACCCATTTTGAATGAGGTTTTTTTGGGCCGACAGGAACCCGCCAAGCCCCCGGCTTCCCCCGCAGGCGACCCGATTGCCAAGCTTTTTAGCCATGCCCCGCTTTGTTTTTTCGATTCCGGACCTTTCGGTCGCCTTTTTGATAAAACGAGATGGATAAAGAAACCAGCTTTTTCGTTCCTCCCGTTCCAGATTGCCGGGTGGGGCCGCCCCGAATTGGCGTAAAAGTGGGCTTTCGATCGGGGCCTGCCCCCTTTCCCCCGGCCTAGCTCCCCCAAGCAGAAAAGACGACAATTGATGCCGGTCCACCGACAAGCAGCAACCAACAAGTAAGGCCCCTGGGTTTTTTTTTGAAACCCGAAAGCCCCCCCCGCCATTTTTCCCGGTTTCCCCCCCGTTTGCCCCTCCAGGTTTTTGCCGGGTTTTTTCCATAAAGTTGGCCGTGGGCAGTTTTTTGGGCCGAGTTTTTGCGCTTTCCCATTGATTTCCGTTTTAAGCAAAACGGAGCCCACGGATCCCAAAAGGGTTCAAAGCGGCCGGATCGATGCCCGGGCGGTGACGCCGGATCGAATTTCGTTACGAAAATCCTTGGAAAAAAACCGAATCTTTTTTTTTGCGATTCGAAAAGGGTAAACTTTGGGCGAATTACCATTTCCCAAAACTTTACCGACCGCTTTTTTGATTCGATTTGCCGCTGAAAAGAAAAAAGTTGGGGCCTTTTCGCAAAATCGGCATGGCGAATCGATTTTTGGGTTAAAAGCTTTTTTTTTTTTGGTCGTCTGCAAAACAGAAATCGGCCGTAAAAACCCAGGGCCCCCCTTCCGAATTGGTTGCCATCAAGGTTCCTTCCGGAAATTTTTGAAACCTGCCCCAAATCGGGGCCCCTTTCTGGCGGCCTTGACGAGATTTGCCCGTTCGTGAAACCCGAGCGGGGAAGGAGTCCGTTTGCAGTGGATTCGATAAGACCCGAAAATCTAACCCTTCCGAGCAAGTGCTAACCCCTAAACCCGGTTTTTGAAATGGGCCAAGCATGGAAAAAAGATCGCTTTTTCGGGAAGATTCAAAATTTGGTCCGGTTCCGGTCCTTTCCAAATCGGGAATGCAAAAAAAGCCGGGCTTTTTTTCGGTAATGGAACCCGATGGCCAAACGGGGGTTTGAAAAAAAACGTTCGGCGGTATCCGAAGCCGCCCTTTTGGGAACGGGCAGGGCGCTTTTTGAAAAACCGGGCCGATGATCACGGCCCCTGGTCCCCATTTCGACCTGCCGGGGCGTCGTGTCCCCCCCCCCGGGGTGGATGCCTTCCCAGCTTGGCAAAAGTCCCTCCGCTTTCGAATCCCTTGCCTGGTCCATCGCTTTTTGAAAGGAAACCCGGCCCCCGTTTGTGGGGGCTCGACGGTGGGTGGTTTTTCAAAAATCATGACCCGGTCCGTAGTTAGTCCCCCGCAACAGGGAACCAATTTTGGAAAAACGCTTTCCCTTGGCCAACGTCCCCCAGCTGCGGACGATGCCCGGAAACTTCCTTTCCGGGCCCCCGACCCTGCCTGAAACCCAGCTTTTGTTTGGGGATGAAAACCCTCCCACCAAGGCTTGCCCCCGACGTAAACGCCCCGGTTTGGGGTTTTTTCGATTTTTTTTTGGCCGATTTTGGTTTTCTTGGGTTTTTTTTCCGGAATTTGGTTGACCCATTTTTCCCCCGAAGTGTTCCCCTCCCCCAATTGGAAAAGGAAGGTTGAAAGTTTTTCCTTTTCCAATAAAGAGGCCCACTCGAATGGTCCTTCCCCTGCTTTAGAAATTTTTGGAATCGATTTTCTTAGGGGAAACTACCAGGGGGGGGGGAAAACCCAAGTAAAAGGGCCAAGGGAAGAAAAACCCCCCCCTTTTCCCCCTGCGATTTCCCAAGCGGAACTTTTATTAAGAATGATTTTTAATCGGCGAAATGGAATGAAATCTAAAAATCGGAACGTTTCCCCCGGAAGCCCTTTTAGGGGAGTCCGCCTGCCCCCCGAAGCGAATGCCCCCACCAAAACGAGGAACAGCCCGGGATTTTTCCCGGCCATGGCAAGAAAAAGTTGAAAAAATTTGGTTTTTCCATTAATCTTTGGAAAATGGAAAAATCGGGTTTTTTTTGGCCCGAGAAATTTCCCGGATCCGTAAAGTAATCCCCGGGCCCGGGTCAAAAGGATTTCCCCGGTAATGGAAACTTGGCCAAAAATAGAAGTTTTTTTTGGTTAAATTGTTGGACTTTGGAAAAATGAAAATTATTGGTCCCCCCTCCTCAAATGAAAGGGGCCTGGCTTAACTTTAATTTTTGTGAAAAATTTAACCGGAAACTTGTCCCCGCCCAAAAGGAAAATTTTTTCCCGTGATGGTCACAATCATCCAAAATTGGTCCCCTTGCGGGATCGAGAGGTCCCCCTGCCCCTTTAAAAAACCGCGATTTTTTTTGGATTGGTTTTAACTTTCCCCCCAAATTTGGGGCCGGGTCGACGCCGTATCACGAGACTTTAGAAAAAATGTTTGCTTTTTTTTTTGAAAATTGCGGGCCGTCAACTGGAACCAAACAGTTTTTTTAAGCACAAAATTAAAACGAAATCAACGGGGGAAGGAAGGGCCCCAATTAAGGTGGAACCGACGCGGGGTCCCCCCCCCTTGAAAAAATCGGAACCCTTCCTTTTTCCCCTTTTGAAATTTTGGGGTAAATCCCCCCGCAACATCAAAACCCCCCTGGTTTTCGAATTCCGATGGTTCCTTGGGGACGGAAAACCCTTTCGTCCAAAAGCGAACCCTGGGTCATCGGTGCCGAGGGCCCGGGCCCCCAAGTGATGACCGGGTCCCAACCCGTTCCGGAGTTTAACGACGGCCGGCAACCCGCAAAAACCAAGAAATCGGCCCGAAAAAACGGGGAAAACGAAAACCCTTACCGGAAGTAAAAACGGACCCTCGCCCGGCCTGCCCCCTTCCTCGCCTTGGAAACCGAAAATCCCACCGGGCAAAAATGTCGCACCGAGTAAACCAATAACGACGACTGGAACCCCAAAAAGTCCACCTTTGGCAAACCACCCAACCGTCGGCGGAAAGTTTTTTTTTCCCCCCACTCACCCCGGCCCAGTAAAAAACGATTTTACCGGAACCTCAAAAACGGGGAAATTGGGTTTTCCTAGTTTTCCACCGGATTCGTGGGCGGGAACAACGTTCGAGTTAAAAACGACCTACGGACCGAAATCCGGCCCGCCAGATCGGAAGAAACGTTTTTGGTTAACGACGGCCCCCGGCACGGGGGCTTTTGTCCCCCAAAACACCGAATCCAACCCCACGCGTTCCGAACCATCCGCCCCGAATTCGAATGTACAAAAGCAAGTCCCCGCATGGAAATTTCAAGCGCCAATACACTTAACCCATTTTTGGAAAATGCCCCCCTCGAAATCCGCATTGACCCGCCCGGTGTCCCCCCCCGGACTTTTTTCCAAACGGTCACCCAGCCCACCACCCCCGAAGTGAACGACCCCGTCACGCCTTTTTGACGTTCCGCCCCCTTAAAACGAATGCCCGGAACCAATTCGCCCCCCCGGGTGGTTTCCCTCCCTGGTCCGCCGTTCGATCGGCCCGGCGCGCCGCCCCGCCGACTTCCCCGTAAACGGATTTACGGTCCCCCTACACGGAAAACCGTGGAACCAAACTCCCCGCAACGGCCTTGGACCAGTCCCCCCCCCGGTCAAAATGGAAACGAATCCCGGTTCGCCCTTTTCAAAAAGGACCGTTTCGCCTGGGGGTAAAGCGGGTTTTCTTATCTGCGTGGTTTTGACCCCCTGGCCGTTTCCGTTTTTAAGGGCCCCCCTGGTTTGGGTTTTTTCGTTCCACCCTTTTTACAAGGAGAAAACCCCAAATGGGTTCCGCTGTTTTTGGCCCCAATCTCAACTCGCCGATCATGGGGGGTCCCGCCCCCCGACTTTCCAAGGCGGTTTTGGAAGAAACGGCTTTTTGGGCAAACAGACCGTCCGCCCCAGTTTCTGTCGCATGAAAAATTGGCCTCCGGTCCCCGGGCTTTTCGTTTTTTACAATTGGCGACCGCAAAAAGGGGCCCTCCCGAAAACGAAAATTCAAACAAGAAAGAAAATCGCGGGGTTGGCATTTGGGGGTCCGCTTTGTTCGAACTTGGCACCCCACTCTTGGAACTTTGCCCGGGGAAGCCCCCGTCAACAGGCGAATGATCAAGATTTGAATGGCCCCCGGCGGGAAGCGGAATCCGTTTTTTCCGCTTTGGAAAACACGGAAAAATTTTTCCCCCCACACAACCTGTTTTTTCCAAAACCTTCCGATTCCCCCCCTTCGCCAACGTCCCAAGCCCACCACCCGTTGGGAGAGGGCCAATCCAAAAAAATGAAATTTTGCCAAAGTTTCGCCCCGGCAAAAAAGGGAATCCCGCAATCTTTCCGGGTTTTTTAACAACGCAGCCCCACCGACAATGGCCGGAAAAAGTTTTTTCAATGGGTCCCTCTCCGGGAATCGTGACCGCCAAAGCAACTTTCGAGCGGAATTTCCCTGTTTTCCTCCAAGGCCATTTTTGGTTTTTTCCGTGGGGTTTTCCTTCAAAATCGCAAGCCCGTGGGTAACTCTTGGGTTCCCACAGATCCTTGAACAATTGTGGGGAAAATCAAGACGGCCCACTCTCCCAATCCTGGTCCCCCCCCAAAACCGACCTCGAAAACGGAAACCGGTTTTGGAAAAGCCTCAGCCCGCAAACAACCGGAAGCAAACTTTCGGAAAAATTGAATTTCCGCCCTTTGGAGTTAGTTCATGAATGCTTTCGGCGGTGGTTCCAGATTTCCGAAAAGGTTTTTCCCCAAAGGGCCCGACGAAAAACGATTACCTCGGGATCCCAAACATCAAAAAAAAAGCCCCCCCTTTTTTGAAAAATTTTCAAGCCAATTTTTTTTTTTTTGAGATAACCACGAACCGCCAAGGGCCTTTGGATAAGAAAAGGCCTTGCGTTTTTTTTTTTTTATTGGGCTTATGCCCGGGGAATAAAATCTACAACATGGCTTTGAACCGCGAAGGAAAAAAATCAAAAAAAATCGACTTTGGCCCAAAGGCGTTTTTTAGAATTGAACGTTGAAAGCTTTTGGAAATTAGCCCGTGCCAAAAGCAAACCAGCAAAACAGCAAGACGATCGGAAACAACTGGGGGCCGGGGGGTGAAAGAAACTTTCCGCCTCTCCCTTATATCAAACCGCAAGTTTTTCCTTTCGGTCCCAGTCCCACGGAGCCGGCCCACGGTCCCCCCGAACGAATCCCCGCAAAAGTTTGCAATTTGGTTTTGAAAAGTGGTGGAAAGAACCAAGCCAAAAAAAAGGCCCGAAAAGGTCCCCCGAAAGCCCAGAAAAACCAAGAAAAGGAATTCCGCCCTTTTAACCGGGAACCCCCGGGACGCCGGAAAAACGAAAAAAAAAGAAATCCTCCCAAACCCTAACGGCACACTTGCCGCCGTGGAAAATTTTTGTTTTCGACGCCGACCGTCGCCCGAAGAAAGGAATTCGGGCAATCTTGTCCCCGTGTTTGTTTTCCAGGACGAAAGATTGCCCCAATCCATCCGGAAACCAGAAACAAAATCAGCCCGGAGCGAGTGGGGAATTTTTGGATTCCCAGCCGGAGATTTGTTTTTTTTTCGGTTTTGGGAAAAAGATTCCGTCCCCGGGCCCCGAAAAACGGTGCCTGCCAAGC
>Ga0163217_1041409_pt1 | contig 18842 bp, 13 predicted proteins | sample SynspAceP_FD_185933 | JGI IMG/M metagenome (GOLD analysis project Ga0163217, IMG submission 185933) | Saline lake microbial communities from Ace Lake in Antarctica - Synechococcus sp. Ace-P (PacBio error correction) | ecosystem: Environmental > Aquatic > Non-marine Saline and Alkaline > Saline ...
ACTGGGGCACTCCCTCTCTTGGAGCTACCACTATTTCTATATTTTTTTTTGTTTTCATCTATTTGTCTTCATTAATTTACCTTACAATATTAACAAGAAACCTTTTTCCTGTACATTGATGTTGATAAGAACGAACTTAGTTTTGGTTTAAAGTTTTTTTATGCGCCCAATTTCTTTCCGCACTCTACCTTAGGCTTTCCCTGGGTGTAATGCCAAATAGGAAGCTATCATCCATTGTGGTAATACCCCTTAGGGTTTAGATCAGGATATAATGTTATAGAAATTCATATATCGGTTTCGGCACTGGCACTTTAATAAAGGTTGAATTTCTTTTTTGTTGATGTCGAATATGACTTCTGCAGGGCAATTTGATTTATATTTTCCTGCAAGAGGAACTGATTTTCACTGGCTTCATTAATAAAATCGGAACTTTATTAAGACCTATAATCAGTGTCCTCAATGGCATCGATAAACAAATCTGATGGTTTCATTATAAAAAAGTACTGCTGCGATCGGACACGATCAATTTTTCTGAACCAAACTGTATATAATATGTTTTCCCTGCCAGGGTTGTCCACCGTATACGAGGCAAGAGACCTTTTTTCCAACAAAAAAAGGAATGGTGGCAGAACCTTCTTCCGGGAAACGCAGTAGGAAACCATTCCCCTTTTTCTATGGTTTTCTAAACTTTTACTTTTTTTGATCAGGAGTGAAAATTCCGGTTCAGGTATATTCGCCTTGGGCTTTTTAAAATATTTAGTGAAATTTTGCATATAACTTATATTATTGGGAATTTTTTCTCATTTTAAAATTGTAGGTATGCATGAATTGTACCAATTCTGGATAGTACGTCCAGATAGTAATTTTATGCCCTTAAAATTAATCGACATCGCTTAATATATAGGGCAGGACTTGCCTGTTTTAATGCGGGCCTAAATTGTTCCCAAAACCTGTTGTTTTGCTGCTTATGGATAACCACGGAACATAATATAAATCGAGAAATTTAAGTTTTCCCTGGGAAGAAAAGCCAGTTAAGGGCATATCTCCCTCCCTGCCAGAATCATACTTATAGTGATAACTACCAAAACCCACAATACTTTCGCGCCCACATCACAGCCGGTTCTTTGGTGGTTCGTTTAAATAATTCCAATAAGGCATTGACGTCCTTTTCCTCCGCTTTTTCCTTGCCTCTCAAAAGAGTTTAAAACGAACTTACGGATTTTGTTATTTGGTTTTGTTTTGTTTCGGAACATCACCTGGGAATTTCGTTGATTAAATTTACTAAAAAAAAGATGTAAAACTGCTGCGCTTCTATGCATTAATATTTCTTGATTTTATGATTTTGGTTGGTTGCATCTTTGTTTCTGACTTCCAGATTCGTCTTTAATATTAAATCTAAGGCAGTAAATAATAAACACGTATTAAATGAAAAAAATAACACTATTAAGTATAATGATTGCTGGTATCTTTTGGGATGCAGGCACAGATCAACACACCGCAACCTAGTCCTTCAGCGACACTTATCAAAAGGTTGGATAACCGATGTTAGCTGTTGAGTATTCTAGACCATCTATGCGCGGTAAGCACTATTTTTGGGTTTGCGTACCCATATGATAAATTTAAATGGACGGACAGGTGCTAAGCACGGAACTAACAGTTACCTTTAGTGAAAATGGTAAAAGAATTGTAATAAAGAGCTTTAAAGCTGGGTCTTAAATGCCATTATTTACCAAACCAGGCGCTACCTCTTGGGAAGTTTACTTTTATAACGAAGCCGATGGTGGAGGAACGCCAGCAACTTGGGACCCGAAAGTAAGCGGTTGCTGCCAAACACTTGCTCAAGTGCAAAAGATGCCAATGGAGGTTGGAAACCTTTACCATTTCTATCGATGATCTTTCCGACAACGCTGCACTAGGATGCTTTGGGCAGATGTGTATGTAGGGGTTAAATTTGATGTCCTTACAGACCAAAGCAGTTACAGTGGCCAATAGACAAAGTCATGAAAGGGGCCTGAATGCCATGATTATTATGCACTGCCATAATATTATATGAAATTCGCGGGAAAGGATATAACAATAGCCAACAGAATGGATGGCAAGGCCATCGAGTTTGCGTATGAGCCTGCAATTTTGGCAATTAAGACAACAATCTTTATATACCCAAGGCTTGGAGATAAAAAAGCAGGCTATTGAAACTCGCAAAGATCTTTTGGCTGCCGCTGAGGCTGCCAGGGAATGCGGACTACGTAAAAATGAAATCCAGGGACTCCTTGAAAGAATGGGGGGCTAAGTAGTATTTCAAGTATAATAGTAAATAAAAGGCTCACTGAATATGTGAGCCTTTTTTTTTTTGGTTTTAATTTTAAAAAAAAATACCGTTTGTATTGATGTCCGAAAGGGTTATAAGGATGTCCCTTGGAATGATGTCAATTTTACAAATACAATAATATTGGCTTGCTCGCCTGTCATTAATTTTCCATAAGGAATTATTCAAACCACTTTTGGGTTCTATTTCCTTTTTGTGGTTCAGGAACGTTGTTGTACAATGCTAAAACGCTACTTGGCTGTTTAATTACCGTTGGTATTGGATTCAGAAAGTTTGACTTAGTAAAAGCTCCAATTCTCGCCTTCCCTAAATTTTTTAAGTGAACAAGAGTTGCATAGGTCATTTGGAATAACCGTGATTTTTGTTACCAGTACTGGTTGTGATATAACAATCGGCTAAATATTGTTTACTTGGTTAAAGATCGTTCAGCGATCATTAAACTATAAGCCAGTTAAATAATCTTGTAATCTTTCATCTGCATGGAAGGCTTTCCCAACCCCAAGAATTTTCCGGACCATTCTTTGGAAGCTTGTTAAAGTGCTATTGCCTTTTTTATAATTCTTGGCTTTGATACTTTCCAATGCCAAAAAGAGATGAGCCTGGTTATAAATGTGTTTACTTTCAGAAGCACTGTTCAAAGGTGTATTTTGTATGTCTTTTAAGACTTCTACCGTTTTTACATATTGAACCGACTAAACAAGGAATGCCTTTCATAAAATCTATGAACCTAAATTGGCATTTTTTGGATAATTTGATATCGATTTTTTGGTCCAATTTAAATGCGGATTCATTTTTTATCATTGTTAAGAGAATTGAACCAATTCTTCCCTGAGGTTTCCAATCGGAATCGTTTAATTGCAGTGCCCTTAAATAATCTTTTTCATTGCTGGAATAATCTTCATGTTCAAATTTCTAGCCCTAAAGCGATAAAAATGTCCGAATCTGGTTCATTTCCAACATCTTTTTAGAAGTTTTTAACCCGAGACTTTTTTTGGCCACAGCTATGTAATTCCTGTGGCTAGATAATATTTTCAATTTCAACTCTTCATTTTTAGACCAATGCCCACTGCAATACCGGTATGGGTTTGGGGGTCATAAGGGAAACAAAATCGATTTGTATTGTAAAGTGTTCAACAAGAATTTAATTTACGAGTCAAAATCTATTCCTGGTTTAAGTAAGTTGCCCAGATTCGTCTTTACATTGTTTTTTTGGATAACTTATACCTCCAATTGCATCATTTTCAAATTCCGATACTATTAATAATAAAATGGGCCAGTTCTAAAATGGATTCATCAGGAATTCATTATAAAGTTGGTGGGTTTGTTCAATGGGGTGTTCCTGTCCTAAATTGAGATTCAATTTGGGCAAAATGATTTAGTGGGATTCTTATTTAAAACCTGGTAAACTCCAAATAAATTCATTCACGCTATTATTCTTCCTAACACAAGGCAATTTAATTTTCCTCGGCATTCAAGGTATCAGGTGTTGTAGTTCTAAATGCCTTATTTCGCATATTGCTGCCGCTTGGTCATGTTCTGAGTAAATAAATACATCTCGGCATTTGGGCATAAGAAACAGATTTAATTTTCATGCTTTCTGGCTGCCCATCCAAAAGATTCCCAGCATAATATAACTCACTTTGGGAACGATTATAATTCCCGCCAAGTAATTGCTTCGACCGCATAAGTATCCTGTTTTTAATACCCTATTTACATATTTCATCCAAAGGTCATAATTGGTTTTACGATACTCTCCAATTCCGCTAATTTCAAGCAAAACCTTCTTGATGGGAGGGATCAAGGTCCACCAATTCTTTTAATTTGTATCAGCAGTCATAGTCCCTCTAAATTTATAGTGCCTCCCAACCTTCATGTATAAGTTTCGGCTTTGCAGAAACCCCTTTATTCTGTTTTTCATCATCAAAAAAGGTCGTTTTTTATTAGAGTTTCCTTCACCATTGGACGAATAATAAAGCTTCTTATCACCCAATTGCAACACAATTTTCCCCTGAGACTTGTATAGGAAATTTGTTTGAAAATATTTCCATGGGCTTTAAGTTAATGTCTCCAAATAGCACTGCCCATTTACTACTAACTTGTAATTTATCTTTCAGGAACTGCAATGCATTAATTCCTATCATAATAGTTCTTTATCTAATCCTTTACATTGAGCACCCGTATTCGTTTGGCATCCTACCATTCTCCAATTTCCTTGAATGGAACCAATTTCCTTTCCAACATCCATCACATATGGTTCAAAAATTAGCTTGGGAAAATAGGATTGGTTTCTCGGCGAATATTGATTTAAAAGGCGTCCTCCTGAAATTCCCAATATACCTGTCCATCGGAATCTGTAGCAGATCTTTCCCAAAATGCCCCACCAGACCCTTGCCCATGGACCATAACCAAGTTTTCTGGTCCGGGGCATTTCTTCATAGGGTGCCAATGTCCAAAACCAATTTACTGTCAAATGATAATAGTCCCTCCAAAGAAAGTCCTTAATAATTCTCCTACTACATGTTCGAGATATCCTTATCAAAATTATTGTTTTAATAAGCGCAGATTCCGCCTTCGGCATCTATCGGCCAATGGTTGGCTGCTCCGCCGTGTTCCAAACCAATTGAATTTCCAGATATATGACATTCCAGGGTCAATCCGTACTACAAGCCGCAGTCTGTCAATCCAGTTGTAATAAGATTCATTATCGGGCGAGCCGTTATACAGGAGGCATTGGTCTCAAAAATAAGCTTGTCTCTTTTCGAGCCTAATTTCTACCCTCCAATCGGTTGTGGAGGAAGGTCGAGCTACCTACAACGCACTGACACTGCACTTTATTTGTTTTTACCACATAATTCTACCAGGAGTAGCTGTAGACGGATGATGACCTCAATAATCCCAAAATTGAATTCCAAATTCCTCCGGAAGTCCCAGGACCGCGCTTGAGAATATTCCGGAACTTGACCACTTCATTTTTATAAAGGAATTCTTCTCCTGTACTTTTCTCTATAGCTCCCCAAACTTTCCCTGCCTATTTCGGGTAGCAACATAGACTTTAATATATTCGTTCTCAGAGTCACTACTTTCCCAATTTTTCTTTTTTGAAGTATTTCATACCTTCAATTTTGGAAATATGGAAAAATTTTGGCGTTGTCCGTAGAAGAAATAGGCACAGGATTTGGATTGCCTGTAGTCCATAGGTTGTCCAATGACATTAAATTCTTCCTTAATGGTAACGGACCCCGATTGGACCACATTCCCCAACATAATCCCATCGCAATTATTGGCTGATACTACTTTGTTTCAATTTTCTTATTAATTTAGTTGATTTATTTTATAACGTTGCAATGCCATCAATTATTCCTCATGAACAAAACCACTTTGGGTTTTATCAGCTTTACATCAATTTTGGTGACATCTTATTTCTCCATCAATGTTTTAAACCACTCTCCATTACCGGCCGGTCTAAAATTTCCTTTACCGTTTACGCTCTTCCAATTTAATAGAACTAGACCTCTTAATTGGCATCATACCTTTCCAAGATTTCACCTAGTTTCCAAAGAAATTGCCTCCCATAATAATATCTTTCATTACCATCATATTAATGTCATCCGTTGAATCCATAGATGGGTGAACAAATTGTGTTTGAAGGGGTAATGGGGACTAATTTAAATTTGCCATTTCCCAAGGTTTTTCATAATAGCTTGGTGTCAAAATTTTTGGCTTTTAAGACAGTTGGCTTCTTTTAATTCAGCTTGCGCCTAAAAATATCTGTTAATTTTCGCAGAGGCGTTAATCGGAAATATTTAAATATTTTCCTTTAAGCCAACTTAATTGTCCTACCATATCATTTTCCGAAAAAAAAAGGAAATTCTCTCCCATGTTATAGAACTCATAATAGGTCCAAAGGAACCATTGTTATCAAAATCTTAGTATACAAACAAACTGGCTCGGCTATAGATGTTTTTTAATTGGCATTTCCTACGAAGTTTTCCAATGATATAATCCCAGTAATCACCATCCTTGTCAAAATCACCTTGTTCAATAGTGTTCCACCAAAACCTTCTGAATCAATAAGGCCATTATTTTCGGAGAGCTCCACCAAGTTTTGCTTCCACGTTTTTGTTGAAAGGTTCTGATGCCCATCCATTCTCCAACAATAATAAGGTCATTAATTTTTATCGTTATCAAAATCGGTCATATAGCGTCCGTAAAACCATTCCGGGATATTCAAGTGCCGGAATTTACTGCCGTAGTGATATTCCTTAAAAATCCTTTTTCCCATTATTTTTCCTAAATATACTTCTTGGTGAGTAGGGTAATTTGCCCAGGCACCAAACTAACCGCCTTAGGACACAGATCTAAATCCCCATCCATCAATATCAAGGCCTTTTAACACATGAGCCACTCATAAAGCATCGTTGTAATGCCGTAACCTTTAGTAAGTTGCCCCTGCATCGTTCAATGGGTATAGCCTGTCCCTGTAATTCTAAAGGAGCCTTCATCAAGATCATTGCCACACTTACCACGTATAGGTCCAAATCGTTTTAAGTCGTTGTCCGCATCAAAGAAATAAAAACACCAATTTCCTCTGACCCTTTATCGGTAAAAATATTTTTTCATTGACGGCCAAAAACCTTCCCTTTTTTGTTTGAACGAAACATTTTACCATCACTCCTTTTGGCACCTCCAACATATATATCTTCCAACCATCCATTATTTATGTCGGCTTTTGGCGATTTTTTGGACGCTTGGTAAGATAATTTGTGGGGCAGTAAATTGTTCCCTTTTAAATCGTTTATAAATCATTTTTCCAAGTGTTTGGTAGGGGACAAGGCTATCCTCTTAGTCTATTAATTGGGTAAAAATAGTATTCCCGAACTAGTGCTTGGGAAGTATTCCTCAGTTAATAGTGGCATCCACTTTTGATTAAGGGAATGGTTTGATCGGATTTTTACATCGGTCATACTTGAAGACCTTGCATCTGGCCCAGATAAATTTTAAGGCCATCGATTTATCTACTGTCCGCGAGGCAAAATTTAGATTAAAATCTAACCGAAGGATGAAATCCCTCTTGGTAGGCATCAGTTTCCCTGCATCAGTATTTCATTTCCAAATAGTTAACACCAAAAACTTTTTGAGCCAACCCGCAAAGGTGTTTTCCCCTTCTTCCTTTAAAATTGATTTTCAAATGATGGTTACTTGTTATGTAAATCCCTATTATTTCTGTAAACAAAAGGATATTCGTCTATATGGTTGACCACAGATCCAGATTCACCATCGTTATCCGCAAATCAGCGTAAACAGCACCATTGGAGAGCGATTTTCTGATCTAGGCCCCCATTTTTTGTTAACTTTGGTAAAGTTTCGCGTCCATTAATTGTTGATAGGTATAATTTTTCTTCATGAGTAGCCCGCATTGTTCTCCAAAAGATCTGTAATTGCCGTTTCAACCCTGTTTTTATTTTGCCATTGATTCGATCGCTGTAACGGCATATATTGTAAAAATCCATATTGTATCAATCCGCTTTACCCGCCTTGGTTATATATAAGATGCTTGAAACCATCATTGTCCCAAATCTGTAAAAGGGAAGCCCAACTCCGTCTTGTATTGGATACCCCCGAAAATTGACCAATTTCCTGAAAATGATTGCCCTTGATTGTTCAAATCATCATGTTTGTCTCATGGTCTGATAATAAAATCCAGATTTTTTCCAGAAGCATTTTTTATCATAATTGTCGGTGACCGAGACCATTTTTAGGCGGTAAGTTGTTTCTCAGGAGCATGTCTAAGGTCATAATTCCGTATACCCATCAAATTATTGATATCCCCACGTCGACCCCTTGAAAAATGGGAAGTAATGCCCTATATATTTTTCCACAGCCCTTTCAGTAAAAGTACGTCATGGTTATTGATATTAAATAATGCCTGTTCCTAAAATCGTTTGAGAATAAATATCTGGCCAGTTGTCATTATTATATCCGATACTGCGATACCAAGTTCAAAACCCAATACATCTGAAACAAGACCAGCCATCATTCACTAACATTGGTAAAATTCCCATTATCGTTATTATAGAGTCGAATCTTCATAAGCAAGGATTTCTTTGCTGTTTCAGGTTAATGTTTGGATATTCGCCTAAAACTGGAAATAGTTCTGAGAGGAATGATTAACGCACATATAAGATCAAGATCTCCGTCCGGTCATAATCAAAAAAACACCTTGTGAGGAATAACGGCATCGTCCAAGCCATATTTTCCGCTGGCTTTTTCAAAGAAAAGGTAAATCCGCCGATTATTTATGAAAAGTAAGTTTTTTCTTTTGTAATCAAATCTTTGGCTGCTGCCCTGGCAGAATAGATTATCCAAATAACCAATCCCATTAACATTCTGCCATACGTGTTCCCGTATTCCATAAAACCTTCAGCAAATACCCTGCTTTTTTTCTGCAATTTCTTTGAAATTTAAAGTTTTCCTTTATTAATGTATAAATCTAACTGCCAACCATGCTTCCTGTAAAATAGAGGTCAGGAAGACCGTCGTTATTAGGTCACCTCACAGAACGCCACCACCATTGTAGATAGTAACCATAGGTTAAAAATATTTAAACTCTTCGGTTTCCCTTTAAAAATAGGTTTTAAAAGTAATTCCAGTGTATTGCTTGGGCATTAAGGAAAACATTTTACTTTGATTTTACCTTCTCTGACAAGAAAGAAATATTACTTGTTGTGAGAAATCAGCATATTTGGTGATTGTAAACTTACTCATATTAAGAAGGAATTTAGCACGATTGGCTAGAATTTCCATTTGTTAGCGTATTAGCGCAAAACTTAAACCTAAACGGCTAAATTAAAGGAAGGTAAGTTAAGCATTTATGGGGACTCGCCAATATAAATGAATAGGTTTTAAAATGAATTTTAAGTTCAGTAAATTAGTGGCAATATCTGTATAGTACAACCTTTAGGTATTAAAAAAACTGTGATTAAAAATCACGGTTTTCTATTTAATTACTAATAATTTGATATTTAATTATCCAACAGTTTGTCCGCCAGTATCAAAAACCATAACCTAGTGGCTATGTTGTCCGGACCACCTAATTTGCTTGTTGCATCTGCAACACAGCTGCGTTACCTTCTTCGTTCAGCATTCACAAATGGCATTCTTTTTAATAGCCTCTCCTGGAGTATTACACCCCAATCAGCAATTACTGCTATTTTGGTAACAACCTGGAAGGTAGTTTAGGATAACCCGTTCTTCTGTAGTTGCCCAAATGCTTCCATTTCATTGTAATAGGCAGCAATCCATTTTTGGGTAATAATTTTTCTCAATTTCCAACCTCATTACTACACTAGCAGCTTCCATCCCAAGCTATACGGTTGTGGTATTTGATTAACAAAAATCGTTAATCCGCACCACAGCGATTGGATCAATTGTACGGTCTATAGGTCAAACTTGTGTAATTGTCCCTAAATATGCGTCTACACCACTGCACCCATAGTTTCAAAAGGAAGCCCCTTACGACCTGCCTCATAATTGGATTGTGCAGTCAACCGGCACCAGTCCAATTACGTAGGGCAGCTTCTGCTTTATGAAGAGTACTTCATCTGCGCTCATTACTTTTACGCTTAAGTTAACTTTAACCCGGATCAATTAAAATAGATCGATAGTAGAAAAAACTTAATCGTCATCTTGGCAAAACCAATTCGGCGCCGTTACGGATGACCCTTATGAGGCATATCTGGATGATCGGTAACCAAAAGAATATCTGTTACTGGATCAAAGAACGGTGCAATTCTGTTATCTTTGTAACCTATCAATATAGATTCCATGGTCGCACTCATTCTAGTATCCTCCACTCAAAACAAATTTGGGCTGGGTGAAATTTTTCCGCCGTACAAAGAAATGTTTGAAGTTCATCGGCGGTTGGTCCTCAATTAATCCAACTGGATCGGCTAACGCTTTTTCTCCCTGTGTTTTGGCCATAGCAGGGGCTACCTTGGAGATACGCATAGCCCAATTGTAAATCTTAGGGAAATTGGCATACCTTGCCCATTTTACCACATCACCGCCATAACTAGCAAAAAGTTGTTTAAACCACATAGTCGTTATTAGCACTAAAATTTTGCAATTATTCTGTCCAAATCACTAAAGAATCAGTATATAACGCTTCTTCGCTATCATATAGAGCACTTTCCGTAGAACCATAATTGGTATAAAAGAATAGGTCCATAATAGGTAGTAACCCGTGACAGGAAAACAATTCTAATTAATTGGCCCATTCCACAAATACGTCCATAACCATACTGCTGCAGCAATATCAAATAACCTGTTTGGCAAGGTGCCATAACATTGTTATACTCCCTGCCCCAATAGCCATTCCAACGTAAAGTGTACATAGGTAGTGTTTTTTACACGCCTACAATGGGGTTAAGGAGTAGCCAAATGCTGCCGGCAAAGGTAACATTGGTTTAATTATGATCCCCTGGTTACCAATTATTGGCCCAGCATTGAAGAATAAAACGCACCAACGTGTTGAAATCCTGCTTAAGAATTCTCCCGATATTTGGAAATATGGATTGGTATTCGTCTTCAAAATTCGTTGGTACATGCACCTAAAGGCAATAACCATTGTAATTAGATATATTAACTTTTTCATCTTTTATAAATTAGAATGTTTACTTTAGATTAAATCATAAGTTCCTGTCCGAACGGAAGATTAAAGTTATCCAATCCCTGACATATTTGATTGGTACTCATTGCCAATTCTGGATCAAAAAGGTGCTTCTTACTGGATAAAGAACAAATTGTTACCAATAAACAGAATTGAGGCGCTGAATAGGCATAGCCTAAATGTGGAAACATCAATATTATAACCCAGAGACAGTTTGGCTCAACCTAACGTTGGTACGGTCGTAAATATATGCCATCTCCAATACCGTTTCTATCGCCAACAAGCTCTAAGACCCAAGTTCAGCATCCACTGTTGTTATGGGCGGCTCCAGAAGTCTGGTCTACACCGTTTACAACTAACACACCAGCATCCCGGGCATCTGCACTCTTTGTGAAACCCCAGCCCATCTAAAGCATGGATTCAGTTTCGACTAAATACTTTTACCTCCAATTTACCAATTTATTTGCATACCAAGGTTTTAAATTCTTGACGCTTAATATTGTTGTTCCACCCAAGGGTCCATTCAGGATCCAAGTTTTTCCCAGATTACTCTGAAGTAGCAGTTCTTTAATGGTTTTCCAGCATCAAAATAAAGATACGTCCTTGGTCATCCTTTAAAAATTTAAGAACATAACATCGTTTGAATGCGGCCACCTCTACCAATTTAGAGGTTAGCCCTCAGAAGAACCTAGGTTAATTATCTTGGTCATCAATCAGGTCCCTATCTACAATTTCGTTGGTATTTTTTAGTACCAAGTTAATGCCGTTAACCCATTGAAGATCTTTCAGTTTTAACAGGCGTTGCCAGCTAAGTTTATTTCCACCCTTTATTGGTTTTTTTTTTTTTTATTTCCCCTGCGATTAAATGAATTTGGTAGTAAAACCACCTTGCAGATTCAGACGATAATAAAGGCACATTATAAAGCCTGGATCAGTACTAGTTAGGCTATAATACTAAGGTCCAATCCTAAACGATTTTGGAAAAAATCTCACCAATCAGCACCAAATCCAAACTGGTAATGATTTCTGGTTTGCAATCCAAAAATGGCTTTACCGTATTTCTGTTTACTCCACCACTCCAGTAAACTGGAATTTTGTGGGTTTATTCGGTTAATGGTACCTCGTTAGCCTAACCTGGGTATAGAAGCCCTTATTTCCCAAAACTTACTGCCCTGGCATGGTGAACATTTCCACTCCATAAAGCGGTAACACCTACAGAAAGGATAAAAATAGGAATCATTTCACAGTAAGTGGCAAGGTGGAAGCCCAGTCATTTCTACAGAAAGATCTAAGTACCACGTCTTAATAACCAAACTGAAATTTGGCAATGCCCTTGTTTAATTACAGACCCATCGTAGGTTGAACTACCTGCACATTAGTGGGCAAGTTTTGAAAATTAAATTTCATTTGGATAAAGTTAATAACCTACAGTTTCCCCGGTACTACACTAACACCATCTCCATAATACTGGTCTTTTATAACTTCCTCCCAATACAGGCATTTAAACTAAAAATCATCGCTTAAGGCCGGTGTCATAGCTTAATATAGCATCGGGTATAGACCAATCATCAATCAATACTTTCTGTAATCCCAGCACCTTTGGATGTACGTTGGTTGGATGTTTTGGAGGTAGCCGCATGCTGTTGTTCAATACTCTTTTATAGCAAATCGTAGTTACCCCTAACACTTTGCAAATTTGAGTTTTCGGTAATATCATATGCAATATTTAAGCTTCCAATAACCCTTTTGTTTTCGTCCGTTTTTTGGTTCCTTATTGATTAATCCAAAGGATTGGACTGGTGTGATCCCAACAAACCAAGTTTCTCTGCGCCCAAAGGTTTCTTATCTGTAATCGAAGGGTTTCATAATTATTCTGAAATTCGTAGAAAATTCCTATTTCTTGGGAACATATAAAGACGCAGTAAGTGGGTTTAAGTAATATCCCGCAGGCAGGCCCCTGTTTTCGTCTCTTCAAGAGCCAAAATAACATTGGAAGTAAATCAGTCACCTTTGTCGTTAAAAACAACTTTCGTTAGATTGTTTAAAAGGTAAAGGTTGTTTTTTCTGATACTCTATTTTTCGGTGTAATTCCAGAAGCAGAAATGTTAGCATAGGAAAAATAGGCGTTGTCCCTGTCTGTATCACCAACTTATAGTAACTGAATTATTGAAGTTATGTCCCTGTTTTGGAAAAATTCCTCAACGTATTCCACTTGCGTTAATTACCCAGGGGTTGTAGAACCAACTTCCTTAGCATTCCAATAGCAACCATATTTAAATTGCAAATCGGCAATTTCTTGAAGTGCTCAAACGAATAACCAGAATTTAAGCTTACGTATCTTTCAGAAAGTACCTTGCTTGGGTTGAATTACTACAACCCCGTTGGCACTTGACTACCGTATAATAACAAGCTGCCGGTAGAACCTTTTAGGATACTGATGTGGCTTTCCATATATCTGGGTTTATGGCGATAGTCCCGTCCCCAGCATCAACTCCCCCCACTTACCCGGGTTGACCACCTTTGTTTGTTGCCATTGGAAATACCAATCAATTACAAATAGAGGAGAACTATCACACCTTAGTGATATTGTTAACCTTCTAAGTCAATCTATGGTAGAACCACCAGCACCAGAGCTACTTTTCTAAATCTCTACCCCCTGCCTTACCAGAAATACTGTTCATAAAGTTAGGATTCTCTTGTGGCAGTCAATTTCATCGCCCCGAACTGTTTTTGTTGGGCATAGGTCACGTTTTTTTTCTTCCCTTTTAAGTACCTAAGCTGTTACAACAACTTCACCAAGTTGTTCTGCATCTTCCAGCCATAGTAACATTTAAGGTGTTCGAGGCCCTACAGTAAGGGATTTGTGATTTCATTCCAGAAAAGAAAAAACAATAAATTACGCTAGCCCGTTCAATGGAATAGTTACCATCAAAATCGGTCTGAGAGCCGGTAAGGTAGTTCCTTGTACCAATAGCGTTTACACCTGGTAGAGGGGAACGCATCGTAAGCATCGGTGACCGTTCCTGCACCCGTTTTTGCTTTGGCGCCAGTAAAGGATACGTCCCCATACCATACATAAAAATAATAGCAATTTTTTGATCATAATAAAGTTGTTTGACGTTAATAAAATAGTTGTTTGTTAATAAAATAAGTTAAAGGGTGAAATTACCTTTTTTTTTTAACTAACAAAATATAAATTTAGTGTTAATGGTGTTCGAAAACACATTAAATAAAACCTTTAATTTTTTTTAAAAGGTTTCGGTGAAATATAACTTCCTTAAATATAATATTGAGCATTTTCCAAGAAGTAAACAATATCTATAGGTAAGAATTTCCTGGGCAAGGTAAACTTTTGCCGAAACAGGAAATTTCAGCAAGTAGCTTTACCTTTAGATCAGGCCTGTCTATGGGGTTTTTTGGTGGAATTAAAAAATTATGGCACCCTCCTTGGAGAAACCGCATGTTTGGTTTTTTAACAATCGTTATCGATTACTGTGCTATTGCCTTGTTCAGTTTTTTGAAAAGCTTCGACCAATAAATACGCCTTTGAACTTGGTAACAAAAGAATGCGCTACATGCTTCGGATTAATTCTTTTAAGATTGGGAAACATCGGAGTTAAAAGAAGCTATTTTCAGCAAAAATTAAATTCTTTAGAGAATTCATTTTATGCCCATTACTGTCCCTTTCTTTCCCTAGAAAATTTTTGAACCATTTTCTTTAATTGCAATATGAGGCTCCTTATTGGATATGGATTATTTGCAATTTCATCATTCTCACCAATAATTTTATTCCTAAACTGGCGGGCTACCTCCGCTTTGCGCAAGGTCTTGACCTATAAAAATTTTGCTCTTTAATGCTATTATGTGGTTTTATGGAACAATACTTACGGATATTTTGTTAGGCCACACTCCCTTAAAAACTTCGTGAGATTCATTCTCAAAAATAGGTGCATTAAGAGAACGTCAGGCCTGTGATCAGAACCGATAGCTGTGATTGATTTAAAAAGAGATTTGTCATTAGGGTCATAAAAATATTTACTACTGAGACACCAAAGGGTGTAAAATTGATTTGATGCTTCAATTACGCTTCAATTGGCAAGGAATCAATAGGGATCTATATCGGGGTCGGGAAGTAATACCATGGATGTTAATAAGTTTGTTTCTTTTTAGGTTCCTGGCAAGATCGGATTGGGTTTATAGTCGATTTCCTTTAAAATTTTGTCAACTTTCTCGAAAGCCCTCCTGAGAAACCTTCTCGTTTAATGTAAATACCCCTATCCACTGTTCCTTGGAAAACATCCTGCCAATTTGGGCATGTCTTTATTTGTGTACTTTTCTTGAATTCATTATAAAAGGTAAAAAGAAGGGGAGGAATTTTATCATTAGGCATCTAATTTAAACCTATTAGTTAACATAAATGGTAGAAATAATCTTGTAATCTACTAAAACCTTTTTGAAAAGCTGTGCTCGAATCCTTAGGGGAAGCCTTGTCTTTTTGAAAATCAATTCCAACAAACATGATAACATATTAATACAGATTTATGGTTAATCTGGATGGTGATGCAGCGTTTTGTAAAATGGGGGACTAAGTCTTTATTGCGGGGTTTTTTTTAAAAAGAACGATCAAATCCTTCCAATACGTACCAATAAATCATTATTTAAACTACATCCGAAGGCATTTAGCCATAACGTAATGACATCCAGTCGTAACTCCATCTATAATAAACAATGGCATGGGTTTATTAGGGCAGCTACAAAAACGGCATTGCCTTTAATAAATTTGAAAAAGAAGGCAATTAGAAACATGCCATACATTCCCATAAAATATGGAGCCTATGATTTTTACTAGTTGAATAAGGTTATCAAAAAAGGTTGGCAACATTGGCAAATTGAAATTGCAATTTGCCCCCCACATTAGGGTAACAACTTCGGAAACCTCTTACATAGTGGCGCCTGAGTAAATTCTCCTTTTATAATTTCGTTATACAATCTGAATGGTGTATTACATATCACGTCATTAGGAGGAATAACGGACCAATGCGTTATTCCCGAAGCGGTGGAGGACCATGGCAGCCGAAAGATTACAGCCAATAGAAGACCAATAAGTTCCTTTTGGTAAAAAATTTAAAATGAAATGGATAACACATAATCTTTGTCATTGGCTCTACTTGTCATTTGCCATGGAAAGTTAATGCTTGCGCAGCCTTTCTGTTTTCCTTATCCTTATTTGTTTATATTAACGATGTGTTTGGGCATCTTCAATAGTCATCGTAATTCCTAAGGTCCCAAGGCCCGGAAAAATTTAATTTTGGGCAACATTCTTTTTCGCCTCCAATACTTATGTTTCTTCCTGCAATAGCTTATAATCCCCCGCATGGAAGATTCCATTATAGCGTAGTAGCACTGGATTGAAGTTTAAAGGGAAATGGTTGAACGAAAAAATATAAATACGCATTCACCCACCAATAAGATAAAAAATTGCATGGGTATCTTTTAAACATCCATTGGAAAATTAATCAGTTGGCTCTCCGTACCGTTTTGCCAGAGAGATATCTTTTCCTGAACTTTGATCAGTTCCAAAATAAGCTAAGGCAAGAAATAGACCCACCTGTAATTTCACTCCAAAATGTATAACGGCTTGTGGTGTTAACAACTAAAATCCAAAATATTAAGCTTATCGCTGGCAGCCAAGCAATCTTAAGGGCCTTACTAAACGTAATATTCCTTCCCGGTAAATACCCTAGATAAAGAAAAAGCTATAAACATCCCCGGTCATAATTATAACATCTGCTGCTTATGGGTAACGCTAACGGCCTTTGTACCACCGGAGACGGTATAGAATAATAACCGGATGCTATCAAAAGAAATTCAATGTCTTTAAATCCCAGCCCAGTACTGCGGAAAGGTATAATAGAAGGTGCATAAATGGTAATTCCTGCGGCAAGTTCCACGTTTGGGTTAGAAATAATAGGGCAGCTTAAAGGTCCTGGTTTTCTTTTTTAAATCGAATCTATTTTCTAGAAATTCATAACGCGGTGTAAACCTTTAAACTTGTGATAAATAGGGACAAATACGATACAAATAAATAATCATTGCCAGGGGCAGGCCCGAAATAGAAATTGAACAAATTCCATTCCGTCATGAAAAGCCTGAACCAGGCGTGGATAAAAAGGTGATCGGCACTGGCTTGCGTGGCCATAACAGAGAGACCCTATGGTCACCATTTGGCATCGTGCCGGCCAAGCCACATAGTCCTTTAACATCTTTACTTCCTTTAAGTTTTCCAAACCGTGCCCACAATGAAAAATAAGGGTTCCAATAAGTATAATCCCATTCTACTGTAGCCATATTATCGGTTTCCGGAACATTAAATTAATAAAAACAATAATATTTATAATGATTTCAGTACTAAACGCGAACTGTATATTCCTTTTTCCCCAATCAAATTTCTCGAACATAAATATTCTTTTGTTATTGTTTTTTTATTTCTTGGCCCTCCTGCTTATAAGGAAAGCAAATTGGCCAACAATCTATAGGCACCTGTTACACATCAGCAGGTAATATCCCTAAAAAACTTAATGCCCGTATAAAATAGTTCCGCCTACCGTACGTGCAACTAAAAGACTGCATTTAATGCTGTTCTCACCTTCATCACTCATAAGAAAGTATAGGCGTAATTCATTGGACCAATTGATGCAAGGCAAATATAAAGACCACGCTCCTGAACCCGCCATTAAAATCGTTTTTGGTTATTTTATTTGATAATTTACAAATAGCTAGCGTTTGGGCCAGGAATTTTTACCTAGAAGTTTCATGGTAACAACGATCTCTGGAAACGGATAAGGGGTAGGCGGCAAGGTTGTCCATGTCCCAAGCATTCTACCAGCAGTATTATACTGAAAATTAAATTACCCTACCGTTCCTTTACATATCCATAAATAGCGCTGCTTAAATTTTAATTCCTCACAAGTTTATGCTTATGCTACTACAATGGCATCATAAGTTGACAAGGAGCCCGCCTGTAAGGGAAATAGGATCAATTTAGCTGACCTATAATTCCATTTGTTCCCAACTTTCTGAAATCTCGTCACCTGGCACCATAACTATATAACCTATGTTTTTCTCCAGTCTTGTTAATATTAAGATCGACCACGTTTGGTTCTGATGGCAACTAACACGATTGTTTGGAATTAGGTCGTACTAATTTCGATCAACTCCTTTGGAGATTTCTCTGCCATTCACTTTAATAATCGGTGAAAATATCATTTTTCATCCCATAAGTTCGGGGGAGTTACTAGAAATGTACTGTTTTGCTGATCTCTCGCGTTTTTCCTCTATTTCCGAAAGGCTTAATTTCTGGTCCACCTTCCAGCCTTTGCCGAAACATAATTGTATTCCCACTTTAACATTAATTCTTTTAATGCTTTTATGGTTACTGGGAATTTCTTTTTGGGCTCGGAGGGTGGCAAAAATAACCACTTTGGTCTTTAAAACAGCCTGTGGCTTCGGGCAAAATTTCAAAGGGCTTGATTATATTTCCCCTTTTTCCCGGTTTGGAATACTTGGAAACAACGGTTTTTAATTTTTATAGGAAATCCGTGGAAATTCCACATTCAAAAGGTAACCTCGAACGCATTGGGAGTCCTGGCTTACCTATTAAATTTTGGTCGTTACTTTATACATCCCAAATGGTTCCTTTACTGTTAACCAATAGAGTGGACTGGTATCATTTGTATTGGCAGGAACTTCTTAAAATCGATGTTAATCCAATTCCTTTTTAAGTTCTTAAGAAAGCATGTTTTTAGACCAAGGGATCATCTTCCTAATCGAAACGTTTTTAAGAATGAT